>MDTC01015867.1_pt1 | contig 11358 bp, 12 predicted proteins | sample 811181 | NCBI WGS metagenome assembly MDTC01 (sample SAMN05326644, study PRJNA326480) | marine metagenome | isolation source: seawater | place: Pacific Ocean: North | collected 2011 | reverse complement strand
TCTGTAAAAAATCGAGATTTTGATTCTCTAGCTGATTTTGATTCCTTCCTAATAGAACTAGATGGGACAAAAAATAAGTCTCGAATTGGTGCAAATGCAATTCTTGCATGTTCAATAGCATATTTAAAATGTTCGGCAAAGGAATTAAATAAAGAGATTTACGAATTTTTGAATCCAAGTGGCCCTTATTATCTACCTGCACCATTGATGAATATAATTAATGGTGGGGCTCATGCAAATAACGGTTTAGATATCCAAGAATTTATGATTATCCCAGCGGGTTTTGAGAGCTTTTCGGATTCTCTTCAAGCAGGGGTTGAGACATTCATCAGTTTAAAAGAAATTCTCCAAGTAAATGGATATTCAACAGCCGTAGGTGACGAAGGTGGTTTCGCCCCTAATCTGAAATCAAACGAAGAGGCTTTAGAATTAATCTCTGAAGCAATTAACAAAGCAGGGTATCAATTAGGAAAAGACATATATTTGGCTTTAGATGTTGCCGCTTCAGAAATATATGAAGATAAAAAATATGAAATTGACAGACAACTCTTATTTCCTGAGGAAATTATTGAATATTACAAAAAAATGATTTCTACCTATCCAATTATTTCAATTGAAGACCCTTTCCATGAAGATGATTGGGATGCCTGGTCAAGCCTAACACAAACCGTCGGCAACACAGTTCAAATAGTTGGTGATGATTTGTTTGTCACAAACGAAGAAAGATTACGAATGGGTATTAAGAAAGAAGCTGGCAATAGTATCTTGATAAAAATCAATCAGATAGGAACAATATCGGAGACTTTAAAAACAATCGAGCTAGCAAAAGAAAACAACTACTCTTATATTATATCCCATAGATCTGGAGAGACAGAAGATACGACAATATCGGACATTGCTGTTGCAACCACATCAGGACAGATAAAAACTGGGTCATGTTCTAGGACAGATAGGACTGCAAAATACAATCAATTATTAAGAATTGAAGATTTTTTGGGGAAAAATTCTAAATTTGCGAAATTATCCACTTTTCATACTGGATACTGATTAGGTATTATAATATTTCCAAATGAAACCTAAAACACTGTTTGAGAAAATTTGGGAAAGTCATGTAGTTTGCGAAGAAGAAGGCAGACCAACACTTCTATACGTAGAGCTTCATTTAATCCATGAGGTAACCTCACCACAAGCATTTGAAGGTCTAAGGGAAAGCAAAAGAAAGGTAAGAAGAACTGATTTAACATTTGCTACCATGGACCACAATGTTCCAACTATTAATAGAAACAAAATTGATGACCCGATTTCCGCACAACAAATTCAAACTCTTCGAGATAATTGCTCTGAATTTGATATTGAATTATTTGATCTATCAAGTCCTTGCCAAGGCATTGTTCATGTAATTGGTCCCGAGCAAGGATTAACAAGACCTGGTATGACTATAGTATGTGGAGATAGTCACACATCAACTCATGGTGCTTTTGGATCTCTTGCGTTTGGCATTGGAACCAGTGAAGTTGAACACGTATTGGCAACACAGTGCCTATGGCAGAACAAACCAAAGACCTTTGAAGTAAAAGTCAACGGGATAAGATCAAGGGGCGTCACCGCGAAAGATATAATTCTTAGCATTATTGGGAAAATCGGCACTGCTGGTGCAACTGGAACGGTTATCGAATATAGAGGGGATGTAATTTCATCTTTATCGATGGAGCAAAGGATGACAATCTGTAATATGTCCATAGAAGCTGGTGCCAGAGCCGGAATGATTAGTCCCGACCAAATAACTTTTGATTACTTGAAAGATAAACCCAGAATTAAAGACTTGAAGAATTTAGATGAATTGTTCAGTGCTTGGTCCAAATTATCTACCGATGAGGAAGCAAGGTTCGATAAATCAATCACATTAGATGCTACCAAAATAGCTCCTCAGGTAAGCTGGGGTACAAGTCCTGGAATGGTAACCGGAATAACCGGTTCTATTCCTAATCCGAAAAACGAAGAGGACCCGGTGAAAAGGAAATCAATCGAGGATGCATTAGCATACATGGGCCTAGAGCCTGACACTCAAATCGAAGACATTAAACTTGATACAGTATTTATTGGTTCGTGCACCAATTCTAGAGTTGAAGATTTAATTGCCGCTAGCAAGGTTGTTAAAGGCAGCAAGGTTTCATCGAGTATTAACGCAATAGTAGTTCCTGGTTCCCAACTCGTCAAATATGAAGCAGAAAAGTTGGGTTTAGATAAAATATTTAAAGAAGCGGGTTTTGATTGGAGAGACTCTGGATGCAGTATGTGTTTGGGGATGAATCCTGATCAACTATCCCCAGGAGAGCGGTGTGCTAGCACGTCTAACAGGAATTTTGAGGGCAGACAAGGTAAGGGCGGTAGAACGCACCTGGTTAGTCCAATAATGGCCGCTGCTGCTGCAATTAACGGAAGATTTGTTGACATTAGATCGTACGATATAGATTTTGGAAAATATTAATCATGGATAAATTTGAAAATATTTCTAGCTGCCCCACCCCTCTTGATTTTTCCAACGTAGATACCGATCAAATAATACCTAAACAATTTCTAAAAAGAATAGAAAAAACGGGTTTCGGAGAATTCTTATTCTATGATTGGAGATTTAATGATGATGGGTCTATAAAAAAGGATTTTGTCCTCAATCAAGAAAAATTCACTAAATCGGCAATTTTACTGGCAAGAGACAACTTCGGGTGTGGTAGCTCAAGAGAACACGCTCCTTGGGCATTGAAAGACTATGGATTTAAAGTAATAATCTCTACTTCTTTTGCGGACATCTTTTACAATAATTGCTTCAAGAACGGGATGCTACCTATTGTAGTAAGCAATGAAAGTCTACAATATTTATTTCACAGTAGTTCCGAAATAGGCAATTACCTACTGGATGTCAATCTTCAACAAAGCACAATCAAGGATAATAATAATTTTAGTTATGAGTTCCAAATCGATAAATTTAGAAAAAAATGTCTCTTGGAAGGACTAGACGATATAGCATTGACCCTTGTGCATTCTGAAGAATTAGATCAGTTTGAGAAAAAATTAAAACCTATTAAATAAGTATACTATTACGGACAACACCAGGCTGACCAATATAGAAGTTCCGATAGGAAGAAAGAGGGTAAAATTATCTTTCTCGATTTTTATATCTAAAGGTATTTTCTTCGACCAAAAAACCGTAACAAGCTCATAAGTTAGGCCAAAGGCTACTAAAAACACTCCTACTATAATTAGCAATTTGCTAAATGACACAAAAACATTTTAAACTAAATATTGCTGAGTAATCAAATGAAAAAGATAAAACTTAATCAAAAAATCAATCCGACACAAAAAAGCTTCCTAAGCCCAAAGTCAAGACTTTTTGTAAAATTTATTAATCTTAATTTAAGTGAGATTAACGAAATGGTTGAAAAAGAGCTGACAGAAAACCCATGCATTGAGGAGGAAGTTAACGAGAACTCCGTAGAACTTGAAAATTTTGACAATCTTCCTCCAATCAGACAACACGAAATAGGGGCAAACGAGTTTAACGAAAACATTGTTGAGGACAAGAGTGCAAACCTTGTTGATTATCTATTAATGCAATTAAATCTTTTGGATACAAACGAGGATGACCAAAAGAGTTTTTATGCCATTATTCGCTTATTGGATGATGATGGACTTTTGAAATATAAAAATGACGAGATTGCGGACATCATTAAAGAGCAAGCCGGGGTTGAAATTAATAATATAGAAATAGAAGAATTAATATTAAAAGCACAAAGAGTTTTTGATCCTCCAGGAATTTTTACCAGATCTGTAAAAGAATCCTTGATTCTTCAACTTGAATTATCAAACAATGAGAATTTGCCAATATATTCGAAGATTATCAATAATCATCTCGAAAATTTAGCAAATAAAAAATTCGATGTAATAGCTAACGATATGCACGTAAAAACTGATTTAATTCAGAATTGCCTTGATGTGGTTTCCGAGTTAGAACCAAGACCAGCAAGGAGTTTTATAAAAATTAACAACCAAGAATTTGATAGTGAACCTGAAGCTTACATTTATCAGATCGATAACAAACTTGTGGTTCAGATAAATAAAAATTTTAAAAATATTAGGATATCTCCTTATTATCAAAGCATGATGGTTCAGGTAAATAAAATAGATAGCGAGGTAATCGATTATGTAAAATCCAAAATCGATGATGGAAAAACGCTAATGAAGACAATTTTAGAACGAAATGCTATTTACAGTAAAGTTCTAAAAATAATAGTAGATATACAGCATGACTATATAATCAAGGGAGATAGATTTCTTAAACCTTTAACGTTATCTGATGTTGCATCAATTGTAGGCTCCCATGAATCAACGATAAGTAGAATCACTAGCAACAAATTTGTAAGTACCCCAAGGGGTTTAATTAATCTACGAAGTTTCTTTAGCAATAAAATTGATAGCCAAGATGACGCTTCGGCGGTGGCTGTAAAAGATATGATTGATGAATTAGTTAGAATCGAGGATAAAAAGAATCCTTCTTCAGATGAAGAGCTGAAAAAGATTTTGGAGAAAAAAGGGATAAGCATATCAAGACGAACTATTGCAAAATATAGAAATATACTTAAAATACCTTCATCATTTAAAAGGCGTAACAAATGAAATTGTCGACATTGATTAATCCAGGATTGATATTCCCCGATTTGGCTGAAAATAGCAAGGAGACTTTGCTATCATCTCTAATTGACAGTCTTTGTCTCACTGATAGTTCGTTGAAAAACTCAACAATTAATCAACTAATTCTAAAGAGAGAAGAGCTTTGTAGTACCGCTTTGGATAATTATGTTGCAGTACCTCATGCAAGAATACCAGGTATATCAAAAACTTACGCTTGTATCGGTATTTGCGAAAAAGGAGTAGATTTTGGTTCTATTGATGAGCTTAAAACCAAAATATTTATCTTAATACTGCACCCCGAGAATGCCGGCAATTTTCATTTAGAAATTCTAAGATCAGTTGCAAATATCTTTGGACAAAAAGATATTGTGGAAGAAATTTTAAGCAAAAAAAATAAAGATCAAATATTCCAAATTATTAAATCTAATGAGCAACAATAAGAACAATACGAACTCTGCAAGTCAGCATGGCGTTCTGATTAGTCTATACAATATAGGAATTCTTTTAATTGGAAAAAGTGGTATTGGTAAAAGCGAATGTGCAATTGAACTTTTAAACAAAGGAGCGCGCCTTATCTCCGACGATATAGTCATAATAGAAAACATTCGGGGATCCCTTATCGGTAAATCACCAGATGTCATCAAAGAGTTGATAGAGATAAGAGGTATTGGGATTATCAACGTTAGAGAAATATTTGGCTCTAATGCAATAGAAAACGAATCAAAAATCGATCTTGTTGTCGAACTGATTAGCTTCAACGAGAATCATGATTATGAAAGATTAGGATATGACACCACCTTTGTGAACATTCTAAATATCGAGATTCCAACTATGCAAATTCCAGTCAGTCCAGGAAGAAACTTGTCCACACTGATTGAAATCGCTGCTAAAAAATTAATCTTTGAAAGATAGCTTTATAAAGAATCTCCAATGCATTAGACTGTAAGAATGTTTAACATACTAATTATTACTCATGGTCTGCTTTGCGAAGAGTTGCAATCATCGGTGGAGTTCATCCTGGGAGATAAAATTGTCAGGGAAATCTTTACAATCAGCATCAATGAAGACTCCAGAGATTTCGATACGTATGCAAATAAAATATCCAATTTTCTAATAGAAGATAAAAATACAATTATCTTTACAGATATGTTTGGTGGAACACCATCAAATATAAGCTTGGCCTATTTTCAAAGAGGCTCGGTAGAAATAATTTCGGGAGTCAACCTACCTATGCTTATTAAAGCAGCAACGCTTGAAGGGTGTGAATCCTTTGAAGAAGCAGTTAAAATAATTAAAAATTCTGGGCAAGAAAATATAATTGCCGCAGGGGATTTGAATATTTAGATTATGTCGCAATTAGATTATGAAGAAATCTTAGCTGAATGGTCCAAAGTGTATTTAAAAGATGCTTATGCAGATTGGTCAGTAGAGGTAGACCCATCAATAGATAAGAACTTCGCTGCAATCGCATTATTTATAGATTATCGAACCGCCAAATCAGCAGGAGAAACTGCGGATATACATCAGGGCTTCAAAAAAGCATCCTTGCTTATACTAGATTTGCTTGAAATTCAAATAGTTGACGAACCAAACAATAAGATTATAAGATTAGTACAAAAACAATCCGATAGAATAAGAGATAAGAAACTTGCTAAAGAAATCTGGGGCTAATGAGCATATTAAGGAACTATAGCGGTTTTATTCTTGATCTAGATGGTGTCATTTATCTAGGTAATCAGTTAGTTCCTCATTCAAAAAAATATGTGGAAAGAATAAATCAACTTGGAATGAAGTATGTCTTTGTTACTAACGACTGTAGGCTCTCGGCCCTACAGTACTCGCAAAAACTTAGAAATTTCGGCATACCCTGCACGAAGGAACAAATTATCACGCCCTTGTCAGTTCTATTGGATAAATTAACAAACAAATCATCAAGGAAAACACCTGGGGTTCTGGCTTTCACAAGCAAAAAAGTTAGAAGGGGCTTGAAAAGCAATAAAGATATAAAAATTCTTGACCCCGAAAAGGATTACAAATCTGCCCAAATAGTTCTAGTTGCTGGTAGTCAAGATTTTAATTATATGGATCTTATGTATGCTTGTCTCGCAATACAAAATGGAGCAACGTTTTACGCAACTAGCAAAGATTATACGTTCCCATCTAATTATGGCCATCTTGTTCCTGGGACAGGTGCTATAGTTGCCGCAATTGAAAAAGCTACCGGCGCAAATGCAATCAACTTGGGAAAACCTTCAAAAACAATATTTGATATTGCGGTCAAATTCTTAGGTTTAAAAAGATCCAAGATTCTGATGATAGGTGATAATATTCAAACTGATATATATGGGTCAAAACTATCAAGAATAGATTCCGCCCTTGTGCTGACGGGAAAAAATCGCATCAAAGACTTAAAAAACGTCAAATTTAAACCTAAGTTCGTTTTGAAAAATTTAAAGGAAATTTTTGACAGTAAAAATTCTTAAAACAATAATTTATTTTTTTTGCCCTTGAACCATACAAACCATTTTTCCTGAATGCTTATTCTCGTACATCGTCTGATGCGCTAAAGGAATCTCTTCGTATGGATAAATTTCAGATACTACGGGCTTTATGAGCCCCTGATGAACAAGCTCGTTCGCCCTGATACATTCCAGAGCATTAGCAAAATGCGAACCTATAACTTGCTTTTGTAACATCCATAAATATCGGACATCAAACATACAATCGTATCCTGAAGTTCCAGCACAAATAACGATTCGTCCAAATTTCTCACTAACAAATACGCTGGTTGGGAAAGTTGATTCTCCTGGGTGTTCAAATACGACATTGGGGCTTCTTCTTTCTCCAAGAATCTCCCATATTTTTTTCCCGAAATTTTTCATATCTTGAAATCTGAGTTTGATTTGCTCTTCTGTTTCATTCTTTTTATATGCTAAATTTGGGAAATCTTTTCTGTTTATAACTCCAACCGCGCCCAAATCCTTACAGATTTGAAATTTGTCTTCTGATGAAACAACCGCTATAGCTTTCGCCCCTAACATTTTACAAATTTGTAATGCAAAAACTCCAAGGCCGCCAGCAGCTCCCCAAACAAGAACGACTTCTCCTGGCTCTACTTTTGCTTTAGTAATTAGCATTCTATATGCAGTAAAATAGCATAGAGCATAAGAGGCAGCATCTGCCCAATCCAGATTCTTTGGTTTTTTCAAAACTTGTTGCACTTGAACCCTTGTAAATTGAGCGAAACATCCATTTGGAGTTTCGTATCCCCATATTTGAGCTTGCTTGCCGACCATTGGATCATAACTAATAAAATCACCACTGGATTTAGTCATATTCGAATGCGGCTCTTCGCTTTCTACTCCGCAGTGTATAATTACTTCGTCTCCTTTTTTCCAACTTTTAACATTTATTCCAACATCCCAAACAATTCCGGAACAATCACTCCCTGCAATATGATGATCTTGTTTGTGTACATCAAGAACAGAAATGGGTTCCCCCAAGCCCGCCCAGACACCGTTAAAGTTTACTCCGGTAGCAACAACCAATACCAAAACATCGTTAGGTCCACATTCAGGAACCGGCATAATCTCTTCTTGAAAAGATTTCATTGGTTCACCATGACGCTCTTTTCGAATAACCCAGGCTTTCATTGTTTTTGGCTTAAAATCCAAATCATCCGGGATAACCCCTATTGGTAATGGATCTGAATAACTCATTAATGACTCCTTACTTATAATCAAAACTCGACGTATACAAGTTCATGGCTTCTCTTATAAGTTCAATATTATTTTTAGTAATTTCTCTAGCTCTTCTAGAACCTTCAAAAATTATATCTGGGATTTCATCTTTATTCTTTAAGATTTTTAATCGTTTTTCCCTAATAGGGCCAAGGAACTTGTTGATATGCACAATCAAAGATTTCTTAATTTCAACATCGCCAATTTTTCCTTTTTTGTACCTATCTTTAAAATCTGCCAACTCTTCCTTGTTGGAATTAAAAATATCATGATATATAAAAACCGGATTCCCTTCTACCTTTCCAGGTATGTCAGCACTGGTTCTATTTGGGTCGGTAAACATTTTCATGACCTTCTTCTCCACTTCTTTTTCAGAATCGCACAAATAAATGCAATTATCTAATGACTTGCTCATTTTACTTTGACCATCAATTCCAACTAATCTTGAATTGTGACTTATCAATGCTTCGGGTTCTTTAAATATTTCCTTATAATTCGAATTGAATTTTCTTGCTAATTCACGTGCAAGTTCAACATGACTTAATTGGTCTTCACCTACTGGAACTTTAGAAGCATTGAAGATAAGAATGTCAGAGGACATGAGTATCGGATATGACAAAAGTCCTAGCGAATAATTCTCGTTGAGATTCAAATCTGATATCTTCTCTTTCAAAGTCGGTATTCTTTGGACTCTTGGTACGGAACACAACATCGACATAAGAACTGTCAGCTCAGTTATTTCGGGGATAATCGATTGAAGATAGAAACAAGACTTGGTCGGATCAAGACCAACGGATAGCCAATCGACAACCAGCTCTGTAATGTTCTCTTTTAATTCATCCACCCTACTTTGATGAGTGGTAAGCATATGCAAATCCGCTATAAGAAAAAAACAGTTATAAGAATCCTGTAGGGTCAGTCTGTTCTCCAACGTTCCAACATAATGCCCTAAATGCAAATTCCCGGTGGGTCTATCACCGGTAACCAAAATCTCATTATTCTTTTTCATGGATTTATAATTTAATATGATATCTTAGGATTTTTAATAAGAAAGTAATCAATGAAGCAACTCAAATTAGATGACTTGGCTAAATTCTTGACCAAGGATAGAAAAAAAAGAATCGAACATGTTCTCTCTAATAGAACTAGGGCGATTTCTATACTTCTGGAGGACATTTACCAGGGTCACAATATTAGTGCTGTTTTGCGAACCTGTGACAATTTAGGGATTCAGGATGTCCACATATTCCAGGATGGCAATAAAACTGCCCTATCCAAGGGGATATCCTTAGGGTCGGAAAAATGGGTTAGTTTGCATATAAAAGACAGAGCAATATCGAAAAAAGTCTATATAGATAATTTAAAGAAAAAAGGGTATAAAATCATATCAACTGTCTCGTCTTCTAAAAAAGGCTCCATCAATTTAGAGACAACAAAATTCCCTAAAAAAATTATTCTTGCTTTTGGTAACGAAGAGAAAGGTTTAACAAAAGAAATACTTGATAATTCCGACTTCTTTCTTACCGTACCAATGCACGGATTTAGTCAGAGCTATAATATATCTGTTTGCTGTGCAATAGTTCTTAGTAAACTAGTATCACTATTAAAAACACAAAATAAGTTCATACATCTTACAGATAAGGAGAAAAAAGAATTAAGAGTTGATTGGTACAAAAAATCGATAAAAAATTCAAAGAGTATAATTAAGAACTTAACTAAATAAAATTATTCAAAAAAACGTTTGGGACTATGAGGGGTCAAATCGAATTTGACTTCCCTATCTTGCGATAAATCCGCAAGAATCTCTCCTATAGCTGAAGCCATCTTGAAACCATGGCCCGAGCATGCATGACCAAGTATTATGTTTGGATGTTTTGGATGTGGACCTAGTACAAAATTACGATCAGGGGTGCTCATTCCAAAACAAGTTCCAATCTGAACAATATTTCCGTTTGCACCCGGTAAGTATTTTTCTAGCCAGTAACGCAAAGAATCTATATCATCATCACTTATTTTTCTATCTATTTCTTTAGTAGAATTTAAATTTTGGGCCTTACTCATGCTGAATCCAATCTTGACTCCCGGAATTTCAATCGTAGGAAATCCATAAGAATAATGATCTTTTTCAATTAAGATAAAACTTGGAAAGTCTTCTGGTCCATAAAGACTTATATCGTCAGGCTCGAACCAACCAGCAACTAAACGCGATAGGGACAAATGGCTTGAGAAGTCGGGGCATAATTCATTTATATATGCCCCTGCAGTTAAAATTACTTTGTCAGCTTCATAGTTTTGGTCATTAGTCTGAACTATAACTTTATTATCCATGGGCCTAATAGAAACAACAGGGGTATTAAGCAGTATTTCTGCACCATTTCTATCTGCAAGATTAACGAATAAGCGTATACACGCTTCTGATAAAAGATATCCGGCAGTTTTATCGAAAAATCCTATAGAGTTTTTTTTAATAACAAATTGAGGGTAAAGTTTTTTTACTTCTGTTGAAGACAATATCTCATATTCGAGATTATGTTTATCGGCAGATTCTTTTGCATCAATTAACGTAGGATGGTCTTCCGCGCCTACAAACAAAGCTCCTTTTTGAAACAATAAAGATTCTTTGCTTTCATTTTCAATCTCTTTCCATATTTCCTTTGATCTTAAAAGCATAGGAACATAATGTTCACCATCTGAATATGAGAAACGAATCATACGTGATTCGCCATGAGAGGAGCCCTTGTCATGTCCAATAGAGAAGCTATCTATACCAAGAACTTTTTTTTCTGTTTTAGACAAGTGATACAGCGTGGAGCTACCATGTGCTCCCAGCCCAATAACTATAAAATCGTAAACCAACCCCACTTTGTAATTATATCAAAAATTAATAGAAAATTGCGCGCCTGGAAGGACTCGAACCCTCGACCTCCAGAGC
>MDTC01263477.1_pt1 | contig 11359 bp, 8 predicted proteins | sample 811181 | NCBI WGS metagenome assembly MDTC01 (sample SAMN05326644, study PRJNA326480) | marine metagenome | isolation source: seawater | place: Pacific Ocean: North | collected 2011 | reverse complement strand
GGCAGTGATGGCAATACCAAAGTCTTCGAGCACCTCCATTGTCATCTCCAGGTAGGGGGTGCTTGTTGGTTGCGTCACGTTCAATTCGGAGGCGCGCGCTAAGTTCGGCAGCGCGAACAGCAATCCCGTGATGTATTGCGAGCTAATGGGCGCCTCCAATTCCGCCGCACCTCCGACGAGAGGCCGAGCAATTTCGATTGGGAAAGCGCCGTTGTGGCTACTCAATTGACCTCCATACGCCTCGAACAAGGATTCGTAGACAGCCATCGGTCGTTGAACAAGTGTGCCTTCGGCTTCCATGCGAAGGTTCGTGGTGGCCAAGCCGGCTATAGGCGTGAACAATCGCGCGGCCAAACCGGATTCGCCGGGGGTGAGTACATCCGTTCGGGGCAAGAGCCTTCCGCCTGTGCCTATGATGGAGACGCGCTGTTCGCCAATCTCGATTTTTGCTCCGAGCTGTGAAGCTAACATCAATGACGCTGTACAATCGTCAGATTGGGAAATGTTGTCCAAGGTGGACGTGCCATCTGCTATCAAAGCGCCTGCGACCAGCCGCTGCATCACGGACTTAGATGGTGGCGCCTGAACTTCACCACGCAGGGTGGAAGGGGAGACGCGGATGATCATTTTATGCCTGTGTAGATGCTCGCGATGCCGCCGGTCAGCCGATGCATTTGGCATTGGGTGTAGCCGCACCCCTTCATGATTTTTAAGAACTCGCCTCCTTCCGGGAAGGCCTCTACGCTTTCAGGTAAATAGCTGTATGCAGCAGAATCTTTTGAGACCAGTTTGCCTACCCCAGGCATCAGGGTGTGGAAGTAGAAGTGGAAAATCTGCTTCAGCGGGAAGAAGGTGGGCTTTGAAAATTCCAACACCACACCCATGCCGCCCGGCTTGAGCGTCCGGTGCATTCCTTTCAAGCCTGCCTCGAGTTTCTCAAAATTTCGAACGCCAAAAGCGACCGTGTACCCATCGAAGGTGTTGGCGTCGAAAGGCAAGTCCGCGCTGTCACCTTCGATCAATTCGATGCGGTCGGTCCAGCCTCTGCGTTCCACTTTTTTTCGGCCAATGGATAACATGCCTGGGCTGATGTCAACCCCGGTGACTCGTAAGTTTTGGATGCCAGATCGCATGGCTTCAATCGCGAAGTCAGCGGTACCCGTGGCCACATCCATCAAATGAATTTGCCCTGAGTTTGGCTGAGCCGCGAGGTGTCTCTTTAGCATGCGCATGGCTTTCTTGCGCCAAAGCACATCTATGCCGAGGGAGAAGAAATGGTTGAGGAAGTCATAGCTGTGTGCGATGTTGTCAAACATGCGGGCAACCTGTGCTTTTTTGGATTCTTCCTCGTTCTGGCTGTATGGGGTGATTTTCGTTCCCATGTCTTATCCGACCATGGTATGGCCTTCCGGGTATTTGATGTGAGTTTGAACCAACTGCCCTCCAAGTGCGTATGCCACAGTGAGGGTGCCAACGCGACCTACAAACATGCTCACCATGATGATTACCTTGCCCAGTGGACTCAGCATGGCGGTAATTCCAGTGCTCAGCCCTACCGTTCCAAAGGCACTCACTTCCTCAAAAATAAGATCGAGTATGGTGCGGTCGTTTAGTTCCAAAATATGCGATTCCGATATGGATAACAGGAATATGGCAAAGGTGTTTCCAACCAAAAAGAAGAGCAGTACGCTGTAGGCTCTGGACCGCAACTCTTCGGGCACGGTTCGATTGAACAACTGAACGTGATCGAGGTTACGAACGGTGCGCCTAACATCCGCCATCACAATGGAGAGCGTGGAAGTTTTGATGCCACCGCCGGTAGAACTCGAAGACGAACCGATGAACATCAGTATGATGAGCAGGAACAACATTGGCACGCCAACCGTTCCAATGTCCACGGTATTGAAACCACTGGTCCGGGTCGCGCTTTGAAATACCGAAGTTGTAAGTTGTCCGAATATGCTCATCCCCTTAAGGGTCCCCTCTGACTCCAACAACCAGAACGCGGCCGTCCCGAAGGCCACCAGTCCCAATGAAAAGTAGAGGGCAATTTTGGTGGCAAAACCGATGTGCTTCCACGGCTGGCTCATGCGCTCGCGAAGGCGAGCCGGATCGAACAAATCGAAGATGGCCACCATGCCCAAGGCTCCGAAAAAGACCAGCACAGTTACGGTCCAATGCAATCCGTAGTGGCTCTCAATGGCCGCATTGGCCAATCCATCGGTGAAGAGAGAGATTCCCGCGTTGTTAAACGCAGAAACCGAATGAAACACCGAATAGAACCATTGCCGCCCTGTGGCCATGCCGTTTAAGGTATTGCCCCATGTCATGTGCATGATTAATGCGCCTCCTGCCTCAATGGCCAGGCACCACATAAGGACCTTACCCAGCAGTCCAGAGCTTGCATTGAAGGTGTCGCGGTTGACAAAATCTTCGATGACTTCATGCTGGCGAACGCCAAGCCCAAATTTGGAAGCGAGTACCAAGAACGACCCGAAAGCAATTAGGTTTAGTCCACCCAATTGGATCAACGCTAGAATGACCACCTGGCCTTTGAAGGAAAAGAACGTCACCGTATCCACTACCATTAAGCCGGTGACACAGGTGGCACTTGTTGATGTAAATAGCGCATTCAGGAACCCCATGCTCCCCGGTTGAACGGTCATCTCCGGCAGCATCAAGAGCACGGTTCCGATGCTGATCAATCCAAGAAAACTTATAATAAAGATGACGGCAGGATTCAATCGGATCCGCGGCAGCACCCTCCCTCCGCGCAGCAATTCTGCCAGGACAATGGTGAAGAAATACCCCTGTATAAATATGGTATAAAAGTCTGATATTGAGTTGAATCCAATCGATTGAATGAATCTGCTTATAAGGAGTTCCCCCGTCAATAAATCGCTGACGCCTTCTATGACCAGGACGACCATGACCGCAGCTTCGAACCAGGTGTGGCGTAAGAAGTCACGCGGTTGGAAATCGTACAACAGGCGGGTGATGTACTGAAGGACATAGAAGCCGAAACTAAATTTGACGAAGCCTAACAGTTGGGCGGCAGTTTCGGATTCGTTTGTGAAGCCGTAGTACAAGGCGAGAACAAACAGTGCCGAAGCCGAGACGAGCAGGTTGAGGACTTTCAATACGCCCAATACGCGGTCCTTCGAATGGTAGAGTCCAACGTTGATCCGTTCTCGAAATTCTTGGAAGTTCATTTCGATTTCATCAAGGCCGCCATGGCGTCAGCGTGGGTTTCCCATTCCGATTTGAGGCGTTCGATTTCCACGGTGACTACACCTACCTTTTCGCAGACCAGTCCTCCTGCCAAATTGGCTACCGCTGCAATTTGCCAAATGGGGACATCCAAAGCGAGCAAGACAGAAGCCACTGCAATTACTGCATCGCCCGCACCGCTGACGTCGGTGATTTCACGCTCAAAGGCCGGGATGCGCTGAAACTCTTGTGCCTGGTCAGGAGCGTAAAAGCACACACCTCGCTCGCTCAGCGTAACCATCGAAATGGACACTTCTAATCGCTCGTGCATACGCTGTACGGCTTTGGCTAGGCTGGCATCCGCTTCTTTGTGGATGGCCATGCCAAGCCCTTCACGCATCTCTTTTAAATTCGGCTTGAACAAATCCACATGCCGGTAACAGTCGAAGTTTCGGAACTTAGGATCCGCGGTCGTTTTGATCCCCTGTTGGCGGCATAGCAATGATATGGCGTCAATCACCGCTGGGGTTAATGTGCCTTTATCGTAATCTTCGAAAACCACGACATCAATCCGCTGGGTGGACATAATGGCTTTGCACTGTGCAATAAGCTTCTCGGTCCACGGGCCCTCGATTTCACTCGATTGCTCTTCGTCTACCCGCAGCAATTGTTGGCCGTTGCTGATTACGCGCGTTTTGACAGTGGTTGGTCGGTTGGGAACTTCGATCAGGGCGTTCGTTGCGATTCCATGGGATTGCAATAAGCGTTGGATTTCCTGTCCAGCGGCGTCCTTGCCAATGGCCGCAGCCACCTGTACCTGTGCTCCGAGTGCAATCAAGTTCTTGGCTACATTGGCCGCACCGCCTAGGCGTTTGTCCCGTTGTAGAACGTCGACTATTGGCACAGGAGCCTCAGGCGAAATCCGGTTCACCTGTCCGATTAGATAGGCGTCGAGCATCACGTCACCTATGACGAGGGCCGAAACCCGGTAGGTGTTTTGAAGAGCGTTTAGCGCTTCCATTTTACGAAGGTAGCGAACAGGCGTTATTGGAGGGCTGCAACGGCCTTTGAAATGCGAGCGAGGGCATCAACCAATAGCGCTTCAGAGGCGGCGTACGAGAGACGGATGCATTCGGGGGTTCCGAACGCACCGCCGCCGACTGTGGCCACATGTGCCTCGTCCAGGAGGTACATAGCGAAGTCTTCAGCAGTTTCAATGGTTCGATTCCCGGTTGTTTTTCCGAACAAAGCGCTCACATCAGGGAACAAGTAAAAAGCCCCCATGGGCTTGTTGACCTTCAGGCCTGGAATGGCGCTCAAACCGTCTATCATCAAATCGCGACGGGACAAGAAAGCCTCTTTCATGGTGTCGGCTATAGAAGGATCTTCAGATACCGCTGCACCCGCGGCTACCTGCGCAATGCTGCAAGGAGCAGAGGTTACTTGCCCTTGGATTTTGGAGCACGCCTTGGCGATCCACTCCGGTGCGCCGATGTAGCCAAGACGCCAACCGGTCATGGCAAACCCTTTGGAAACGCCATTAACGGTGATGACGCGGTCTTTCAGTTCTTCAATGGTGCCAATGGAACAGTGCCCGTCCGTGAAGTTGATCAGCTCGTAGATCTCGTCGCTGATAATGTAGACGTGGGGGTGACGCTTCAATACTTCCGCCAAGGCTTCAATCTCAGCACGCGTGTAGACAGAACCTGAAGGGTTGCAAGGCGATGAATAAATGAGCAGGCGTGTTTTGGAGTTGATGGCCGCTTCCAACTCTTCCGGCTGTATTTTAAAGTCGTTCTCGATGGACGTAGGCAGCACCTTGGATGTACCGCCGGCGAAGGCGACCATGTCCGCGTAGCTTACCCAGTACGGTGCGGGCAAGATGACCTCCTCGCCCGGATCGACGAGCGTTAGCACGACGTTGGTAATGCTCTGCTTCGCGCCGTTAGAAACGACGATTTGGGAAGGATTAAAGTGAAGACCGTTGTCCCGCTTGAACTTGGCGCAAATGGACTCACGCACATCCTGCAATCCCGGCACCGGTGTGTAATGCGTGATGTTTTTCTCGATTGCTTCAATCCCAGCTTGTTTGAGCACATGCGGGGTGTCAAAATCCGGCTCACCGAGGGAGAGGGAAATAACATCGACACCGGATTGTTTCAATTCGGTGGCCTTCCTGGCCATGGCAATGGTGGCCGATTCGGAGAGGCGGTTGAGCAGTTTAGAGGAGCGCTGTTCCATGGTCAATACTGAAGGTTTGCGATTGAAAGCACAAAAATACAGCCGGTGTTCAAAGGGTTGTCTCCATCGAGGAGCAAATCACAGCTTTTTCGTCAACAGCCAAAGTCCCGAAAATGTGAGTAACCCATTTACTGGCAACAGGGCAAAACCGAAGCTGAAACCATAGCCAGACTTCAAACTGGCTTCAAGCAGGTAGCAGATAACAGGACTCGCGATGGCCACCCAAGGGATATAGCGGTCGACAGGTTGCCCCTTCATTGTCAAACCGAAGGCAAACAGCCCAAGTATGGGGCCATAGGTGTAATTGGCCGCAGTAAAAATCGCTGACACCACGCTGGAGTCCTGCAATGCACTGAAGACTAGGATGACACAGAATAGCACGACTGCAACCCCCAAGTGAACTTTTTTGCGCACTGCGGTGGCTTCTGTATACGACTGTTTTTCAGTGTTTAACAAGTCCACGCAGATGGACGTAGTCAGCGCGGTCATGGCGCTGTCGGCACTGCTAAACGCCGAGGCCAAGAGGCCAACGAGAAACACCAATCCCAATCCCCAGTCCAAACTTCCTCCGAGGGCAACAGTAGGGTACAAGCTGTCCGCTCGCTCAATGGTTAGGGCTTGGCTTTCCGCCCAGGTGTACAAAAGCACCCCCAATCCCAAAAACAGGACATTTACCACGACCAACACAACGGAAAAACTGCCCATGTTCCAGCGGGCCTCCTGCAAATTTTTGCAGGCTAGGTTTTTCTGCATCATGTCTTGATCCATACCGGTCATGGCCGTCGCGACAAATGCACCGGCTGTGAAGTGCTTGACGAAATGATTGGGTGCTTTCCAGTCGTCCCATATCCACCACTCGCCCATAGGGCTTGATTGAATGTGTTGCACGGTTTCAATCCAAGACCAGTCCATCGCCGCAGCAATCGCATGTACGGAATACACAACCGCCAAGAGCATTGCAGCCGTTTGCAGGGTGTCCGTCCACACTATGGTGCCAAGACCGCCCTGTCGGGTGTATGCCCATATGACGCCCAAGATTATCAATACTGCCAAGGCATAGCCCCAGTCTAATGTCGCTCCTGAACCTGAGCTCCAACCGAGAGGTTCAAGGATGAAAAGCTTTAGCACCAGAGCCACGAGAAAGAGCCGGAAGGCGGCGCCTATCGTTCTCGACAAAATGAAGAACGCCGCACCGGTGCGGTAGGCTTTCGGACCAAAGCGACTCTCGAAATATCCGTAGATGCTCGTCAGCCCCATCCGGTAATACAAGGGCATGAGAATCGCCATGATGAACCCATACCCCACCAAGTACCCCAGCACCATCTGCATGTAAGTGAATCCTTGGGAGCCAACCCAACCCGGAACGCTGATGAAGGTAACCCCACTCAGCGAAGCGCCCAGCATGCCAAAGGCTACAGCGTACCAAGGTGCTTTTTTGTTGGCAACAAAAAAATGCGCGTCGCTGTCCTGTGCTCCATGGCGCGCCGTCAGTCGAGCCACCAGGAGCAACACCGCAACATATCCACAGAAAATAAGGAGAACCGTTGTTGGAGTCATGCCCCAAAGATGAGCAACCGCCTGTAAATTTGCACCATGGAACTTCCTTCGCGGTTGATCGAGGCAGCCGTTGACCAAATGGCATCGCTGCCGGGTGTGGGGCGTAAAACCGCGCTGCGCCTTGTGTTGAACCTGTTGAACCGATCGGAGGAACAGGTAGATGCCTTCGCTGAAGCGTTCCAGGCCATGAAAAATGGTATCCATGCGTGCCGCCAATGCCACAATTTGACCGAAGCAGAAGTGTGCTCCATTTGCACCGACCCCGCTCGTAACGAAGGATTAATCTGCATTGTGGAGGATATCCGGGATTTGTTGGCGCTAGAATCCACCGGGCAATATCGCGGTAAATACCACGTTCTTGGAGGCGTAATCAGTCCCATGGACGGCATTGGCCCCAACGACCTTAACATTGATACGCTTGTCAACCGACTCGCGCAGAAAGATGGTGCAAGTTCCGAAAATTGTGTAGAGGTGATTTTCGCCCTGCCGGCGACCATGGAAGGCGAGACCACAGCATTTTACTTGTTTCGAAAATTGGCAAATTCCGAGGTAGAAGTTACCGCCATCGCCCGCGGTTTGGCTGTGGGTGAAGATTTACAGCATGCCGATGAAGCAACCTTGGTGCAGAGCCTGAAGCAACGGTTACCTTATACCTCCTAACTTCAAGCCGTGGACGTTTCGGTCATTATTGTCAATTACAACGTTGAACACTTCCTCTCCCAGTGTCTGCTCTCGGTTCGGGCGGGGAAGGATGTTTTGGAGGAAGCGGGGTACGCAGCAGAGGTATTCGTAGTTGACAACAATTCCGTGGACGGATCGTGCGGGATGGTTCGTCGACAATTTCCGGAAGTGCATTTACTCGATTCTAAGGAGAACTTGGGATTTTCCAAAGGCAATAATCTGGCTATTCGGCAGAGCCGTGGACGTTGGGTGTTGTTATTGAATCCTGACACGATTATCCAAGAGGATACGTTACTCAAGTGCTTGGAATATGCCGATGCACACTCTCGATTGGGAGGGCTTGGTGTTCCAATGGTCGACGGTGCCGGTCGATATCTTCCGGAATCTAAGCGCGGCATTCCGACTCCCAGTGCAGCATTTTGGAAGATTTCAGGGTTGTATCGCTTGGCTCCAAGATCCGCTCGACTCAACCGTTACTACATGGGAAATTTATCGAAAGACGAATCCCAGCCCATTGAAGTTTTGAGCGGCGCGTACATGTGGATGCGCAAGTCGGCCTTGGATGAGGTGGGGTTGCTGGATGAACAGTACTTTATGTATGGAGAGGACATCGACTTAAGCTGGCGGCTGATGAAAGGGGGGTATGTAAACCACTATTACGCCGGCACTTCGATTGTTCACTACAAAGGCGAAAGCACCAAAAAAGGATCGCTGAATTACGTTTTGGTTTTCTACCGCGCGATGCAAATTTTCGCACGTACGCACTTCAGGGGACGCGGTGGCCGTGCGATGCACCGCGTGATCCAACTGGCCATTTACCTCCGGGCAAGTTTGGCCATTGCCTCTCGTGTTTCCAAAGCTGTGGCGCTCCCAGCTGCCGAATGGCTGCTCTCTTGGTCGGGCCTCCTGTTTTTCTTGCAGCAGTACGGGATGTGGAAAAACATTCGTTATGAATGGGACATGGCACTGCCGGCGACAGGCATGTATGCGTTGGTTTGGCTGGTCGCTGTTAAACTTCAGGGGGGGTACGACAAGCCTTGGCGCTGGAATGCGGTTGCGAAGGGGACTTTGATCGGAACCGTTTTACTCCTCGCTACGTATGGTCTTCTTCCTGAACCGCTGCGATTTAGCCGGGCCATATTTCTGTTTGGAGCGGCTTTTGTTCCTGTTGTCATTGCACTTGTTCGAGCCGTCTTGGCTCGATTCGGTGGTGATGCCGGGGAGATTACTCCGAAGCGACTTTATATCGCAGGAAGAAACGATTTGATGCCAATGCAAGAACTCATTCGCACCCAAGATGTGCTGGAGCCGGTGGCTTTCGGGTCGATTTATGCCCTATCCATTCAGCCAGAATCCATCGATGTGTTGGACGATGGGGTTCGTTGGTTGGGCGGGATGGACAGCTTAAGCGATGCCATCCGCATTCATCAATTTAATGAAATTATCATGAGCGGTCGCGAAGTTCCCGCTGGTCAGATGATACGCGCCATGGGCTTGGTTTCCGACAAGAATATTCGCTTTCGCATAGCATGGACTGACGATGGCCAAATCGTAGGGGCTGGTGGCCCCGAGCGTGGCGCCATTACCGAATGGAGCAGTGCAATATTCAAGCCGCGTGCCCGTCGAGCGAAACGCGCCGTGGATGCGGTGGTGGCTATTTTGGTGTTATTGGTCTTTCCCCTCTTCATCCTGAGGAAGCAGAGCGATTGGGTGGGTGCTGCCGTGGAAGTCCTGATGGGTGGGTGTACATGGGTAGGCTACAGCGAGGCATCGAATGGCGCTGCCGCTAATTCGCGCAGCTTCGTGTTCCAACGTGCTGAAGGCATGGGAGATAGAGCAAGGCAACGCACGCTGCTCACATATGTTCGTGATTATCGTTGGACAATAGATGTGCAAGTCATCTGGGAAGCCTTAATTTCGTACCGCGCAATACATCGCCATGGCAGTAATTGAAATTTTGTTACCCAAAATGGGGGAGAGCGTGGCGGAAGCCACGATTACCAAATTTGTTGTCAACGCAGGAGAACAAACCGAGGCTGATGAGCCGCTGGTTGAAATTGCTACCGACAAGGTAGACAGTGAGGTGCCTGCCCCGGAAGACGGGACGTTGGTTGAGTGGTTGGTAGAGGAAGGGGATGTGGTTGCTGTGGGTCAGACAATTGCCAAATTTGAAATTGACGGAGATTCCGATGCGGCCTCTTCATCCTCCAGCGCTGCAGCTGCGCCAACTCCGGCTCCAGCTCCAGTTGCGGCTCCAGTCCCTGCTCCAGCTGCTCCGGCTCCTGAAGTTGTCGAAGCGCTGCAGGCGCCCCTCTCAGCGTCGGGTCCGCTTGATAACATGCCTGCTCGCATAGGAGCGAACGGCCGGTTCTACTCGCCGCTCGTTCGGAGCATCGCCCAATCCGAAGGGGTCACCCCGACTGAATTAGATGGCATCACAGGTTCCGGTTCCGAGGGTCGAGTGACCAAAAAAGACATCTTGGCCTTCGTCGATGGGCGCGGTTCTGCTCCCGCTGCATCGGCAACTTCAAAGCCCCCCACTCAGGCTTCGACTTCGACAGCGAGCCCCGCTCCGACGGTTTCTGTTTCCGGTCGCGATGAGATTGTGGAAATGGATCGCATGCGGAAGCTTATCGCTGATCACATGGTACGCTCGAAGCAAACGAGCCCACACGTTACCAGCTTTGTTGAGGCAGATATGACCAAAATCGTTGACTGGCGGAAGCGCAACAAAGCCGCTTTTGAGCAGGCCCACGGAACGAAATTGACATTCACACCTTTAATTGCGGAAGCTATAGTCAAAGCGATTCGGGACTTCCCCGGCGTAAACGCAAGCGTTGATGGCGATCGCATCATCATCAAAAAGCAGATTAATTTGGGCATGGCAACCGCATTGCCGTCTGGAAATTTGATCGTGCCCGTCATCCACAACGCCGACCAATTGAGTCTGGTTGGATTGGCAACACGGGTCAATGACCTTGCTGATCGGGCGCGTACGGGCAAATTGAAGCCGGATGACACCGCTGGTGGTACGTACACCATGTCGAATGTCGGAACCTTTGGAAATGTAATGGGAACCCCCATCATAAATCAGCCTCAAGTTGGTATTCTAGCCCTGGGAGCAATTCGAAAGAAACCCGCAGTAATCGAAACCCCAGAAGGGGATATGATTGGCATCCGCCATATGATGTTCCTCAGCCACAGCTATGACCACCGTGTGGTGGACGGCATGTTGGGAGGCAGTTTCGTAAAGCGGGTTGCGACGTATTTGGAAGAGTTTGATTTGAACCGTGCGATTGTTTAAGCCATGGATTTATCTGCGCTTCAGCTAAAACGTCCACTCGTAATTTTCGATTTGGAGACCACGGGAACGGATTTGTCCAAAGACCGGATTGTGGAGATCGCCATGATCAAGGTGAATCCGGACGGTACCGTCGAGAAAAAGCCCGAAAAGAGGGGAGCTGAGCACCGGGTATTGATTAACCCAGGCATTCCGATTCCCCTTGAAACCAGCCTCATTCACGGCATCTATGACAATGACGTGAAGGATAAGCCAAACTTCCGCCAGTACGCTAAGAGCATGTCGGAATTTCTAGATGGCTGCGACTTGGGGGGCTACAATTCGAACCGGTTTGATGTCCCGTTTTTAGCGGAGGAATTCCTCCGCGCT
>MDTC01244464.1_pt1 | contig 11360 bp, 9 predicted proteins | sample 811181 | NCBI WGS metagenome assembly MDTC01 (sample SAMN05326644, study PRJNA326480) | marine metagenome | isolation source: seawater | place: Pacific Ocean: North | collected 2011 | reverse complement strand
GTGCCTATATTGTGTCTGGCGGGAGTGCGAGGGAGTCGAACCCACCTACCCCGCTCGTCACGAGGCATAACGGATTTGAAGTCCGCAAGAGCCACCGGGCCCCATCCACTCCCATTAGTGCCAAAGTCAGACGTACTGGGGATTGCGCTGCGATTTGCCGTGAGACTTTTCACATCCGCAAATAAAAGACGCCGCCGGGCGGCGGCGCCTGAGTTAGCTACTTTCTGAAAGAGGGGTTAGCTTCCGAGTACGGAGTCAACCTTTTTCTTAAGTGCGCCCTTGGGTACTGCGCCAACGATCTGGTCCACGGGCTGCCCATCCTTGAAGAAGAGCAGGGCCGGGATGCTGCGGATGCCATATTGCATCGCAGTGTTGGGACTGGCGTCCACGTCCAATTTGACCACCGTCAATTGACCGTCATAGTCAACGGCCATGTCATGTACGGCGGGAGCGATCATCTTGCAGGGGCCACACCATTCAGCCCAGAAATCCACCATTACCGGTGTCTCCGATTCCAATACTACTTGTTGCCATGTGTCGTCGTTCGCCTCGATAGGTTCTGCCATTTCCATCCTCCGGAATCTCATACGCATTTTTCATGCGCAATAACTTGGATGCGATTTGCTGAGTTTGGGTTCACTTTCACACGAACCCGCGGGGTTGGCCCTGCATTAACGGGACCAATCTGCTGTGGCATCAGTTTAATCGGCGTATAGAACGAGGTCAACTGACGAGAGTCCCAATTAATGCCTCTACCAAATCCGTCGCCGAGCCCTTTGCCATGTCTGATTGTTGACGGTCTATGCCAGGCATGAATCGAGCCTGCGAATCAGGGCGTGACTCCTTGGTTTATCACCCTAGGTGGCTTATAGTATTTACGAACCTATGGAGATAGCCGAACGCATCAAACAACAAGGAGACCGAGCCACCCTGACGCTTACGTCGTGGGGGCGGCTGGGCGAGGCCATGGCCGAATTTGACGGACAAAACGTGTTCGTGGCCGGTGGCATCCCCGGAGAACGGGTGGTGGTTGAGGTGGTAAAAGTCCACCGCAAGTACGTATCCGCCAAGGTTGTCCAGGTGCTTGAGGCGTCGCCAGACCGGGTGGAGCCTCCCTGCCCTTACTACGGTGAGTGCACCGGATGCCAGTGGCAGCATCTTTCCTACGATGCCCAACTCCGGATTAAGCGCGAAAAAGTGACCGATGCCCTGCAACGCGTCGGCGATCTAGTTGAGCCAAATGTGTCAGAGGTCAACCCATCCCCTGATCAGTACGGCTACCGCAACCACGCCAGGTTCACCATCAATAAGGAAGGCTCGTTGGGTTTCGTAAACCGCGAGACCCGCCAGTTTGTCCGTATCGAGAAATGTCTGCTGATGCATCAGGGCGTGAACACTCTGCTGGAAGACCTGCAGGACAACTGCGAAGAGACCACCCAGTTATCCATACGGGCCGGCAAGTACTCTGGAGATTTCCTAATCCAGCCCTACCTGGTGCACCCAGACATCAGCGTAACCACCGGACAGAAACGGTACATGGAATCGGTAGACGGCCATGAGTTTCTGGTTTCATCGCCGTCGTTCTTCCAGGTCAATGTGGACCAGGCCGCCGCGGCCGCCAACGTGGTTCGCGATAGGCTGAAACTATCTCCAGATGATGTGCTGTTGGATGCCTATACCGGTGTTGGCACCTTCGCCATCCTGCTGGCTCCTGCCGTCAAGAAGGTCATCGCAGTGGAGGAGTCCTCGGCAGCGGTGGCCGATGCCAAGCAGAACTCCGGAGACTTGGAAAACCTCGAGTTCGTGCTGGGCCGGTCTGAAGATGTACTTAGGAATCTGCCCGTAACCCCTGATGTCGTGGTGCTGGACCCACCCCGTTCTGGCTGCCAGCCCCAGGCTTTGGCAAGTCTGATTGAGATGAAGCCGTCTCGGGTCGCCTACGTTTCATGTGATGCAGAGACGTTGGGCCGTGACCTCAAGATTCTCTGTCAGGGTGGTTACAAACTGGACGAAGTAGCGCCGCTGGACATGTTCCCGCAGACGCATCACGTTGAATGTGTAGCGCTGCTTTCCCTCGGCCATCAGGAACTTGGTTCCTTTGCGGAGGCTTCCTCAAAGGAAACCACCCCCGCCGCTGCCAACCCTTCAGTAGGAACAACCCCAGGTATCACCCTGGCTTCGGCATCGCCCCGGCGTCAGGAATTGATGGACATCCTTGGGTTGGATTTCGCAATCATCCCCGCTGACCTCTCGGAAGACCCAATCCCCGGAGAGACGCCTGTGGAGATGGTACGTCGGCTGTCGTTGGCGAAAGCCCAGGCCATTGCGGCTAACCTACAATCCGGATTGGTCATCGGCGCTGACAGCACGGTGGTGTTTGAAGAGCAGGCCGTTGGTAAACCGGTGGACGACGATGATGCCCGCCGGATGCTCCAGGAACTGAGAGGGACCACCCACCATGTCTCGACGGGGATTACGGTGGTGGATGCGGCGTCGGGAAAATCTTTGAGCGACGCCATGACCAGCGAAATCACCCTGCGATATCTGAGCGACCAGGAGATCGAGTCGTCAATCGCATCGGGCGTGCCAAGGGACAAGGCAGGCGCCTACGCAGTGCAGGATACCGAATTGCGGCCCGCGTCGGACTGGCAAGGCTGTTACAACAATATAGTAGGCCTACCTGTCTGCCGGCTTGTTGAGATGCTGCAGGAACTCAACTACCAATTCCCCGACGGTTGGGCCGTGGCCGATGCCATAGCCTGTGACGAAGAGTGCCCGACCATCAGCGCCCAACAGGGAGGTAACTTCCTATGAACTTTATGGGCATGGGAATCCCTGAGCTTGGAGTGATATTCCTGGTTGCGTTCTTGGTTTTGGGCCCGGGAAAGGCCATCGACACGGCCCGAAACGTCGGAAAGGTCCTGGGGGATTTGCGCCGGTCGTTTGGTGATGTGACGAACGCCATGACCGTGGAGACAATGGAGCAGAACGCTCGGTCCGCTCCAACTCAAGAACAAAAGCCTGACCCGGCGATAGAGCAATCGCCTGGCGTGCCCATGCGGGCGGAGATACCGTCTGATGACGAGACTGATGGCTCGGATGAGCCGTCGGCGGAATCCGATGCCGAGTTCCAAGACAGCGCCGAGACCGGGGAGAAGGGATGAGGTCCCGGGAGCAAACCATGCTGCAGCACCTTGGCGAGCTGCGGCGGAGGCTCTTCATCTGCGTCATTGCCCTCCTGGTGGGGAGCGCTGTTTCGTTCGCCTTCTTTGAACACATCGTTGAGATACTGGTCAAACCCGCAGAGGACCTGGGGCTTGGCACCGGCGGCGAGCTGATCTACACAGAAGTTACAGAACTTCTCACCACAGCAATCAAGGTCTCATTCGTTTCCGGTCTGGTATTGGCATCGCCGGTTATATTATTTCAGGTGATCATGTTCATTGCGCCTGGCCTGACCGGTCGGGAGAAACGCTACCTATTTGGGTTCATGCCTGCTGCCTTGCTGGCCTTTGCTGGTGGTGTGGCCTTTGCGTATTACGTCCTAACTCCTCCGGCGCTGCACTTCCTGCTGACCTTTGGCGGTGACGTGGCTGTGCCAATGATCCGGATCAGCAACATCATCAACCTGATGATCCGGCTGTTGTTCTGGATGGGTTTGGCGTTTGAGACACCGTTGGTCATGTATCTGCTGGCTAGCTTGGGAATAGTTTCGGCCCAGGGATTAGGGCGGTTCCGCCGTTACTGGGTGGTGGTGGCGTTCATATTGGCGGCGATGATCACGCCAACTGTGGATCCGGTAAACCAGGCATTGGTCGCGGGACCGTTGTTGGTGCTCTACGAGGTAGGTATTCTCCTGGCTCGCATCGCCGGGCGTGGTCGAAAGAAATCCAGCGCCATAACCTCGGCTTAGATTTAGGCCAAAACCGAGACTGTACCGGACAAATAAAAAGGCCGTCCTTCATTTAGAAAGGACGGCCTTTTTTGTTGCTTGGTTTAACCGAGGACTAAGGCCTAAGTGTTGGAGTCGTCTTTACCGCTGGCAGCCGCTTGCTTCTCGGCCTCTTCCTTTTCATCCTCACCCATCAACGCGGTTTTGAAAGTACGAATACCTTTGCCCATGGAAGTCCCAATCTCGGGCAGGCGTTTGGCACCGAAGATCAAGAGAATGACCACAACGATGATTGCCAGCTCGGGGATGCCCAAAGGTCCAACTCTCATGTCTTTTCCTCCCGCCCTTGGCGGTTGCCTTTTGATGTCTGCGTTTGTGTGCTCCGCACCTAAGCGTCAGAACACCTAAATCTTAGCAGAAACAGCCTGCCACGACAATGAATCACGCCTGTAGATGCAGCCCATCGCCCATCTAGAACCAGAGTCCCACGTCCGGCTGAATTCGCGGAATATGAAAGCCAGTGATAGGCTTGGACTATCATAGTGATATAGTTTGTATAGAGGCAAAGCCGACGCTATAATCTTAACTTGTGCCAAAATCCGCCCACGTGACGCGTGCGTGGCGCGGTCTTAATTGATAATATAGCCCGGATAACATAACTGGGAAATCAGTTGAAAGAATATCCGGAAATCAAATCTGCGGGTGGGAATGGATTCTAACTACGACTTGGTGGTGATCGGCTCTGGACCGGGCGGCTACGTTGCTGCCATTCGGGCCGGCCAACTTGGTCTGAAAACGGCCATCATCGAACCTGCGGATCTGGGCGGAGTCTGCCTCAACTGGGGCTGTATCCCCAGCAAGGCCTTGCTCAAGAACGCGGAGATCGTTTCCTATTTCAAGCGGGCCGATGAGTTTGGCCTGAAGATGGATAATTTCAGCGCCGATTTCTCCGTTGCCATAGACCGTAGCCGCAAGGTGGTTGATCGCAACACCAAGGGTGTTGCCTTCCTACTGAATAAGAACAAGGTTGACCACATACAGGGCACGGGCAAGATCGTCGGGGCCGGAAAAGTGGAAGTGAGCCCGGATGGCACGGTGATTGATGCCAAGAACATCATCATCTCCACTGGTGCCAGACCCAGGAGCATCCCGCCGCTGCCTGTGGACCGTGAGAAGATAATCACCAGTCGGGAATCGATCGTCCTCAAGGACCTACCTTCATCGATAGTGATCGTTGGCGGTGGAGCAATCGGCGTTGAGTTCGCCTACATATACAAGATGTACGGCGTGGAAGTGACCATAGTCGAGATGCTGCCGAGGTTGGTGCCAAATGAAGACGAAGACATCAGCGCCCAGCTGGAACGGGCGTTCAAGCGACATAGGATAGAGATTATGACCGGCGCCGGTGTTACCGGAGTCGATACCTCTGGTTCTGGCGTGAAGGTCACAGTTGAGAAAGACGGCGCTCCTCAGACCCTGGAGTGCGACAAGGTGCTCGTTGCGATCGGTATCCAGCCCAACGTGGAAGACATCGGATTGGAGACAGTGGGCATTGCCACTGATCGGACCGGCATCATAGTTGATGAGAAGATGGCAACCAACGTGGCCGGGATTTACGCCATCGGTGACGTCAACGGCAAGATGCCGCTGGCTCACGTTGCGTCGGCCCAGGCAACCATTGCAGTTGAGACAATTTCCGGGCTGGAGACCCAGCCACTGGATTACGTCTATATGCCGCGGGCAACATACTGCATGCCCCAGATAGCCAGCTTTGGCCTGACTGAAGCTCAGGCCAGGGAGCAGGGCAAAGAAATTAACGTGGGGACGTTCAACGTCCAGGCCAACGGCAAGGCTCTGGCCATGGGCGAAGGCTCGGGCTTAATCAAGCTGGTGGTCGACGCCAAATACGGCGAGCTTTTGGGCGGCCACATGATTGGCCCGGAGGTAACCGAGTTATTGGGCGAACTGTCCATGACCCGGATACTTGAGGGTACCGTATTGGAATTGGGTTGGGCGGTGCATGCGCACCCATCCCTCTCCGAGATGCTGAAAGAAGCCGCGTTGGGAGCACAGGGCCGAACCATCCATATGTAACCCTCTCAGTTAAGAGACATAACGTTTACAATATCCGTGTGGGTTATTCCCCAGCTTGGGGGTTGATCGGCCCTGCGGACGACCCGAGTATGGTACTAACACGAAGCCGTGTTCGAGGACACAAGGGAAGGAGCGGACCAAATGGGGTTGGGAACTTACGATTTCGCATTGGCGATTGGCGGCGAAGCGGGACAGGGAATCGCTACGCCGGGAGACATTCTGGCACGGATCATCGTCCGGCGCGGATTGCACCTGAGCACGTATAACTCGTACCAGTCCATCGTCCGGGGCGGGCACATATTCTTGACCATGCGTATAAGTGATGCCGAGGTCGACAACCACGGCGACAAGCTGGATCTGCTTATGTGTCTGAACCAAAACACCATGGACCGCCACCAGCGCCTGATGGGACCTGGCACCCGAATCGTCTACAACAGCGATTCCATCAACCCGGGTACTGAAGATATGGGCGCTGACCTCTGCGGCCTTCCAGTGGGAGAACTGACAGGAAGCAGAAACCGGCTGGTGCAGAACACCGTTGGCATGGCTGCAGTCGCCTTTCTGATGGGAATCGACTTCTCGGTTTTGGAAGAAAGCTTGACCCTCCGTTTCCAAAGGCGCGGTCAGGAGACGGTCGACGAGAACGTGGGTGTAGCCAGGGCTGGCTACGATTATGCCCGCGAGCATTTCAAGCCCTTTGAACAGTCTCCTCCATCCGGTGGGAAGCCATTGGCGGTCTGGTCTGGAAACGAGGCCATGGCCATGGGCGGCGCCGCTGCCGGCGTTAAATTCTACGCCGCTTACCCCATGAGTCCGGCGACCGGCGTCCTGCACTGGATGGCCGCCAACGCTCGGAATCTTGGGATCATGGTCCGGCAGGTTGAAGATGAGATCGGTGTCGCCAACATGGTAGTTGGCGCGGCTCAGGCGGGCACCCGCTCACTGTGCGCCACATCGGGCGGCGGGTTCGCTCTGATGACTGAAGCCATTGGCGCTGCGGCAATGATGGAGGTACCAGTGGCGTTCATCGATGTGATGCGCGCCGGCCCATCCACCGGCGTGCCCACCAAGACTGAGCAGGGTGACCTGTGGCAGTCACTGGGTGCCAGCCAAGGCGACTTTGAGCGGATTATCGTTACTCCGACCAGCTGCCTGGACGCATTCAACACCATGGCCGAGGTATTCAACCTCACAGACAAGTACCAATGTCCGGCCATCATCCTCTCAGACCTCTACATCTCGGAAGGGCGCTTCAGCGTCGATCCAGACAAGATAGATATGCACCCCACCATCGACCGGGGTGAGTTGATTACCGAGCCTTCAGATACCGATGGTTTCCTCCGGTACAAAGATACGGAGAGCGGTATCTCTCCCAGGGCACTGGTGGGCCTGGAAGGCTATGTCCATCTGGCCGCCACCGACGAACATGACGAAGACTCAACATTGCTCAGTGATGAGTTCACCAACCCCCACAAGCGGCGGGCGATGGTCGAGAAGCGGGCCAGAAAGTTCGACCACATACTAAAGGACATAGCCGCGCCGGTATTGGAAGGCCCGGCCGATGCTGATGTTACTTTGGTGGGCTGGGGTTCAACAAACGGAATAATCTCGGAGGCGGCGGCAGAACTGAACGCTGCTGGAATCTCCACCAACCATTTGCAGGTCAAATGGATGGTCCCGTTCCACGGAGAAGAGATATTGGCCATCTTGTCCAAGGCCAAAAAGACCATCATCGTAGAGAACAACTTCTCCGGTCAGTTCGCCCGTTATATGCGGAGCGAGACCGGGTTCGCAGCCTCTGGGCACATCAGAAAATACGACGGAGAGCCGTTCATGCCGCATCACATCGTTGATGGCGTGAAGGCTCAGACCAACGGGGAAACCGACAAGTACGTGCCCTACCAGGAAATAACCGTTTAACCGGTAACGCTAATCAGCCCGGCTCATAGCGAGGTAAAGACATGGCAACGACAGCGATAAATCTCATGCCCAGAGACTTCAAGGGCAAATCCGACCCAGACTGGTGTCCAGGTTGCGGCGACTTTGGCGTCTTGAACGGAATCCAGAGGGCCGTGGCAGAATTGGGATTCCGTCCCCACCAGATAATGACAGTCAGCGGTATCGGTTGTTCATCTAACCTACCTGGCTACATAAATACCTATGGCATGCACACCCTGCACGGTCGGGCATTGCCCATGGCCACCGGGGTAAAGATGGCCAATCATGAGATGAACGTTATCGCAGTGGGCGGCGATGGCGACGGTTACGGCATCGGCGGCAACCACTTCACCCATACTGCCCGGCGAAACACCGATCTGACCTACGTTGTGATGAATAACCAGATCTATGGTCTGACCACCGGCCAGATATCACCCACCAGCAGCATCGGCATGACCACCAAGAGCACACCGTTCGGCAACGTGGAACAACCGGTAAACCCCGTGACATCCGCCATCATGAACGGCGCTACGTTCGTGGCCCGGGCTTACAGCGGTGATGTCAGGCACCTGTCGGGCATCATCCAGCAGGCGGTACAACACAAGGGATTCTCCATAATCGACGTGTTCAGCCCCTGCGTGACCTTCAACCTCAACAACACCCACGACTTCTTCAAAGAAAGGATCAAGAAGCTGGAAGAGGAAGAGCACAACACTACCGACTGGCAGTTGGCCTGTGAAAAGGCGATGGTCTTTGGCGACACCATCTACACCGGGGTGTTCTACGAAGGAGACAGACCTGCTCTGGAGGACGTTGAGCCCGTGTTGAAGACTGGTGGACCTTTGTCCTTCCGTGAATTAGGTCTCGGAAAGGAAGAAGCCCAGAAGATCATCAACGGGATAATGTAAGCGACCCGCAAACAGCGATTCTAAGGCAACTCAACAGGGGAGCGAGTTATTTTCTCGCTCCCCTGTTTTATTCGATGGTTCCCGTAGTCTCCGTGGCGGTTGCCGCGTTGCTGGGTGTGCATTAATATCTATGCAATACAGAAGCCTGTGCACTGCCCGCCTGAGGCCGTGCCTGGAAATCAGCCCACCGGTTCTCTCAGTTGAACCCATTAGGAGGAAAAATTGGCCACATCGATAGTGATGCCCCAGATGGGTTACGACATGCGTGAGGGCAAGGTGGTTCGTTGGCTCAAGAAAGAGGGCGAGGACGTTACACGAGGCGAGGTCATCGCCGAGATCGAAACCGACAAGGCCACCGTCGAGTATGAAGCTTATACCGGCGGGGTGATGGCCAAGATCGTCGCCGAAGAAGGCGTTGCGATACCGGTGGGTGACCTGATCGCTGTGATGGTAAACCCAGGCGAGGCGATCCCCGACGATATACTTGCCGATGCCGGTACGCCAAGTGCACCGGCGGAAGAATCAGCGACTGCTGCATCAGCCCCGCAAGCCGCCGCGGCGCCGGCAGTCGTCACGACTGGCATGGTAAAGGCATCCCCTCTGGCGAAGAGACTGGCCCGCGAGCGCGGTATAAACCTGGCAACAATCACTGGAACCGGGCCCGATGGGCGCATAGTTGAAGCAGATATCCCAGCATCAGGTTCAGCTACAGCAGCCGCTCCGGCTGCGGAGCCGGGAGAAGTCCGTGCGTCGCCTTTGGCCCGCCGTTTGGCCAAGGAGCGGGGCATCGACCTGAGTACCGTTACCGGCTCTGGTCCTGGTGGGCGGATTACCGAGGCCGACATACCGGAACACGCCGCTCCTGCCCCCGCGTCAGTCGCTGCCGCCAACGAAGCGCCGGCATCCCAAGACGGAGAGCTGGTCGAACTATCTCGGATGCGTCAGGCCATCGCTAGAGTCGTGGTGGACAGCAAGCGGGAGGCTCCCCACTTCTACGTTGCCGTCGATATCGACATGACCAAGGCGATGGCCTTCCGCAGAGACATCAACGATCATGTGGGAGCGGAGCAGCGGGTCAGCGTCAATGACCTGATCGTCAAAGCATCAGCCTTGGCCATTGGTCACCACCCCAAGTTCAACTCGTTCTTCCAGGACAACCACCTTCAGATGAACGCGTCCGTCAACGTGGGAATTGCCATCGCGCTGGATTCCGGACTGATCATCCCAGGCATCAATAACTGCGAAAGCAAGAGCCTGACTGAGATTGCCGCCGACAGTAGAGACCTGGTTGCCCGGGCCAACAGCGGCACCCTACGCAACGAGGAATACAGCGGTACCACATTCAGTGTGAGCAACCTGGGCATGTTTGATGTGGACAGTTTCACCGCGATAATCTTCCCGCCCCACGCGGCCATCCTGGCGGTGGGCACGGTGAAGGAACAGCCGGTGGTGCGCGACGGGGAACTGGCCATAGCCCAAATAATGAAAGCCACCCTTTCCACAGATCACCGAGTGGCCGACGGAGCAGAGGCCGCCCAATTCCTGTCGGAGATCAAAAAGCTCCTGGAAAACCCGATCAGCTTAGTAATCTAAAACTGCCAGCCTAACGCTGACAGCGCGAAATAAAGGAGAGCACAAGTTGCCTAAACTAACCGGCGGACAGACCGTTGTTGAATCCCTAAAAGCACAGGGAGTGGACACGGTTTTCGGTATCATATCGATCCATAACCTGGATATCTTCGACTCCCTGTTTGGGAGCCAAGATAGCCTGAACTTCGTTGGCGGTCGTCTGGAATTGGGCTGTGGATTCATGGCTGACGGTTATTCAAGGGCCACCGGCAAACCCGGCGTTCTAATTACCAGCACCGGCCCGGGCGCTGCGGACTCGGTGGGTGCGATGGGTGAGGCCTATTTCTCCGGTTCACCGCTGCTCCAGATAACCACCAACGTCGAGCAAGAGTTCATCGGCAGCGGCAAGCTGGCCACCCATGAGACCAAGAACCAGCTTGGTATGTTCGAGGCGGTCACCGATTGGAACACCTCCATACCGCAGGTTGAGTCCATCCCCGACAACATCACGGAGGCCTTTGATCGGTTTCAGACCAGACGCCCCCGTCCCGTAGAACTGGAGATACCAACCGACCTTCTGGGTGTGGAGGTCGATGTCGAAATAATGAGCCCTCGGCAGGTGGACGTTCCCAAGGGCGACCCGGCCAAGGTTGAAGAGGCTCTGCAGAAGCTGCTCAAGGCCAAGCGGCCCGTGATCTTTGTCGGTGAAGAAGTCCAGCAGCTGGGTGGCACCCAGCAGATCATAGAACTTGCCGAGAAGATTGGCGCGGCTGTGGTCACGGGAGACGGGGCCAAGGGCGCGTTCCCGGAGGACCATCCCCAGTCCCTGGGACAGACCATGGGTCGCCGCATCTGGGGCGTGAACCCGCTTCAAGAATGGATGGGCACCTGCGACCTGGCCATCGTGCTGGGTTCGATATTGCCCCAGCGTTCCACCACCGGCATCGAGATGCAGCTAC
>MDTC01015798.1_pt1 | contig 11360 bp, 9 predicted proteins | sample 811181 | NCBI WGS metagenome assembly MDTC01 (sample SAMN05326644, study PRJNA326480) | marine metagenome | isolation source: seawater | place: Pacific Ocean: North | collected 2011 | reverse complement strand
CTTGAATCCAGTTGCCTTGGATCCATCTGCCCACATACCACACTGACCCCAGGTGGAACGAATCGAGCAGTTAAAGACATAAGGAGATGCAGACTCAACAGAGTCAATCTCTGCCTGAATGACTGCATTACTGCCAAGACCATTAGCAGTGGTGTAAGTGATACCAGAGACTAGTCCTAGACCAGCAGCGGTGATAGGAATGATGTAGGTGAATACCTTGGGATTCAGTTCGTCAATAGCATCAACCTTGAATGTGCCGTTGACTTCATCAGATAGACCACTGTTGATAACAGCGATATACTGACCTTTGAAGTAACCGTGCTCAATCTTGGTGGTAACAGTCAATCTAGACTGGGACGTGCCAGGAATATCATTGATCTCGACACTTTCTACCGTTCTGGTGTCAGACAGAGGACCAACAATTCTGGTCTCCTGTACCAATGCTTCTAGTTCACCATCATCGATAGTAGGTTGGAACTGTGCAAATGCTCTACCAACTTTCTCATAGAAGCGATCCAGTTCATCATTACCTGCATAGGTCATGATGCAGATCTTGTGGTGAGAATACTCGGGAACCTTCAGATCCGTGGAGTTCTTCTTGTAGTAGACCTTACCTACCTTGTCTGCCTGATCATATAGTGGGGAGTTCTCGGAGAGGTCACCATCCTTGATAGTGAACTGCCACAGGTAACAACCACCAGTCAGTTTGAAGATGCCAGTTCTCTCTTGATCACCATCAACAGGATCGGGAACATACAGAGGTCTGACAATGGTACGACGGAGGTCATAACCGATCAGAGAACAACCTCTGGGGACGATACAACCGCCCTCGGTAGAGTTGAACTTGTAGAGTACGTTATCGGGGTTACCAAGGTCAAGGATGCTGTCATCCTGCCACTCTTGGAGTGCTCTGTTGTAGTCGAAGATAGGAACAACACCAGTAACCTGAACCGATGCAAGAACAGAGAGACTACCAGCATTGATAACGTCCGTCAGGATCGTCATCAGGGTCTGGATGCTCGTCTGAACGTCAATACATGCGCCAGGGTTGCCAGACTCATCATACTCGATGTCTGGGGTGTTAGCGCCAGCAATAGCAGGACCAGGGGAGATAGTCAGATCCTTGTCCAGCAAGGAGTTCGTGACTGCCAACTTCATCAGATCACGCGCTTTGTTGTATGCGGTGATGCTTTCTGCCTCTTCGCCAACGATACCGTCTGCTAGAGGATTGCCTTCTCTGTCGAAGTATGTCTTCGCAACAGAGATGATGTTGCTGTTGCCACCATTTCTGATGTCAGCAAGTACGCCATCGATGATGAATCCGATGTCACGCTTACACTTGGTCTCACCAGGTGTCTCGTGGTCAGTAACAGTTTCAGCAGGTAGTTGAGAAAGGTTACCATCAGTCAGAACGGTCTCAACAATAGCTGCAAGGTTGCCCAGCATGCTAGCAACATCAGCACATAGAGGAGTGCCGTTAGGATCAGCAGTAATTGTAGAGTCTTTGGTGAATAGTTCATTTCTGAATGCCGAGATCATCAGGTCTCTTGCCTTATTGAAAGCAGCAATAGACTCCGACTCCTCACCTTCTAGAGATCCAGTGATATATTGAGTACCTGCCTCATTGAAGTAAGTTTTCAGATACTTACGAGTGTATCTGTTACCACCAGCAAGTGCAACGTCAAGAGAAAGAGAATCGATGTACTCACCGATGTCACGCTTACACTCAACCTCGTTTGCACTAGCAAATGTTCCTAGAGTCTCTGCAGGTAGTTGAGATAGATTGCCATCATTGATGACAGTTGTCAAAATTGCAGTAAGAGTTGTGATCGAAGATTGTACGTTAGCACAACCACCACCATCAATAGTGATAGTAGAATCTTTCTCCAACAGAAGGTTTTGAACCGATTCAATCATCAAATCACGCGCTTTGTTAAAAGCAGTGATACTTTGTGCCTCTTCTCCTACGAGACCGTTAGAAATTGGGGATCCGTTATCAAAATATGTACCAGCATGGCGGCGAATGTACTCGTTACCACCACTAATAAGATCGAGACCAAGATAGTCAACAAATAGACCCAGATCACGCTTACATTTTGCTTCATTTGCCAGGTCGGAACCAGTTGTTTCTACAGGAAGTTGAGAGAGGTTACCATCTGAAATAACCGTAGTCAGAATTGATGTAAGTGTAGCAATGGTAGATTGTACATTAGCACAACCACCAGGATCAACAGTAATAGTAGAATCCTGAACCAATAGGAGATTATTTGCAGCAGACTGCATCAAATCGCGAGCTTTATTGAAAGCAGTGATACTCTCTGCTTCTTCTCCTACAAGACCGTTAGAGATTGGAGATCCAGCACTGAAGTATGTGCCAGCAAGTTTGCGGGTGTACTGGTTGCCGCCTTTTACAATATCAACGCCAACATAGTCAACAAATAGACCTAGATCGCGCTTACACTTCGCTTCATTTGCTAGATCAGAACCAACAGTTTCAGCAGGAAGTCCTGCATCACTAGCAGCAGCAAATGCATCAGTAACGATCTGTGTGAGAGTCGTAATTGCAGATTCTACGTTAGCACAACCACCAGCATCTACAGTGATTGTAGAATCAGTGATCGTCAACTGATTCTTCATTGCTTGGATCATCAGATCCCTGGCAGCATTATATGCATCGATAGTAGCAGCTGCTTCGCTTACGATGTAAGAGAAGACACCAGCATCGAAATACTTGAGGGTAAACTTACGAGTGTACTCGTTACCACCTTTGATAAGGTCAATACCAACGTAGTCAACCAGAAGACCAATGTCACGCTTACACTTATCCTCATCAGCAGGATCAGCAGTGTTAGCACCAGCTTGCATGGTTGTCCATGCAGTGTCAATAATCTCCTGTCTGTTCTGTTGGATTAGACGATATGCGTCCTTAAATCTGTATGCAGGGTCAGTGGTAGCATCACCAGGGAAATAGAAGTCAGGGTGAGATACAGCGATCTCGGCAGCTGCTCTATCAATAATTTCTCGTCTATTCTGCTGAATCAGGCGATATGCATCCTTAAATCTGTATACAGGATTATCTGCTGGATCACCAGGGAAGTAAAAATCAGGATGTGCTACAGCAATCTCTGCTGCTGCTCTGTCAACAATCTCCTCTTTGTTCTGCTGGATTAGACGATATCCATCCTTAAATCTATACTCGGGTTCTGATGTGCCGTCGCCACCAGGATAGAAGAAATCAGGAAACTGTACTGCAATATGTGCAGCAGACTTGTCTACAATCTCCTTACGGTTCAACTGAATTAGGCGATATGCATCAGCATATCTCGATCCGTCGTCAGTTTGGTTATCACCAGGGTGGAAGAAATCGGGGTGCTGTACAAAAATTTCGGCAGCAGAACGATCAATGATCAACTGCTTGTTTGCCTCAATGAGGTTACCAGAGTCAAAATATCTGGATTCTGGGTTAGCAGTGTCTACAAGACCAGGACGGTTATCAATGAAGTGATTACCAGGCATCAGCATGATGCTGAACTGGTCAAAACGGTCATTATCCTTACCAGGCAAGTAAGAATAACGTGCTACCTCGATGAATGCACGTTGAATAGTCTTGAAAGGACGGAGAGGTGAATTACCCCTGTTGTCTAACTCATCAGTCGCATTAAAGTCATCTGGCGATACGTATAGATACTTACCTGTTTTACTTGAGTAAAGGTTATCAAGTCTTGTAAGAGGCATAATTAACCCAATCCTGCTGGACTATAATTTCTTCTGGATTATTTATACAATAAAACCTCCCCTTGTAGGGAGGTTTTACAGCACACGGAAGGGGTTTGGTTCGGCAGTATCGCCAACTCCTCCACCTGGACTCGAACCAGGAACCTATTGATTAACAGTCAACCGCTCTGCCTGATTGAGCTATAGAGGAATGTAGGGGGCGCTGTTTCTAAAATACAGATCTTTTGTACTCCCCCAGGAGTTATAATACCGCTGCTCGTCAGCAGCGGGGCACCAAGAGGGTTCCCACCTCTCTCCCACGCGGGTTGGATTTCCGATTCTTTTTTCTCTCGGAGACGTGAGCACGGATGTATTCCAGTCCGTTATGGAGAATAGGAGACTCGAACTCCTGACATCCTGCTTGCAAAGCAGGCGCTCTACCAGCTGAGCTAATTCCCCACATTACACTGGTTTTGTGTCATCTAGATAATCAAACCAACCAGTGATAATATACTTATCTTCATTAGGTGCTACTTGCCCTTTATGAGTATAAGTCCAATCGCCAGGCCATATAACAGTCTTTCCTTTTTTGGGTTTCACAGTGTATTTTTGATGTAGAAAGTCTGTACCGCCACCCTCTTCAATATCGTTAAGATATGTCATCCAGACTAAATGTCTGTTGTTGTAAGGGTGCATTGCGTTACAACGTTCACAATGCCACTTATGAAATCCTTCCCCAGGTTTATACCACTGAATATTAATACATTCAGCAACTCCCCAAGGTCCATACATGTCACAAACAGGATATTTCTGCTTGTATTTCTTGCCGACAACGAACAAGTGTTCCAAGTATTCACTGACTAGAGGTGCCAGATGTTTCTCAAAAGGATAGACTGTTAGGTCTGTAGATTGTTTGGTGTCAAGGTCAACACCAGTAGTTGTCATGCCAGGACCACGACGGATTTTAGAGAAGTCGGAGTTGTGGAAAAAGTCAATTAACTTATTACACAGAGAAATATCTCTGATTTTGTCTTCTAAAATAAAATCCATTATGTCCTGAATGTCGATGAGAGGACTTGAACCTCCACGGATAAATCCACTGGAACCTAAACCCAGCGCGTCTACCAATTCCGCCACATCGACGGAGAGCCTGTTGACAGACTTGAACTGACGACCTACGCTTTACAAAAGCGTTGCTCTACCAGCTGAGCTAAACAGGCATGCGGGCAAACTCAAAGTGTCCATAACGACTACCCCAAATTTGCTTTTCTGTCCCCACGAGATAACCACGATCTATTACATGGTAATAGTCTTTGCCAAGAATTGCTTCATTCTTAACATATGTTTCACCATTTTTGTGGGGAACAATGCATTTACAACCTTCAACAGATCCGATGTACTCTTCTTTGTTTGGGTTGTATGATAGAATTGTATCACATGTACCCTTATGTGTCAAGCTCTCATCAGATGTGATTTGATCGAGATTGACACATCCACGATATCGGTTTTTGTCGAAATCGTAGTTTTTCATGCGAATTCTACCATTTTCTAGAACTGCCTCAACAATGAACTGCCGATAGGGAGCATGTAACTGGTAGTTATATGCTTGTTCACCATAGAACATATTATCGGTGCCAGGCACCTTTTTGTGGTGCAAACGCACCATGGCAAATCTAGATGGATACGAAAATGCTTGAACTTTGTTTTCCCACGTTCCCTCAAACCATTCTATAAATTGTTCAATCATCTTTAGGTAATAGTTCAGGATTATCTACAGTGAGTTCAAACATACAAGGATGTGCTTCTTCTGCCATTAGGTATGAAGACCAACGGTACAGTTCCTCGTCGTCCCAGTCTTGACCTTGCAACGCTTCTGTTTGAATCGCTGGATGGTCTTGGACAAGTGTTGGTAACTCATCAAAGGTATAGGGAATACCTTGTATGAAGTACATACGAACTACGCTGCCCATATAAAAGGCATACGACTGTGTTAGTGTGTATTTCATAACATTCCCACTACATTTTATTTAGTAGTGGAATAGGGCAAGCGAGACTTGAACTCGCACGACTGTAATAGTCAACAGATTTTAAGTCTGGTGTGTCTACCGATTCCACCACTGCCCCGTGGGACCTCTGTATTATATCACAGAAACATCCCTTTGTCACTCATATAACGAAGTGCTTCCTTCATTCCACCAATATGCTTATTGCCAATGGCAATCTGTGGAAAAGTCGCTTCTTCGCCAAATTCGTCAGTAAATGACTTTTCACTAAAATGCTTGTCTAGACGATATTCAAGATATTCGTCAATATTCTTCAAATCTTTGAGCAACATGCCCATGCGCTCACACTCTTGACTGCCGTTACTGTAGATTACTGCTGTGGTCATATTCGATGACGATTTTCTTGTGTTGAGTTTTTTTGTCGCAACAGACGATATATTGTACATCAGCGTCTAATAACTCGCCAACCTTCTCTAGGAGATTTTTGGCGATGTTCATATTAGTCACGCTGACGCCAGTCGTCTGGTTTGTCTCTTCCGAACCATTCGTTGATGTCATCTGCACCGTCAAATCCTGTTTTGTAGTTATTTGGGTCAGGATCACCTAATCCCATCTTATTCATAAAATCGTCCATACTGCCCTCTTCAATGTCTTGAGCAGCATGTCGTCTTGCCTTGTTCAACCAATCACGGGCGGTAGTATGTCTCTTGGCGAGTTTTTCTGCCCAGATCATGTCGTCAAGTTTGACTTCTTCCTTATTTGCAATTTTCTTGCAGATAAACTCCAGTCGGAGTCGGTACTGGGTAGACAGCATAAGTCACTCACGCAGTTTTAGCTCTAGATCTTCGAGTTTGTGATACTCTGCATGTGCCGCTTCTTGACGGTCACACACAATATTTAGAATGTCATCCACGATAATGTCATTATCGACATAATCGTCAAGGTACTTGTCGATTGCTTCTTTCAAATACCTATATCGATGCCACTCTGGAGAATATGGTTTGTAGTGCATGATAAAGCGAATTCATACGATGATTATAGGGCATTGCCGCCGTTTTGTCAACTCGACTTTTTGACCGAAAAATTGGTGGCGAATTTTTTTCGGAATTCTTGTAACGGAAAGTCGAATTTCAGTTGAGGAAAATGGACAGTGCTTTGACCGTCATCGTACCAGCAACCGTAACGTCAAGGACACCAGCAGTCTGTACTTTGCTGTCACCCTTCAGGAACTTGAGATCAAATCCCATAGCAGACTTCATCAACCATCCCTGTCCACCTAACGTAGGTCCCAACTTAACATCCCACGTTGCGGGTGCTTTAGTCTTCGCACTAGGCATAGGAACGCCTTTGATGTCATCAACCTTGAAACCAGTGATCTGATTATACATCGGTCCAAGGGTTTTGAGTGAATATCCACCTAGTTGTGACTGCATGTTAAGGTTAGCAGACGCAATGATGTTGTAGTGTCCCTGGGTTTTGATAGTATAGTTGCCTTGAATATCGTGAACAATAGATCCTGATGTGTTGATAGTCGTAGTAGCACCTGGTTTGTTCTGTTCGGTAGTAACCTCACCTGTTCCATCAGACACTTCACGACCATTGATATTCTTATTCAAGAATTCAGCATCCATGGTGATGTCACCAGCATACATGTTGATCTTGCCGCTACCATTACCAACTTCAAGGTTGATAACCTCACCTGCCTTCAGTGTAAGCGTCTTGACGGCGTTGATGATGACATTATCACCTTTGATACCACAGTCATCCCCCTGCGCCTCCAGACTCATCCCACCTTCAGCATAGACACTGTAAGCAGGTGATTCTTTTGACTTTGGTTTGGCAGCAGACTTTCCTTTTGCTGGTTGAGTATCCTTGGGTCCAGTTGCTTGAATAGAAATAGTTCCATTCGCTTTCTGAAGTTGATCACCTGTATTCAGGATGAGTTTACCACCACAACCAGCCTGCCCTGGTACTCCTGTGGAAAACACCATGTTGCCTGTCTCGTCAAAGAACATAGCACTTTGACCGTTGGTGACAGTAAAACCACCTGGTTGACCGTCAGCACCCTCCCAACTCATACAGGTCCAACCATCAGACACCCAGTGTACTGTTGGTTTCGCAGAACAAAACTGCTCCGTAGATACCTCTTCCTTCCTGCCACTAGCAGGTTCTGCAGCAGGTTGACCAGAATTTATCGACGAATATAAATTACGAAAGTTATTTTTAGTATTAAAGCTCATGGGCAATCAATATAACGACCAGTACCAACCTTGACAAGACCAATTGTGTCGATCTCTTGTGTATCTAGACAGACCATACTTGGTTTAAAGATAGCACCGCTGCCACCACCACCAATTATCTTGACAATGGGGGTAGACGAGTAAGATGTCTTTCTATCTATAATCTTAACAGAGGTGACATATCCTCGCTCATCAATTTCAGCAATAGCACCGCCACGTAGTCCATTGATGAATACATCAGGAGCAGAAGTATATTTAATACCAGGTGCAATCATAGTGAAAGAATCAATGATACATCTCAAGTTAGAGTCTTCAGGTAAGTTACGCTTGTAACCTAGTCCTCCTCTAGTAATTCTAATCTCACTAACGAATCCTTTTTCATCCAACAGAGCAATACCTGTGGCACCAAATCCTTCTCCAGAAAAGATTACTCGTGGTGCTTCTGTATATGCATCACCCTTTTCATCGATGGGAACACTGATAATCGATCCATCTTTGCCAGTGATAGGTAATTTTGCCACTGGTTTCTCATGTACACCTGGATCTTTTGGATCGTCGTCAGTATCATCATCAGAAGGAGGAATAAATCTTTCAGCACGTTCGATAGTAGCACTACATGAAGCAGCAGTGTCAACGATCTTAAAGTAGAACACCTCATCATCCTCAATTTCACCATCATCTTTGATGCCAACAGTAACTTTAGCGGTGTTATCTTTCAGTTTAAATGTACCTTGCAGTGACTCACCAATGAAATCGTTAGCAGACACATCACCATAGATGATGTATTGGAATTGTCTTCCTTCAGAGAATCCTTCACTCTCAATGGTGAATACAATATCTTCTCCTTCTTTATAGATTTGTTTGTCTGTTCTGACAGAGATGCTTACTTCAGTTGTCGGATCATATGGAGGATCGTCAAAAGTATCTGGCAGAACAACATTGAAGTCTGCAAGGATCGTGATAGGTGCAAAGGCACCAGTGTCATTACCTTCCTCATCATCGAGTTGGAAAATGAAGTCCTGGTCAACACCCATCTCAATGCCTTCGTTCAACTTCACTGTGACTTCTGCTCTACACAGAGGAACAGCAATGTCTTCTAGTTCATCGTTCTCGTTCACAAATTGATCTTCAAAGGTATCATACTGTGTGACAGTAAAGGTTCCCTTTAACAAATCATCAGCGTCGATGTTTCTCAATGGATCATCAATGTATTCCTCTACGATGTCACCAACCAAAGCATAACTTAAGGTAGATCCATCAGCAACATTGGTAGTGTTGATAGTGAATACAATCTCATCACCACCACCTACTAGTCGTGGTTTTCCTACTACACTATAACGCTTCGTGCCATCGTAGTCAATAGGAAGTGGGGGATCATCATCGCCATCATCATCAGGATCATCTGGGAATTCATCTGGATCTAGTGGTTCGTAATCTTCGTAGGCAAACCTACAAGAACCATCATCAATGGTTGCTTCGGGATTATAGTTTTCAGCCTCTGGAACTCTACATCCTAGAATGTCAGCAGGATCGCCAGGGTCTGGTTGGAATCCTGGTGGTGTATCAGGTCCACTACCCTCATTGCCAGGTGGTTCTGATGGTCCACCTGTCTCTGGATCTGGTTGGTTGGCAGGGATTCCACCAATAAAAATAACTCTAGTATCTTTAGGATCTAGATAGTCTTGACTCTCCTCACAAGAGAATCTTTCTCCAGTGTCACCACTCTCAAGATCGTCAAGAAGATCGTCCAACCAGTCACCCTCATCTTCATCAGTGCCACAGTCATTACATACGACAGTCTCTTTAGAACAGTTACTATCAGGTCCACTACAAGAGATGCCTAGGAATGACATCACCTTCGCAATAGCACCACCAATCATGTTCAATGGTGACGCTAGTATTCCTAATATACTTTGCAACGGTCCAAGTATACTGTTGATGAGACCATCAACTAACTCCAAGATCTTATTGAGGATGCCATCCACCAGATTGATAACAGCACATGCTGCTGGGGAGAAAACATCCATGATGAAACTGAACAGCAGATCTGTCAGGAAGTTCACCAGTCGTTCAATGATGTCTTCGATAGCACAACCCAGTGCCTTCAGAATCTGATCAAGAACTTTCTTTACTGTCTTGAGGAAGTTACCCTTCTTTCTCTCTCCTCGGTGGTCGTTCTTCGGATCTTTGGGGATCTTTCTTTCTTGTTCTTCTGGTACATTCAATCCAAGAACTGTCAGGACAAGTTTCTCAACACCCTCTCGTAAAGTCGTGATAATTTCTGACTGAACACGACCCATGAAACTTGTTACGAGTCTATTAACTCTGTTAATATGATGTCTCGCAATGGCAACCTTGTCGTAGAGAAATCCATTGACCTTACTAACATAGAAGTCACCAAGTTGTCCACCCGATGCCTGGTTTGCAGCAAGCAGGTCACCAATGACATTAGTGATTCCTTTGTTGAGGTTGCTCTCGTTACCACACTTTGGGTTAGCGATAGTAACACAGTTCTGCGAACCAGTAGGGTTAGTCTCACTATGCTTTGCACGAAGCGCAGCAATGATAGCAGGAGCACCCTTCTCTAGGTTAGAACGAGCAGCATCAGGTTGCCCACCATCTACGTTAGCACCTGTGTCAGGATCAGTGCCATTTGCTCTGTCTTGAGAACGATTTTGCTGTGGGTTACTATTAGAATCTGTATGAGTAGTAAAATTTCTAGGACCATCACTACCACCAGCAGGGTCATCATTCTTGACGACAGTAGCACCAGCAGTATGTCCAATCGATCCCATGATGATAGGCTTCTGCCTGTCATTGTCAAGGAAGAAACCAATGACCCAGTTACCTGCTCGCAGTTCTGCTGTAGCACCAGTCACACCACCATCACTGAATGGTGTGGTCACAGGCATGACACAGTTTGCCCATGGCAATTCTTCAGTTGGTGTTGCTTGTCCTTCTCTTAAGTGTACACCAACAATACGCACACGATATCTACTAGATCCTTTAGGATCTGACTCCCTACCAGTCTCAACCTGCCCAATCCACCAGTTGAAACCATCGGAACCAATTTGATTAGTAGCAAGCAGTGATGATAATACTGGATCCATACCAATAAGGTTTATTTTTATTTAGGTTGTAACTTCTGAAGTTTCGTCAGGCATACCGTAAGAGTCTCTGACTAGTGTTAGATAGGTGTTACCTTTAGCAGACTTGGTGTCCAATGCATGATTCAACTTCGCAACAAGATATACACCACTGTGTTCTTTGTCGTGTATGTCTTCACCTTGCTTTGCCTTCTCATTAGTAGGGACATAGTTAGGAACTAGAACCTCAATGGTATCACCGATCTTTAGATCCAATCTAACAGGTAGTTTAATCTTCAGTTGTTGATTGTTCTGGG
>MDTC01005212.1_pt1 | contig 11361 bp, 10 predicted proteins | sample 811181 | NCBI WGS metagenome assembly MDTC01 (sample SAMN05326644, study PRJNA326480) | marine metagenome | isolation source: seawater | place: Pacific Ocean: North | collected 2011 | reverse complement strand
TGAGTTTTAGAAAATTTATAAGACCAGAAAAAAAATTTAAAAACTTTGAATATTTAAAAAAACAAATAAAAATTGATATAAAAGAAGCAAAAAAATAATGTCAAAAGATACTTTGCAATTACCCAAAACAGCTTTTTCAATGAAAGCGAGTTTGCCTACAAAGGAACCTGAAATTTTAAAGAAATGGGAAAAAGAAAAAATTTTTGACAAACTGAGGAGAAATTCAAAAGGAAAAGAAAAGTTTATTTTACATGATGGACCTCCTTATGCGAACGGTCACATACACATGGGAACTGCTCTTAATAAAATTCTAAAAGATATTATAATACGTTTTCACCAAATGAATGGAAAAGACTCCGTATATGTACCCGGCTGGGATTGTCATGGGTTGCCCATCGAGTGGAAAATTGAAGAACAGTATAAAAAAAAGAAAAAAAATAAAGATGAGGTTCCAATAGAGACTTTTAGAAAAGAATGCAGAGAATTTGCTAAAAACTGGATAGATGTACATATAAAAGAATTTAAGCGTTTAGGGGTAGTAGGTGATTTTGAAAATTTTTATTCTACGATGAGTTTTGAGGCCGAGGCTCAAATTGTAAGAGAATTAGGTAAATTTCTTATGGATGGTAGCTTGTACCAAGGCTTCAAACCTGTCCTGTGGTCAACAGTTGAAAAAACCGCTCTTGCAGATGCAGAAGTAGAGTATATGGATCATACATCAAGTACAATTTATGTAGCTTTTAAAGTTAAGGAGACAAAAAAAGAATTTTTAAAAGATGCAAGCATAATCATTTGGACAACCACACCATGGACTATACCAGCTAATAAAGCTTTAGCATTCAATAGCAATATTGAATACTCGGTTTTAGAAATAGATAGTCTTGACCATTTTAAGGATAAAAAAATTGTCGTCGCAAAAAATTTAATCAATTCAATTTTCAAAGAATGTGAAATAAAGAATTATAAAGAAGTAAAAACTTTTAAAGGTTCCGAGTTTGCAGGAACTACTTGTAGTCACCCATTTGTAAAAATGGAATTTGATTATGATGTTCCGATGCTTGATGCTAGATTCGTAAATCTAGATCAAGGAACTGGAATTGTTCATTGTGCCCCAAGCCACGGACCGGATGATTTCAACTTATGTTTAAAAAACAATATACCTTCACTTTACACGGTAGATAATGCCGGTTTATATACAAAAGAAATACCTTTTTTTACTGGCACTCATATTTTTAAAGCCGATCCAATTGTTATAGATAAACTTAAGGAGCAAAATAAATTACTTAAAGATGATAAACTTAATCATAGCTACCCTCATTCTTGGAGATCAAAAGCGCCTTTAATATATAGAGCAACACCTCAATGGTTTATTTCTATGAAACAAAATGATCTAAGAGATAAAGCTATAAAAGCGATACACGAAACTACTTTTTATCCATCTAAAGGAAAGGATAGATTGTTATCTATGGTCGAAGGAAGACCAGATTGGTGTGTTTCAAGACAAAGAGTTTGGGGTGTTCCGCTACCTATTTTTATAAACAAAAAAACAAAAAAACCTCTAAGAGATCAAAAAGTAATTGATAGAATAGCCTCTATTTATGAAAAACAAGGATCTGATTGTTGGTTTACGGACGACTCTAAAATTTTTCTAGGAGACGGATATGACTCTACTAATTACGAAAAACTTAATGATATCGTTGAAGTTTGGTTTGATAGCGGATCTACACACAGCTTTGTTTTAGAAAAAAGAAAAGATTTAAAATGGCCAGCAGATATGTATTTAGAGGGATCCGATCAACATCGGGGCTGGTTTCATTCCTCTTTACTAGAGTCTTGCGGCACAAGAGGCAAAGCTCCATTTGAAAGTATTCTCTCACATGGTTTTGTAGTGGACGGCAAGGGGATGAAAATGTCTAAATCGATGGGCAATGTTATCTCTCCAGATGATATTCTGAAAAACTATGGAGCCGATATCCTGAGAGTTTGGGTTGCCTCATCTGACTATGCGGAAGATTTAAGAATTGATAAAGGCATTTTAGCTCAACATGCAGAGTCATACAGAAAAATTAGAAATACCTTTAGGTTTATGCTTGGAAATTTAAAAGATCGGTTTGAACAACAAAATTTCGAAGAATTAGATTTAGAAAATTTTGATGAATTAGAGAGATATATTTTACATAAAATTCATTATTTAAATAAGTTAGTAGATAATAATTTAAAAAATTACAATTTCCATAAATTGTATAAAGAGTTATTAAATTTTTGCACATTAGACCTATCGTCTTTTTATTTCGATATAAGAAAGGACGTTCTTTATTGTGATGACTTAAATTCTAAAAAAAGAAAAAATTGCGTTATAGTTTTAAATATAATTTTGGAGAGCCTTCTCAAATGGTTTGCGCCTATATTAGTTTTTACAACAGATGAAATTTACAGTTTAATTAGTAAAGATAAAAAAAATATTCACGAGTATTCATTTGTAAAGGCCCCTAATAACTGGGAAAATAAGAAATTAAACGAAAAATGGGAACAGTTATTTAAGATTAAACAGGAAGCAAATATAGCAATTGAGGCCAAAAGATCTAGTAAAGAAATTGGCTCAAGTTTAGAAGCTCAAATAAAATTAACTGTTAACAAAAGCAAAATTGAATTACTTAAAAATTTAGATTTAGCAGAATACTTTATTACATCCAAAGCAGAAATAGTTTTATCGGAAAATGATGAAATGAAAATTGAGGTAAAGAAAGCGAAAGGGAACAAATGCCCAAGATGCTGGAAGATTTTAGAAAAAAGTTGTACCAGATGCTCTAGTCTTATATGAAATGAATATATTAATTAATCTTAATAAAATAAAAAAAGATTTTTTTAAAAAAGAAAATATATTTTTTTTTATATTTGCATTTATCATCTTCTCTTTTGACAGAATTACTAAATCAAAGATATTAAATACTTACAGTGAAAACACTCAATATATTAATGATTATGTGAATATCGATTTGATTTGGAATATAGGTATCGGTTTTGGTTTTTTTAGCACAGAGTCAACTTTGTTTTATAATTTTATCTCAACGTTGATCGGTATAGTCATATTATCTTTAACGTATTTTTTGATAATATCAGAGAAAGTTGACAAGCTCATTTATGCCGTAATTATAGGAGGAGCACTAGGTAATTTTTATGATAGATTGATATATAAAGCTGTACCTGATTTTATAGATCTTCATTATGACAACTTTCACTGGTTTACTTTTAATGTTGCAGATATATTTATTTCAATTGGAATATTAATTTTTGTTTTAAGAAGTTTTTTTGTTAAAAATTAGAAAATAGAAAATGAAAAATATAAATCTTTTAATAATTAGCATCTTTCTTCTCGCTTCATGTGGAGGACTGAGCGATGCAGGAAAAGTATTAAGAAATGAAAAAGTTAGAGGCACAGATGAATTTTTAGTAAAAAAAAAGAACCCATTAATTTTACCTCCAAACTACGAAAAAATACCGGAGCCAGGTTCAATATCTGAGAAAGAAGAAAATGAAGAGGATAAAATAAAAAAAATTCTTAAAGCTCCAAAAACAGACACTAATTCAAAAAACAAATCTTCCTCTACGGAAGAGTCAATTTTAAAAAGTATACGAAAGTGAACGATAATTTATTTTCAATAGATAATTTTCAAATTAATAATCTTAAAGATAGACAACCAAAACACTTATCAGAAAAATTTGAAAAAATATTTTTAGAAATAAAAAAAGATATTAAAGATAATAAAAAAACTTTAAATATTTTAGATGATAAATTTAAATTAAATTTTAAAACAAATGATTTAAAAAAATTTAAAAAATTTAAAACTATTGTAATAATAGGTATGGGAGGGTCTATTTTAGGGACAGAGGCTATCTATAATTTTTTAAATATTAAGATTAAAAAAAAAGTTTATTTTTTTAATGACATAGATGAAAATAAAATATCTAGTTTTAAAAGAAAAGAAAATCTATCAAAAATATTGTTTATTATCGTTTCAAAATCAGGAAATACAATAGAAACTCTCTCAAATGTATTTACACTGAATATAATAAAAAAAAATGCAAAAAATATAATTCTTATTTCAGAGAAAAAAAATAATTTATTATTTTCACTTTCAAAAAAATTTAACTTATTTCACATTCAACACAAAGATTACATTGGCGGAAGATATTCAGTATTATCAGAAGTAGGAGTTGTCCCTGCATTGCTTATGGGAATAAATATATCAAAATTAAGATCAAACATTCTAGACTCTATGAAAGGAAAAAATAAAATAATTTTAAAAAATAGTACAATAAAATTTGCAAGTTTACTAAATTCAAAAAGATTTAATAATCTTGTTTTTCTAAATTATTCACCAGAGCTAGAAAAATTGATGTATTGGTGTCAACAACTAATAGCGGAGAGTCTTGGCAAAAATAGTAAAGGTTTTTTTCCAGTAATCTCTAGTGTTCCTAAAGATCACCATAGTTTATTACAATTATATTTGGATGGTCCTAATGATAAATTATTTAATATTTTTAGCATTGAAAAAAAAACAAAAGAAAAAGTTTATATTAATAAAAATGCTGGTATTAATAGTTTTTTAAATAAAAAAAATTTGGTTTCAGTGAAAAATGCTCAACGACAAGCGTTAATTAAAGCTTTTACCAAAAAAAATATCCCATTAAGAGAATTCAAAATCAAAAAGATAAATGAGAAAGTCTTAGGAAAACTTTTCTCCTATTTCATTTTAGAAACTGTAATTACTGCAAAATTGTCAAATCTGAATCCTTTTAACCAACCAGCAGTTGAGCAAGTAAAAATTTATACAAAGAAATTACTTACTTAAATACGCTAAATATTATCTTTGATCTTCCATATTTTTTTATATCAATTAAATTTAATAAGTCTTCCAATCTATCTTTAGATTTTATCTCCCTATGAATAATAATTAAATGATCTTTATGATAAATTTTTTCTTTTTTTATTATTCTGAGATTTTCAATAAAGCAAGAGTCTGAAAAAGGTGGATCTAAAAAAATAACATTAAATTTTTCATCAGTTTTTCCTGAAAAAACATTTTCAATTTTGTCTAAAAAAATTCTCGATTTACTTATTATTGATAAATTAATTAGGTTATCTTTTAATATATTAATTGCACTAATATCTTGTTCGATAAAATTAACTTTTTTAGCTCCCCTTGATAAACACTCTATTCCAAATGATCCAATTCCAGAGTATAAATCTAAAACTTTAGATCCCTCAATTTTAATTTCTATTTTTTTAGAGTGTTGTATAATATTAAAAATACTCTCTCTAACTTTATCTTTTAAGGGCCTAGTTTTTGAGTTTTTTAAAAATTTGATTAATCTACCTTTTAATGCCCCGCTAATTATTCTCATTTTTATTTATTACTTTCCAACCAATATCACTTCGGTAAAAACCATTCTCCCAGTTTATTTTTTTTATATTTGCAATTATCTTTTTTCTAATTTTAAAAAAATTATCTCCAATAGATGTAATATTCAAAACTCTACCACCATTTGATCTTATTTTATTGTTAATCATTTTTGTTCCAGCATGATATATAAAGTCTGATTTTGATAATCTGATTTTATTTATTTTTTTTATTAGAACATTCTTCCTATAAGAACCAGGATACCCCTTAGAACACAACACAATCGTCATGCTTTTTTTATTTTTCCAATTTATCTTTACATTTTTTAATTTATTTAAAGTTGCACTCATAAAAATTTTTACAATATCAGTTTTCAATCTAGGTAATATTACCTGGCATTCTGGATCTCCCATTCTTATGTTGTATTCAATTAAATAAGGCTCACCATTTTTGATCATTAAGCCAACATATAAAAAACCATTGTATGGATTCTTTTTTCTTTGAAGAGCTTTTAAAGTGGGTTTTAAAATTTTTGATATTACTTTTTTTTCTATTAAATTTGAAACGATCGGAGCAGGAGAATATGCACCCATCCCGCCTGTGTTGGGCCCTTTGTCGTTCTCGTAAACACGTTTATGATCTTGTGCTGTACCAAAAAATTTAAAAGAATTATTATCTACAATCACAAAATAGCTAGCTTCTTCGCCGTCTAAAAATTCTTCTAGAATTACTTTTTTTGACGACTTGAATTTACCTCTAAAAATTTTTGAAGCAGTTTCAATTACACTTTTTGCAGTATTACAAATTGAAACACCTTTACCAGCCGCCAAGCCATCTGCTTTGACAACTACTGGAAGATGGCAATTTTTTAAAAAAGAATTGACTTGTTTCCTATTATTACAAATTTTAAATTTTGCAGTTGGAATGTTATTCTTAGCACATATCTTTTTCATAAATGCTTTTGAGCCCTCTAAATTTGATGCATATTTGTTTGGACCAAAGACATTAATTTTATTTTTTTTTAAAAAATCTACTATACCTTTAACTAAAGGTTCTTCAGGACCAACTATTACTAAATCAATCTCATAAAATTTTATAAATTTTAGAACTTTTTTAAAATCTAAAATGTCTACATCAACGTTTATTGCCAATTCAGATGTACCAGCGTTGCCTGGGAAGCAAACGATTTTTTTGACCAGTTTTGAGTCATGGATTTTTTTACATAAAGCATGTTCTCTTCCACCGCTGCCAATTAATCCAATATTCATGATAAAATATATAATGTATAATTTATAGATGAGTAAAAAAAAAGCTAAACTTATTTTTAAGCACAACTATTTTGAAATTATCGAAGAGGGGGATTATGTAGAGTGTGCAGTATCAGGAAAAGAGATTAAATTACAAAATTTGAGTTATTGGAATGTAGATTTGCAAGAAGCTTACTTTTCTCCGGTCGAAGTAAATGAAAGAATTATTAAACAAAAAAAATAATTTTTATTTCCACCTATTATGTGTCCAAATCCATTGATTGGGATTTTCTATAATCATTTTTTCTAAGATTTCATTTAATTTTTTTGTAAGTTCAATTTTACTTTTATAATTTGCAGGATTAATTCTTTGATAGAATTTAATCTCAAAGCTACCATCTTCATTACGCTTAATAAAAACTGGTATAATATCTAAATTAAATTTAGCTGAAAGTTGTGCTGGCAATGTAGTTGTCAGTGCGGGTTCATCAAAAAAATTGATTTTTTCTCCCTCACTTACCCTTTGATCAATCATCAGCGCTATGCAGTTTTTTTTATTTAAATGATTAATCGCCTCCTTAACACCACTGATCCCTTTTTTTATTTGATTGTGACATACATATTTCTTTCTTAAAAATTCCATAAAAGGATTAAGAAAAATATTATTTAATGGCCGATAGATAGTGGCTAAGGGTATTTTTTTTTTTGTTATTTCCATTGACATTAACTCGAAATTTGCAAAATGTCCTGAGATAAATATAACAGGCTTTTCCTCCCGAAGAATTTGATCTAGGTTAGCTTGATCTTTTATAACTACATGAGAATTATTTTTACGAAAGTAATTTAAAAATATGTATTCTATGAAAGTCATTCCAAAATTTTTCCACATCTGATTTAAAATTTTTTTTTTATCTATAGCGGAAATATTTTTAGAAAAAATATTTAAGTTTTTATTTATTACTTTTTTTGATTTAAAAAGTGGTCCAATTAGAGAAAATAGTGTAGCAAACACACGTCTACTAATCGTAAGTCCTAAAACTCTACCAATAATAAAAAAAAAATATATGAATAGTGATTGTAATAAATAAATTATTATTTTAATCATGAATGTCGATAATTCTATTTAATATTTTTTTTATACCATTTATTTCTAAAGATACTTTAAGATAATTTATATTTTTTAAGTTATAATGGTTAATCTTATAATAATCTTTTTCAGTCATTATCAATTGATAATTATCTTTTTTAGCATTATCTATAATTTTTTGTATTTCATTTTTAGAAAATTTATAATGATCAGGAAAAAGCATTTTTTTTTCAACTTTCAAATTATTATTTTCAATGAGTTGAAAAAAATTTTCAGGATTACCTATACCTGCGATAGCCAATAATTTCCCTCCTTTGAATTCATCAAGATTTTCAACTTTATAAAACGAATAAAAAATATCTAACTTTTTATTAACATTTAAAATTTTTTCCTCGAATTTCTTATCTCTGTTTCCATTAATTATTACTATATCTGCATTTTTCAATGCAAATAAATTTTCTCTCAAAGGGCCAGAGGGTATAACTAACCCATTTCCAATTAATTGATTTTGATTAAAACAAATGATACTTAGCTTTTTTTCAATACTGTTATCTTGAAGGCCGTCGTCTAAAATGGCAACATCGAAGTTGGTCTTTTCAGCCTCAATTAAAGCATCAATTCTATTTTTTTTTGTTATTAAATTTTTAAAACCTTTTTTTATAAGATTGTATTCATCTGCATGATCAGAATAATATTTTCTGATGATAGCTGGGTTTTTTCCTAATTTAGAAAGCTCATTTGCTAGTAAAATTGAAGTTGGAGTTTTGCCTGTTCCTCCAATATAGATATTTCCTACACAGATAATTGGAAGCTTAAATTTTCTGGTGATAGTAAGCTTTTTTTTCAAAAAACTAAGACTTATAAAAATTACAGTTAAAGGAAGCAACAAAATTGAAATAAGGCCAATTTTTTCATCCCAAAATTTTGGTTTATTTATTTTCATTTTTTAAAAAGCCCTTAATAAGTGTCATCGTATCATTTAAGGTTTTTTGCTCTAAGTGTTTTATTGGATTTGATAGTTCGCCTTTTGGTCTATTATTTTCAAGATCTAAAATTAAATTCTTACTTAATTCTTGAAAATTTGATATTTTCTTACAAATATTAATTTCTCCTAGAGTATTGTAAATATCTTCAAAATTATAGATGTATGGACCATGATAAATTTTACAATTTAATTTTGCAGCCTCTATGGGATTTTGTCCACCTCCACTTTGTAATTTTTTAATAGTCGATTTTCCGATAAAAACACTTTTTGCATATTTATAATAATTTTGCAGAACCCCAAATTGGTTAATAATTATTATCTCATTCTCTCTTAATATAGTCTGATTATTATTTAATATTTGTGCATTTAAATTTAATTTTTTACATAAATCATAAATTTCATTCGATCTTTCTACATGTCGCGGGGCTAAGATAGTTACAATATCTCTGAATTTTTTTTTAAGCTCTAAATGCGTTTTAAGACAAAACATATCTTCTTCTTTATGTGTACTCGCTGCGAACCAAAATCTATTGTTTAATAGAAAATCTTCATTATTATTATTGATTTTTCCTGCATCAATTTTATCAATCAATTTGATATTTCCTTTAAAATAGATATTTTTCAAATTTAGTTTTTCAAGATTATTTTTTGTTTCAATATTAGAACACAAAAATAAATTAAATATCCCAAAAATTTTTTTGGAAGTAGTGGGAAACATCATCCACCTATTAAATGATTTAAAGGTTAGCCTTGCATTAATCAGAGCCACTGGAATGTTATATTTTTTTGTTTTCAAGATTAAATTCGGCCAAATTTCAGAGTCTACAAAAAAAATTTTATCTGGTTTCCACAGATTTAAAAATTTATCTACTAAGAAAGGCACATCTAAAGGAAAGTATCTGTGCTCTGCATTAGGAAATTTACTTAGTTCTATTTTAGCAAGATTTCCCGAACTTAAAGTTGTTGAGGTTATTAAAAACTCGAAATTTTTTTCATAAATATTTAATTCTTTAATTATTGGGATTATACTTTTAAATTCTCCAATACTCGCAGCATGAAACCAAATTAATTTTGAGTTTACCTTTTTTTTTACATTAAAATGTGAAATTAAAATTTTTTCTTTAAATCTTTTTGTATCCTCTTTACCAATAATTTTTCTAATATACAGAAATAAAAAAAGCAATGGATACAAAATAGTAGTTGTTATCTTGTAGATTTGTATCATTTATTTTAATTGTTTTTTGTATAGAGACTTATACTCTTGACAATTTTTAATTAAAAAATCATGGTTTCCTGAATTTAAAATTTTTCCATCTTTTAAAACAAAAATAATATCTGCATTGTGAATAGTAGAAAGCCTGTGAGCTATCACTAAAGTTGTCTTGTTTTTAGTTAAATTATTAATTGCATTTTGAACTATTTCTTCAGACTCCGTATCCAATGATGAAGTTGCTTCATCAAGAAGAATTATTGGTGACTCTTTTAAAATTGCCCGTGCAATAGATATTCTTTGTTTTTGTCCACCAGAAAGTCTAATCCCGTTTTCTCCGATCATTGTGTCATAACCTTTTGGTAATTTATTAATAAAATCATCTGATGCTGCAAATTTACATGCTTGAATTATTTCATCTTCTAAAGCGCCAGGTTTGGCGTAAGCAATATTATTTTTGACTGTGTCATCAAACAAAATTACATCTTGACTCACTAGAGAAAGATTTTTTCTTAGTGAGCTGAGCGAAACATCTTTAATATTTTGATTGTCTATCTCAATTGATCCCTCTTGTGGATCGTAAAATCTTGGAATTAAGTTGATTATAGTGCTTTTACCAGCTCCACTATGACCTACAAAAGCAGCCATAGAATTTCCATCAATATTGAAACTTATTTCTTTGATGGCTTTTTCATCAGTTGACTCATACTTAAAGCCAACATTGCTAAATTTAATATTAGAATTTTTTAAAACTAATTTTGGCACATTGGATAATTCTTTAATTTTTATGTCCCTATCAATAATATCACTTATTCTTTTGAAAGCCGCAGCACCTTGATAAGCAGCCATATTTATTGTAGCTAAGGATCTAATTGGTTGATACGCAAGCATCATTGCCGCTAAAAAAGAAAAAAAGTTGTTAACTCCTAGTTCCCCCGACGCTATTAATTTACCAGAAAAAATTATAAAACCGGCTATCATAAATCCCGTAAGAGACTCCATTATGGGAGTAGCTCTGATCATTACGCTCCCAATTTTTATGTTTTTTTCAACAAGGTCATCAATAACTTTTCCTGCCTTTTTATTTTCTTCCTCCTCTTTTTGATAGATTCTAATCATTTTTGATCCTTTAAAAATCTCAGTTAAAAAGGACGCTAAATTTCCAGAAGATATTCCTGCTTTAGAAGTTGCTTTTCCAATTCTTTTACCTAAAGATTTTGCAAGCCCGCCAGCTAGCGGCATCATTAGAATTGCAAATAAAGCTAATTTCCAATTTTGGTAAAACATTAATGAAACTAAAGCAATTACAGAAAATGTGTCTTTCATAAGATTAAGGACTCCTGAGCTTACAAGATTTTGTACATGATGAGTATCAAACATCACATTTGAAATATATTTTCCAGAGTGTCTATTATCTAAAGTTTGAATAT
>MDTC01217060.1_pt1 | contig 11363 bp, 10 predicted proteins | sample 811181 | NCBI WGS metagenome assembly MDTC01 (sample SAMN05326644, study PRJNA326480) | marine metagenome | isolation source: seawater | place: Pacific Ocean: North | collected 2011 | reverse complement strand
TGATCATCCTTGTCTTTCCGCATTGACCTTTTGCCATATTAATCTGCTAAACTTGTTTTTATGAGACGCACAGCGATTACTTTGCTGATTACCTTTGCCGTACTCTCAGGAAGTGCAGGTGTGAGTGAGTGCTGATTTCTATAAGGGTCAGGCTGCTGCTCAGTCAGGTGATTACGAAGCTGCTGCTAAGTGGTTTACACTTGCTGCCGAACAGGGGGATGCCGATGCCCAGAACAAGCTTGGTTTTATGTACCGCAAGGGAAAAGGTGTTGTACAAGACTACAAGACTGCTGTTAAGTGGTTCACGCTTTCAGCCGATCAAGGGGATGCCGATGCCCAGTACCATCTTGGTTTTATGTACCGCCATGGACTAGGTGTTGTACAAGACTATAAGACTGCTGTTAAGTGGTACACACTTTCTGCCGAACAGGGATATGCCGAAGCCCAGTACCACCTTGGTTCTATGTACAACTTTGGACAAGGTGTTCCATTAGATAATGTTTATGCCTACATGTGGTACAACATTGCCGCATCTTCTAGGGATAAAGATGTAGCTAAGGGTGCAGCTAAACTCAGAGACATCGCTGCGAAGGGTTTGACCCCTGCCGACATTTCTGCTGCACAGAACCTTACTCGAGAATGTATGAAAAAATATAAGGGTTGTTGAGTCCAACGCACAGATAATCTGGTCTCCCTTGCATCAGGCAATAATGGTATAATCGCAGTATAATAAATAATTTACGATAAGGGCGGATGGATATAGGAGTTCCCAGGGAGATAAAGGCGGATGAATATCGCGTCTCCCTTACTCCGGCGGGTGCGCGTCAACTTACCTTGGCCGGTCATCGTGTAATAGTTGAGCGGGGGGCTGGTGTAGGCTCTGGAATTGGGGATAACGAATACGAAGCTGCTGGCTCCCATATGGTGGAAAAACCTGACGATGCATGGTCGTGCGATATTGTGGTCAAGGTCAAAGAGCCACTGGAGCAAGAGTTTGCATACCTGCGCGAAGACCTTACTTTATACACTTTTTTACATCTTGCAGCCTCCAAAGAGCTCGCCCATCAATTAATCGAATCCAAAACTACAGCCATAGGGTACGAGACTGTTCAGCCAAAGGAAGGTGGGCTACCCTTGCTTGTGCCCATGAGTGAAGTTGCGGGCAGGATGGCCGTGCAGGCCGGGGCAAAATATCTCGAGAAGGAGCATGGTGGGAGAGGTGTTCTGCTTGGTGGCGTGCCTGGGGTGGAGCCGGGAAAAGTGGTCATACTCGGGGGTGGCGTTGTTGGGCTGAATGCTGCGAAAATCGCAGTTGGTCTTGGGGCGAGGACAGTTTTGCTGGATATAAGCCTTGAGCGACTAAGATATATAGACGATATATACAATGGAAGGGTGGAGACTATACATTCAAACCCGCATACCATACTTTCAGCCGTCCAACAGGCCGACCTTGTCATTGGCGCGGTGTTGGTGGCAGGGGCGCGGGCTCCCCGCCTTGTAACCAGAGGTATGTTAAAGGAGATGAAGCCTGGCGCGGTTATTGTGGACGTTGCTGTTGACCAGGGTGGGTGCGTTGAGACCAGTAGGCCCACCTCCCATTCCGATCCGACTTTCGTGGTAGATTTGATAACACACTACTGCGTAGCCAATATGCCAGGAGCAGTGCCAAGGACTTCAACCATTGCTTTATCAAACGCTACTTTCCCCGGTCTTTTCAACTTGGCCCAGAAAGGCGTCGATAACACAATGCAGAATAACTATGCTATGCAAAACGGGCTCAACGTTGCGGAAGGGTTTATTACCCATCCACAGGTGGCAAATTCCCTCGGCTTAGAATGTAAATTTCCGGAAAAATGGACGTAAAAAACTAGGTAGATTTGAAATCCAGGAGGAGATAGGCAGCGGCGGAATGGGCGTTGTCTACAAGGGGCTGGATCCAAAGATCAATCGACACGTCGCCCTCAAGGTTATTCGTTCGATAATGTCTTTCCGCATTGACCTTTTGCCATATTAATCTGCTAAACTTGTTTTTATGAGACGCACAGCGATTACTTTGCTGATTACCTTTGCCGTACTCTTAGGAAGTGCGGGTGGAAGTTGACTGATGATTACCAAAAGGGGGAGTTCTATTTAATAAGAGGTGATTGGGAAGCTGCTCTGCGTGAATTCAAACCACTTGCCGAACAGGGGTATGCCGATGCCCAGACCAACCTTGGTTATATGTACCGCCTTGGACTAGGTGTTGTAAAAGACTATAAGACTGCGGTCAAGTGGTACACACTTGCTGCCAAACAGGGGTATCTCGATGCCCAGTTCAATCTGGGTTTGATGTACCGCAAAGGAGAAGGTGTTGTGCAAGACAATGTTTATGCTCATATGTGGTACAATATCGCTGCATCTTCTGGAGATAAGGTGTCATCTAGAAACAGAGAAAGCCTTGAGAAGGAAATGACACCTGCCGAAATTTCTGCTGCACAGAAACTTGCTCGAGAATGTGTGAGAAAAAATATAAGGGTTGTTGAGTCCAACTCACAGACAACCTGATCTCCCTTGTCTTTCCGCATTGACCTTTTGCAAACTTGACTGTCAAATTTAGGTGACCAGTACAGTATCAATATCGATTGATCTTAGCCGATATATAATTTGTCGTGCGAGAATGTATTATCTATTATGTGTTTACCTATATTTTGGCGGACATGAAGGGAATTGAAATGCAGTCAGGTATTAGCGTCGTATGGCGATGGCGTGTCGCTGTTTTATATCTTGTTTTCGTATATCTCACATTGCCGTTTGCCAGAGATATTGGAACATACCTCAGATCTTTGGAAATGCTAAGGTTTACGACGCTGATGATTTTCATCGTCGTTGTTTTTACAGCGATGGCTCTAAACATGGAACGGCTGAAGACCATGAGCCTTGGTTCCATAATATCTATCGTTGTATATCTAATTTTATCTTTCAGCGTATTTTTTTCTATCGACGCTCCAGAAGAGCGGCTTCATATCGTTGAGTACTCTGTCATGGCATGGATGTTCCATTGGGCTTTAAAAGACACTATGAAAGAAGCTCGCGCCTATCTTGCGGCTTTTGCGATCACATTCTTTGCAGGATGTGGCGATGAGGTGATACAGTATTTTTTGCCGGACAGATACTATGATTTTCGCGACGTATTGTTCAACGCCGCGGGAGCTTCGATGGGGATATTATTCGCCTGGCTAATGGTTCGTACCGGCGATGCGGCGGAGGTGGAAAAATGAAAAAATACATATTTTACCTTTTCGTTATCGCGACGATCTTAATCTCACCTGCGGATTCTTATACAGTCGAGCTTAAAATACATTTTTTCGACGTTGGGGAAGGGGAAGCCATCCTGGTGGTAGCGCCAAATGGTGCCACGGCGATGATTGACGCAGGCAACCTTGCCGCCGGATATCGATTGGCGGAGAAGCTGGATACCCTTGGCGTAAAGAAACTAACCCACATGATATTCACCCATCATCACATTGATCATATCGGCGGCGCTTTTAATATCGTCCAGAAATTCAGCCCGGATCATCTATACGATAACGAGCAGGATCTCACAAACAAAATGAAAAAAAGCGATCCACACCGATGGTATTCAGACCTGGTGAGGGATAAAGAAAAATATAAACCGTTAAAGGCGGGGGACAGCGTTATGCTTGGATCGGTTAGACTTAAAGTTATATGGCCTAAAAGCCCAGATCATGCCGGGTTTAATCAAAATTCCATTGTTCTAATAGTTGAATACGGGAAGTTTCGCGCTTTGTTAACAGGGGATCTTGTTCAGGAATCGGAAAAGGAGCTTTTACTAACTGGCGGTGATATATCGGCGTCAGTTTTAAAAGTGGGACATCATGGCTCCATTCATGGCAGTGGTGATGATTTCTTAAAAGCTGTGTCTCCACGCACGGCAATAATAAGCGTTAACCAAAACAACATACGTGGATATCCATCATCTACAGTTATAGAGCGGATTAAAAGTCTGGGAGTAAAACTGTACCGGACTGATATGGATGGCGATATTACGGTGACGGTTTCAAGAGACGGTAAATATGCGGTATCTACAGAGAGTGAAAGCAGATAGTTCCAGAGACTATCAAGCCTATATTGGTTGATGAGGCGCTCAGCGATTACTTTGCTGGTTACCCTTGTCGAAAGTGGGATGCCTGGGAGTTTAATAATATGAAAAAAAACTATATTGCGTTTAATATTATTATCTTTTTTATAATGGCTTTAGTGATTTCCTGTAGCGAATCAGCAAACCTTTCTTCTGACAACTCTAGTTCATCAACCACACCTTATTCAGATGATGCTTTTGTCCAGCTTGCAAGTGGCTGGAGTGTTGAAACACTATTAAGCAGCGATATTGTGATGCCGGACTCTCTGACCTTTGACTCGTCTAATAATTTATATGTTTTAGATCGTGCTAGACGTCGAATAATGAAAGAAAACAGCAGTGGCGAATTATCCGAGTACGTAAATTTAACGGCTATAAACGCCAGTAAAAGTATCGCCTATCAACCTGGAGGAGACAGGTTGATAATTGCAACAAGTGAAGATGAGCTGTATAGCTATGATGGAAATACGCTTAACCGTTTAAAAAGTTCTGGTGTTCACGGAAGTTCAATCGTTGTAGACCCCTCAGACGATTCTTTTTATTTTTGTAGTCAAACATTAGGCGAGTCGATTGATCACTATGATAAAGATGGAAACTTTATTGAAACTATCGTATCAAACGTTAGAGGTGGTTATCATCTTGCTCTAGATACTACAAACAATCTTTTATATTACTCTGAAACGTATACTGGGAAAGTGTACTCACATAACCTATCTACAAATGTAACCACTGAACTCGGTTCAGGTTTTGGTATTCCTAATTCGTACGAACCCATTGCTGTAGGCTTAGATACAGCTAATAGTTTGTATGTGTTTGATACGTCAGGGTTGAAGAAATATCAAAATAATAGTTTTTCTTTAGTTAAAGAGTCAATTTCAGGAGGTGGGCGGATAATATTCGATAAAAATGAACAAGCTTTTATCTGTGCAAATGGAGCTGGTGGTAATTTAATTAATTATCCTGTTGATGGCAGTAATGCAACAATGAGGACTCCACTTTTCTCTTCTTATTCTATTGCTCAAATGTCAGATGGAACAGTATTGATTGCAGAGGATGAAAACTATGGCAAATCGATTCTGAGAATCTCAGAAGGAAAGACTGTAGATTTTACGGATGATTTCAATGCACCTGTAAATACAATTGAAAGAGATGAAAATGGCATTGTTTATGCCGCAGGGTTTGAGCAAATTTACACCGTATCTTCAAATGGAACGTTAACTGAGTTTGGACCGGCTTTTGAAGGGGAAATGATCACTCATTTGTCTTATGATTCACTCAACAACTATTTATATGTGATGACTGGAAATGAAAGTGAAAAACGTGCATCATTAAAAAGACTTTTCATAGAATCACCACACAATATAACTACAGTAAAATTGTTTAGCTCAGCTCATGTCAACAATATAAATCCCTCCTGTACAACAGATCTAAGCGGCAATGTTTATGTTTTTGAGCGTCAAAGTAATATTATTTATAAATACGATAGTAATGGAAATGAATCAATTGTTGCGAGTGATGTATTATCAAATTCAGCTATTACGGTTCCTTCTATAGAGTATTCTTCTGTGATTGATAGCATCATTGTAACCGGAATAGATGATTTAACTGTTATTACCCGTGAAGGCACAACGTCAGTTTTAGGAAAAAATAACGGTAGTGTTGATAATTTCTCTATCAGCGAAAATCCAGATGGATCTTTGATCGGGATTCATTCAGGACGAATTTATAAACTTACCAAAAAGTGACCTTCTTGTAGAGACATATCTAACCTGAATACAAATTAATTAATCTCATATCAAATACCTCTAATCTAAAATTCGATCTTATACTGGCTATCGTAACTTCCTGTCCACCCGGAAAATAAAACAGTAAAAAATTCACCGTTTCTCCATTTTATCTTGACTGCAACTATTCCCATACCAGCTAAACTTATTTTTATGAGACGCACAGCGATTACTTTACTGACTACCCTTGCCGTACTCTTAGGAAGTGCGGGGGTGAGTTGGAGTGCTGATTTCAATAAGGGTTATGACGCTTATAAGAAAGGTGATTACAAAACTGCTCTGCGTGAATTCAAACCACTTGCCAAACAGGGGGATGCCTTAGCCCAGAACTACCTTGGCTATATGTACGAAAAAGGACAAGGTGTTGTAAAAGACGATAAGACTGCTGTTAAGTGGTACACACTTGCTGCTAAACAGGGGCATGCCGATGCCCAGAACAACCTCGGTGAGATGTTCTACAATGGACTAGGTGTTGTGCAAGACTTTAAGACTGCTGTTAAGTGGTTGACACTTTCTGCCGAACAGGGGTATGCCGGCGCCCAGAACAACCTTGGTGGTAATTACTACAATGGACAAGGTGTTCCAGAGAATATGGTTTATGCTTACATGTGGGTAAACATCGCCGTATCTTCTGGGGATAAGAATGCAGCTAAAAACAGAGATATGGTTGCGAAGAAAATGACCCCAGCCGAAATTTCTGCTGCACAGAAACTTACTCGAGAATGTGTGAGAAAACAATATAAGGGTTGTTGAGTCCAATAGTTGTATATAAATACGGTTGCCCTGCCTGAAAGAAAAACTCCAGATACCTGTTGTTGGAAGTTATGTTTTTATTAAGGCCTGCACTCTTTTATCTCTTTAACAATTATAACACTTAAGTGTCATTTTTTTCTTTGTCATATGTGTCACTTTTGTCTTAACCGCACAACCTTTTGCCTGTAACATACTGATATGTTAGGTATTTATTTTTGGCACAAACTTTGTAGGAATAAGATTAGGAGGCAGAGCAGAAAGGACACCTAGCATACCATCGGTTTCCGACCAAAATGGAAAACAATGTGGTTCTTAAAGAAAAGCCGGTTGAGAGCGCCATAGAAAAATAATGCTGGCGGTCTCAATGGAAAAAAAAGGAAATGGCAAAATTTTTGTCTCGGCAACTAAAGAAATGGTGCACATTCGCAACGGCGAACGCGGCAAAGAAGCTATTTAACGGAGAAGGAAATGACGAATCTATTAATCTATTTTTTCATATCATCAATATGGTTGCTTTTAAACACTGACATCGCGTTTGCTGAGGAGGCACTCCCGGCAATTGATTCCGGCTCTGTCGCCTGGGTATTGGCAGCCACGGCCATGGTTGTGTTGATGACGTTGCCTGGGCTTGCGCTTTTTTATGGAGGGCTGAGCCGTTCAAAAAATGTGCTCTCCACCATCATGTACTCATTTACAAGCCTCGCTCTTGTAAGCATTGTCTGGGTTCTTTGGGGCTACTCATTAGCTTTTGGTGAAGATATTAGCGGAGTCATTGGCAGCCTCGCGCATCTTGGATTAAGCGGCATTCCCCTGCCAGGATCTGAAGTGGCCCCAAATATAAACATGGGGTTGACAATCCCCGACTCGCTATTCGTCGTGTTCCAGGGCGTATTCGCAGTAATCACCGTTGCTCTCATTTCGGGATCCTATGCTGAGCGATTCAAGTTTGGAGCATTCATTCTGTTTTCCGTTATGTGGGTTACTTTCATCTATGCTCCATTGGCCCATTGGGTCTGGGGCGGTGGATGGTTGGCGCGGATAGGAGCCCTTGACTTTGCTGGTGGAACGGTTGTGCATATTGCCTCAGGCATATCGGGGCTGGCCGCCTCCATGTATCTGGGGAAACGAATTGGTTATGGTAACGTGCGAATCATTCCCCACAACGTCCCCATGGTGGTCACAGGAGCAGGTTTGTTATGGTTCGGATGGTTTGGCTTTAACGCAGGATCAGCAGTCGCGGCCGATGGGCTGGCGGCAAGCGCATTTTTAGCCACCAATACTGCTGCTGCTGCTGCTGCCCTTAGCTGGCTAGGGATTGAGTGGATTCATGGTAAAAGCCCCACAGCCATAGGCATAGCCTCAGGTTCAGTCGCTGGGCTGGTGGCAATCACACCTGCGGCAGGCTTTGTAACGCCTATGGCAAGCGTTGTGATCGGCACATTAGCCGGTGTTCTATGCTATTTCGCGGTGTATTACAAACACAAAATGGGTTATGACGACGCACTCGACGTATTTGGCATTCATGCAGTTGGGGGAACTTGGGGAGCTCTCGCCACGGGGATATTCGCCTCGACCAGTATAACAGGCCCAACCGGGGCCAGGGGGCTTTTGGAAGGCAATCCGGCACAGCTATGGATTCAGATAGAAGCGACAATAGCGACGCTGATCTTTTGCTTCGTGGGCAGCGCGATCATCCTCAAAGTAGTGGACCTGCTTGTAGGGCTTCGCCCTGATCCTGACTCAGAAGTCATCGGACTGAATCAAGCAGAACATTGCGAAAGCCCCTATAACTAGTCTGAATGAAAGGATTGTACGCATGAAACGTCTTTTAATAATTTTTTCTGCGCTCTTAGCATTAACTTCTCCTGCCCATGCCGGAGAAGCGACGGTTGAAAAGTTAAAAGGCAAATGTATGACATGCCACAAGCAGGAAAATCCCGGTCTTTACAATCAGTGGGCCGAGTCTGCCCATAGCAAGCGAAACGTGACCTGCTACAGCTGTCATCAGGCAGCAAATGATGACCCGGACGCTTTCATGCATGAGGGGTTAACAATCGCAACTCTCGTGACACCAAAGGACTGCGGTAAATGCCATGAAAAACAGCAAGACGAAGTCGCGCAGTCGCATCATGCCAAAGCGGGGGAAATACTGGCATCGCTGGATAACTACCTGGCTGGCGTGATGGTTGGCCAACCGGCGGTGACAACAGGCTGTGAGGGCTGTCATGGCTCCAAGGTCAAGATAGACCCTACCAGTCCTAACAAACTTGCGAAGGGGAGTTGGCCAAATAGTGGAATTGGAAGGATTAACCCGGACGGTTCCAAAGGGTCATGTAACGCATGCCATGGCAGACATGCTTTTAGCAAAGAGCAATCAAGAAGACCAGAAAACTGCGGTAAATGCCACCTAGGACCGGATCATCCTCAAAAAGAGATCTATGAGGAATCTAAACACGGCATAGCCTATCGTGCCGCCAAAGATAACGACGAAATGAACATGAAAAAGGATAAATGGGTTGTTGGAGTAGACTATTTTAAAGCGCCAACTTGCGCAACATGCCACATGAGTGCCACACAGAAACAGAAACCAACGCATGACGTGGGTGCGCGCATCTCCTGGAATCTAAGACCTCCCATCAGCAAACCAAAGGAAAATGGGAAGGAAAAGCGGGACAAGATGCTAGACGTCTGTCAGGCTTGCCATGGCAAGCGTTTCGTCGAAGGATTCTATTACCAGTTTGATAGTCTTGTGAATCTCTATGACCAAAAATTTGGCTTGCCCGCCAAGGAGATTATGACCATTTTGAAAAGGAACGGCTCGCTCAAGAACAAAGCTAAGTTCAGCAACCAGGTGGAGTGGATTTACTGGGAACTGTGGCATCACGAAGGACGCAGGGCAAGACATGGAGCGGCCATGATGGGACCGGACTATGCGTGGTGGCACGGCATGTACGAGGTCGGAAAACACTTCTACATGAAGTTCATTCCAGCCGTCCTGAAACTCGATGACAAGAAAGCAACCGCTTATATCGAAACTCTGCTTAAGAGTGACTGGCATAAGTGGTTTAGGCCAGCTTCCAACAAAGAAACGATAAAATCGCTCAAATCAGGGGAAGCGGCGAAATTGTATCGGGGGCTGTCCACACCACCATGGAATCGTGTCTTAAAGCAAACACTAGATGCTAAGAAATGACCCGATTCCAAAGAACAGGTGAACTTCCAAAAGCAGCTAATGCCGTTAATTTATTTAGAGGAGTATGATGCCCAGCTCATGGCTTAACCGCAAGCTGCGGTCGGCACTGATATGGATTGCGTCGAATCCGGTAAGCGCAATCGGAGGTGTGCTGACGGCTGGCGGAATCATCCTTTGTATCTTTTTTCTCTTGATCTATATGACCAGCGCGGAGTCCATCAATCCATATGTAGGAGCCATGGGATTTCTAGGTCTGCCCATGATTCCTTTTGCTGGGATAGGCCTGGTTGTTATCGGTAAACTCATTTTCAAAGGGAACGTTGGAAAGGAGCCGTTCTGGGTTGACCAATTCAATATAAGGAATGAGAGGAAAGCGCTTATACTGTTTGGTGTGGCCATTTTCACTTTTGTAGCTTTTGTTGCCATAAGCAGCATTCAGGCGGCAACTTTTATGGATTCATCAAAGTTTTGCGGTCAGACATGCCATTCCGTTATGGAACCTGAGGCAGTCACCCACGCAGCCTCGGGTCATGCAACCGTTAAGTGCGTCAATTGCCATGTGGGCGAAGGACTCGAAGGGGCTTTCGTGGCAAAAATGCGTGGCACCTGGCAGATAATATCACTGGCACTTGATAAATTCGAACGGCCCATTCCAGCACCGGTTGAATCGCTGCCCTCCTCCGAAGACACATGTCAGAATTGCCATGACACCAAGAGGACACATCCGAAAAGAATGTCGTTGTACACAACCTATAGGGATAACGAGGGTAGTAACAAGCTTATATCAGCCATTGTGCTGAATGTCGGATCCTCCGAAAAAGGCGCGACGAGAGGTATACATGCGCATGGTTCAAAAGACCTTCAGGTACGTTATTACACCACTGATCCAGATCGAAGAAATATTGTTTGGATCGAAGCCATAACTCCTCGTGAGACCAGAACATGGTCAAAAGAAGGAGAAACTCCACCAACAATCGAGAAGGTAAGGAGGACCAGTAAGGGCCGTCCTATATACACGATTAAAGGCAATGGGAATATGCGCGCAATGGATTGCGTGGACTGCCATAACAGAACTGGCCACAATTTTAAAACTATTGAGCGATTGGCCAATGAATTGCTGCTAAAGGGTGTTGTGGATCAATCGTTGCCATATGCCAAACTCGTCACAATAAAAGCACTCGAAGGTGCCTCCAGCGTACCTAAGGATCGCATAGAGACCAAGGTTACTGCCGAAATTATGGCTGCGTGGCCCCACGAGAAAGAGGCGGATAACATCATTAAATTTATAAGTGCGGAAGCAAGGAAATACCTCTACCCCCGTATGAACATTGGCTGGGATTATTATCAAAATCAAAATCAACATTCCAGAGACGAAGGATGCTTTCGATGTCACAATCAACGCATGGTAGATAAAAAGGGAAATAATCTAAAACAGGAATGTGAGTCTTGTCATGAGACAGTGGCTGACAAAATACCTTTCGAGACTTGGCAAAAG
>MDTC01157552.1_pt1 | contig 11363 bp, 7 predicted proteins | sample 811181 | NCBI WGS metagenome assembly MDTC01 (sample SAMN05326644, study PRJNA326480) | marine metagenome | isolation source: seawater | place: Pacific Ocean: North | collected 2011 | reverse complement strand
ATTTCTCAAATAAAAATGCAAAACTTTCTAAATGGATGACACTTATTGATTTACAAATTCGTCTACCCGAATTGTTATTAATGCGTATGGATAAGCTAGTAATGCAATCGTCAATTGAAGCAAGGGTACCATTTCTAGACCATAAATTGATAGAGTTTGCTTTATCCATACCTGAGGAGATTATTTTTAATAAAAAAAATACAAAACCATTACTAAAAAAAGTAGCTAAAAAACACATACCTGATCAAATTTTTAATAGAAAAAAACAAGGTTTCAGGGCACCAGTGGGTGAGTGGATTAAGAAAGATCAGGAATATTTTTACAGTTCAATTAAAGAATTTAATTCATCAACTGGTTTATTCAATAGCAGTTCATTAGAAAAAATTCTTTCAGGGGATGATTATCAAAAAAAATGGTATCTATCTAATTTAGCAAATTGGCATATAAGTAGGAGTAAATAATGCTAAATAACTGGAAACAAAATACAGTTTATATCTCACTGATGCAATTAACACTACTCATTGTTAATTTCTTTGTGATCACATTAATAAGTCGCGAGTATGGTCCTGAATCTTATGGTGAATACGCTTCTTCAAAAAGTTTATCGGTACTTGTAGGTACGGCAACAGTAATGTCATTGGCATTAGTAACTACAAAATACTTAGCTAAAAAAAATGAAAACTCAAAATTCTTATTTTCAAATTCTTATTTTTTGATTATTAGGAATTTTCTAATAGCATTAATAATTTTACTTCCAGTTACTTTATTGTTCAAAAGAGATATTTCTATGACTGCCTTATTCCTTACAGGATTTGTGGTTAATGAAATGATTCATGTTGCACTAGCTTATTTTCAAGCAAAAGGTGATTTTGTTACCAGTTCAAAACAAATATTTTTTAGAACTATTATCTACGGAATAGGTGCGTGGATTATTGTTAATCAAGGTTTTTCAATCATCTCACTAATTGCTTTCCAAGTTCTTATGCTGGCCTCTTTTTTTGTAGTTGCTCACTTGTCTATTCCCAGTAAAGAAATAGTTGTAGAAACTAAATCCGGAAAAGCTGTGAGAAATGATTTACAAAAATCTGGAAAAAAAATGGTTCTTACCACATTTTCAAGTGCGTTAATTTCAGAATTAGATATTGTCTTATTAGGACTGTTCTATTCCGGATCTGTTTTAGGAGTTTTGGCTTGGTCTAGAAGAATTTTAGAAATTATTTTTCAGCTTTTAGCTGCTAGTTTAGATATATTGTTTCCTGAATTATCTAAGGCAAAGGATAGGAATGAAGTAAGTTTCATTAGGAGCAAATTAACTATGGTGTTCTATGCATCTTTTATAATTCCTGTAACTTATTTTATTTTTAAAGATTTTGGAAGTAACTTATTTGTTTCTTTATTAGGCGATGAATTTGATTTAGTATCCGAGTACACTTATCAAATTTTATTTTGTATTCCATTAATGGTTTGGTCTAGGATAAATATTATTTTTTCTAGAGCGTTAAATTTTGAAATCAATTTAACAAAAACTATCATATTCGGATCAGTACTTTCTTATGTAGTATATTTTGCAATGCATAGAATTGGCACTAATCCCGCAGTGTTATCGATAATCTTCTCGCAAGTCATAATTGCTGGATTAACTACCTTTAGCTTTCGAAGGTCTTATGAGTAATTTAATAACATTTATTAAAAAAGTTAAATATTTCATTTATTACTTACTACAGCCTCAAATTGAAATACCAGCAAGTTTTAGATTACTTAGTCGAAGAGATTCTGATTTTCAAAAATTTATAATTAGAGAATTTACTCCCAGCAGTCAAGATTTAGTTGATTTAAACGATAATCTAAAAATATTCGGCAAGTATTCCGATAAATATGAAATATCAGTGGATATATTTTCAAATTTTGATTTTTCAAATAAAAAGTTGAAACCTGCTTTTTTTAATAAGGCTGATGTAAAGGTTCCCTATGAGGCATCAAGGTTGCAGTATTTACAAAAAGCTAATGCAGGAAGTATCGACGTTAATAAGTTCCCATTAATCTATTGGAATAGTCCAATGGATGTAGCAATTAGAAATATTAATTTAATATTTCAACTTACTTTTATTGAAAATTCACAAAAATCTGGTGAAATACTTGGAAATAATATTGATTTGTTGACTTCTTATATAAGTCAACATTATGAATTCATAACAAATAACTTAGAAAATAAAGGAAATGTTGTTGGGAATCACTATTTAATAGAACTCACCTCTCTTTTACTTACAATAGCTACCTTTAAGTTCGATAATGACATCGAAGAATTTCAGTATTATCAAAATGAACTTTTGTCTCAGTTGAGTAATCAGTTTTATGAAGATGGAACTAATTTTGAGGGATCTAGTCACTACTCCGCTTTTGTAACTGAAGCCTTAATAATTTGTAAGCTTGCAATTGAAGAAATTGACATTAACTCCGATCTCATTCCCAAAATTGACGGCATAATTAAATCAAATAGATTTTTTTTATTAAAACTAATTAATAATGATGAATTATCTCAAATAGGAGATAATGATTCTGGAAGATTATTCTACTTTAAATTTGATGAAGATTTCCCTTTAAAAATGACATGGCTAATTGATTTAATCGGAAGTCTTTATCCGGACTCAGTAATTGAGGAAGAAGAAGATGAAAAATTTAATTATGAGATTTCTTCTATCCCAACTTCGTTTGAGGGTTTTCAAAAAGTAACTCACAAATCAATCAAAGTATTTACAAAAGATTATAAGTGTTATAGTTTTAAAGATTTTGGTATTTACATATGGAGAAATGATCAAGAATATTTCAGTATAAGATGCGGTCCAATAGGTCAAAACGGAATAGGCGGACATTCTCATTATGACCAACTTTCAATAGAATGCTTCTCTGACAATAAATGGATAGCTAGAGACCCAGGTACTGGTACATATACTGATGATATTAAAATTAGAAACAGATTTAGATCTCTTGAATACCATTGGGGACCAAAGCTTAAAATTAAATTTCCCAAAGAAAACGAGTTTGATTGTTTTAAATTAAATTATATGAGTGATGGGGAAGTGTTACATTTTGATAAAAACAAATTTTTAGGTTTTGCCGAATTTAATGGTAAAAAAGTCTATCGGTCTATATCCATAATGGATGGTGAAGTAAGTATTGAAGATTTTTCAAATGAAGTTGAATTAAAAGAATATACTTCATGGGGTGAAGAAAATGGCGGTGTTAAAGTTCAATTCTCTAATGGATACAAGAGGATAAGTTGAATTTAAAATATTCAAATATATTGCTATATTCAATTAGTGGATTTCTATTTCTTGAAGGACTAGATGCATTTTCGATAAAAAATATACCTGTTTACTGGTTGGGAGTATCTTTCTTATCATTTGTATATTTTATTTGTTATTTTTTGGGCTTAAGAACATTCAATTTAAATATTTATTCAATTAGAAATTGGATTATTTATGGAGTTTTAATTACGTTAATTCAATCTTTATTTAATGACTTAATACTTCCAAAATATGCAAGCACCTCTTTAATTCAATACATAAGTTTAAGATTATTTAAATTACTTCTCTTCTTGATAGTTGTTTACTCAATGAATTATATTTTACAAAAATATGATTTTGAAAAAATACTTAAATTCTTTTTGATTCCAAGCATTGTTATATCCATACTCTCAATTATAAGTTACTTTTCATATATCTATGGGTATAGTGACTTTCCAAGAACAAGACCAGGTTCAGGGGGTTGGACTCAACCTATTGAAAGAGCATGCAATATATTAAGAAATTATGGTACTTTTAGAGAACCAAGTTTTTTAGCAATTTGGACTGTGCCATTCATCCCGTATTTCTTTTATTTGGGTAAGAAAAGTAAAATTTGGTATATTCTATCCTTAATTCCAATTCTTAGTGTAGTTTTAAGTAGAAGCTTGACAGGAATAATAGCTTTTGTTATTTCAATTATTATCGTTACTATCTTGCTTTACCTAATACATAAAAAGTTTGAATTGAATGTTTTTTTAATGTTGGCAATCTTTTTATTAGTAATTTTTACTTCTGGATTATTTTCATATCAATTTCCACCAGTTGAGAATACTTGTATTGGCAACAGTTCAGAGTGTGTTTGTACACCTGAAGACAGGTTAGATGAGTTAAAGAATTCATCTAGTTTTTCAGAAGCTACTTTTGGCCGTTTTGGAGAAATTAGCTCACGAGGTCTTGATGCATTTAGTAACACAGCTTTTCTTTTTGAATACATTGAAAGTAATGGCTTTTCGATATTTGGAGAAGGGTATGGATATTCAAATATTGCTTTTTCTTACGCTGCTGATGAAGTCGGAAAAGAATTAATTGGAAATCAAATTCTTTACAGGAATCCTGGACAGGTAGTTTCATTTAATAATTTATATGCAAATATTCTAATGTCTACAGGTTTGGTAGGACTACTTTGGTTTATGTTTATATTGGTTGCCATTTTAAAAAAAATAGTTTTTAAACCAACATCTTTTCAACCATATTTATTAATTAGTTTTATTACAACCTTATTTGTATATTCTTATCAAGCTGAGGAATTGGCAACTCACCTGGCTATTGCTATAGGTTTTGGACTGAATTTGAAAAATTATGAACAATAAAAAAATTCTAATTGTTTCACATCAATTCTTACCTCATGTAAGTCCAAGAACCACAAGGTGGAGTTTATTAATTGACTATATGGTTAGTCAAGGTAATGATGTTACGGTTCTTTCTGGCACCAAACCAGATATCTCCGAGGAGAAATATAAAGTGTTGTATTTTGGAAATAAAAAAATTTCAAATGTAATTAATTCTGCAAGAAAAAATTCAAATGATTCAAAAAGTTCTAATTTAAAAAAGTTAATTTATAAAGTTTTGAAACTTTTGTATCGCTTTTTATTTAAAACCTTTGCTTGGCCCGATTATGCAATGTTTTGGATTTTCACAATTAATAGAAATAAAAAAAAGATACCTGATAACTATGACATAATTATATCAATTAGCCTTCCTTTTTCCTCTCATGTTTGTGCATACTTATTAACAAAAAGATTAAATGCAGAATGGTATATGGATATAGGAGATCCATTTTCGTTGAAGAAATTGTCAAACGAAAATAACAAATATCTTTTTTCATCAATCAATCGTTTTGTAGAAAGAAAATATTATAGAATTGCATCAAAAATTATATTTACCCACAAAGAAGTATCTGAATTACATATTGATAAATTTAAAATTCCAACATCTAAAATAGTAAATGGATATCCGGTAGGTAATATTGATAAAAATGCACTGCTTAAATCAAAAAATTATGACTATTCACACAAACCCTTAAAAATTGGTTACTTTGGAATATTTACTGATAAGATTAGAGACCCTAGTAATTATTTAAAATCTGTACATAATTTTTATAATACTGAATACGAGCATTATTGGTATACAAACAACGAATCAAAAAAAATTTTAAAAAAAGTCGATATTAATCAAGTTCACAACATATACGATTTGGTAAATAGAGAGAGGGCAATAGAAATTATGTTAGAAGAAATGCATGTTCTGTTATCTATAGGTAATTTTAATAAGTATCAATTACCAAGTAAAGTAATTGAGTATGTTTCATTAGGAAAGCCGGTATTACATTTTGCTGAAATTAAGGATGATCCATTATATGGATTTCAAGATTTGTTTAGAAATTTTAAAATTATAAGTAAAAATACATCTAGTAGAGAAATTGAAGAATTTTTAAAAGTTTTTGAATTGGGAGAGTTTAATTTCGACTTACGTACATTTAATGATAATTTTACTCCTAAAAAAATAGTTGATGATCTAAGTTAGTTCCCAGTTTTCAACATAAACAGGTATTTCCTCAAATTCACTCTTTTTATTTGCTGAATCTAAACAAGCTTGAATAGCAGAGTCAACATTATTAAATTTGTATCTAAAAATATTAGGATTTTCTATAGTAAGGTAGTCTTTTTTAGGCACTACTACCTTTAGACCATTACCAAGTGCTTCATAAATTGGTAATCCCACCGTTTCGTATTCACTGGCATGAATATATGTTTGGTTTTTATTTAAAATGTTGAGTAGCACACTATGATTTGGACTAAATATAACCCTTGCTTTATTAGAAATGATAAATTTTGACGTATTTATTACAGTTACTTCATAATTTAATTCAATTAACCTCTCAGTAACCTTTATTAAAAATTTTGGATTCTTATTTTTATTATCTTCAATTATTACAACAAACCCGCCTTCATCATTTTGTTTTATTGTTCGATAAACTAATTTCCCAATTATTTTTGTTTTTTTTGAATTTATAAGTTCCGATACATGTTTTTGCTGAACTATAATTTCGTCAGATATGGAAAAGCTAAACATATATAGCATTCTCAGTAAAACATTTCTTAAAGAAGATAATGGTGAAACTAATGGAAGAATGTTTTGAATAAAAGTTAAAGTTTTGATTTTCGTTTTAAAACCAAAATTACCAAAGTGAATTATTAAATCACAGTTATTAATTTTTTTTCTTGTATTTTGACTTAAAAGCAAATTTAAAAAAGGATGAAGGTATCGGGGGATACTAATAAATTTTTTTTCAATATCTCCAAGAATTTTATCAAGTTTTTCATTGTCATAAAGTACGAATATATCAAGGTGTTTATTATTATCTAAAAAATTTTTCGCAATATTAATACCACCTTTAGATTTAATACCGCATAAATTTAGTACAATTTTTTCCACTGATTCAATAATAGTTAATAATTTGAATATTAATACCTACTAATATAGTAAACGTGACAATAAAACAATATGATACTGCAATGATTGTTGGTGCTAGACCAAATTTTGTAAAAGTAGCGCCGCTATTAAAATTTTTTGAAAAGAATGGCAAAAAAGTACTATTTATTCATACCGGTCAACACTGGGATAAAAATATGTCTGATGATATTTTTAAAGACATAGGACTTAGGGAACCTGATGTAAATTTAAATATTAAAAATAAATCTATGAATATTCAGCTAGGAAATATTATTAACGAATTAGATCCTTATATAAAACATAATAAAACAAAAAGTTTATTTGTATTTGGTGATGTAACCTCAACCTTATCGGGCGCACTAGTGGCAAAAAATAATTCTGTTGATTGTTTTCATATAGAAGCTGGATTAAGGTCTAATAATCTCAACATGCCTGAAGAAAGAAATCGAATAATGGTTGATTCAATTTGTGACAAATTGTTTACACCTTCTAAAGATGCTGTAGACAACTTATTAAATGAAAATATTTCAAAAGAAAAAATATTTAATGTAGGAAATATTATGATTGATACTTTACTTGATAACTTTGATAAAATTACCTCTAATCAAAATACAGTTTCATCAGAATTTTCAATCAATAGAGAATATTTTGTTTTGACACTCCATCGTCCTATTAACCTTGTTGATGAAAAGTTGACTTTAATTTTTGATGGACTTTCAGAATTTACAGATAAGTATGATATTATTATTCCCGCACATCCAAGGTTAAAGGCTTTTATCCAAGAAAATAATTTCGATACTTCTGGATTTAAAGTAATTGACCCACAGCCATATATAAAGTTTCTCACATTAGTTAATAATTCAAATTTATGTCTTACTGATTCAGGAGGTCTGCAAGAAGAAACTACATATCTAAATAAAAAATGTTTAACTTTAAGAGATGAGACTGAAAGACCTGTAACTGTTGAAATGGGTACTAATAGGGTAATCGGTGTTTCTAAAAATATTATAAATGAAATAAACAACTCACTAAATACTAAAATATCAGAAAGTAAAAAAATAGAACTTTGGGATGGAAAAACATCTCAAAGAATATATGAGGAAATTTATGACTAAAGAACATTCTTTTGTTTATGACTTAGGAGTTGTTGGTTTAGGGTATGTAGGTTTACCCTTAGCAGTTGAATCAGCAAATCAAGGTCTTTCAGTTTTAGGATTTGATATCAATGAATCAAGAGTTGATGATATAAATGCTGGAAATTCTCCTATAGAAGACATTAGTAATAATGAGCTAACCCATGCTTTAAAAAGTTTTCAAGCTACTTTTAATTCTACAGAGCTTGCAAAATGTAATAACGTTGTAATAAGCGTTCCAACGCCTCTAACTGATTATCAGCCAGATCTTTCATATGTTATATCTGCTGCCAAAGCAGTTGGAGAAAATTTAGTTAAAGATCAAGTTATTATTTTGGAATCTACAACATATCCAGGAACAACAATTGAAGTATTAATACCAAATCTTGAAAAGTATTCGGGGCTTAAAGCTGGAGTTGATTTTTATGTTGGATATTCTCCTGAACGAATAGATCCAGGAAATCAAGAATGGAAGTTTAAAAATACACCAAAAGTTATCAGCGGATTAGATGAAAAGTCACTAGTTAAAATTAAATCTTTTTATGAGTCCATAATTGACGAAACTGTAATCGTAAATGGAACTAAAGAAGCTGAAATGGTGAAGTTGCTTGAAAACACTTATCGACATGTAAACATCGCATTGATAAATGAATTAGCCATGCTCTGTAAAATGTTAGAAATTGATATTTGGGAAGTTGTAAATGCTGCAAAAACAAAGCCTTTTGGTTTTCAATCATTTACACCTGGACCAGGTGTTGGAGGTCACTGCATACCGGTAGATCCAGAATATTTGTCATTTAAAACACGCCAAATTGGAAAACCAGTTAGATTTGTTGAATTAGCACAGGAGATTAACAACTCTATGCCAGCATATGTTGTAAGTAGAGTAAATGAATTATTGAATAGTAAAGATAAAATATTAAGAAATTCAAAAATTTTAATTCTAGGTGTCGCATATAAAAAAGACATTAGTGATACGAGAGAATCCCCATCATTAGATATTTTAGAAATTCTTCTTGAAAAAAATGTGGAAGTATCTTTTTATGATCCCTTTGTAGATAAATTAAATATTTCAGGACAAATAATTAACAAAGAATCTTCATCAAACAATTTTGAAAACTACGACATGTTATTAGTTTTAACACCCCATACTGAGTTTTCAAAAATTGATTTTGGTTCACTGCAAAATATAGTATTCGATACTACCGGAACAAACTTTATTCAAAGTACTGAGAGGATTTAATATATCTGTTAATTTTTCTACATTACCTGTGACGATAAAACTTCTCGGAAACGAATTAGGAAATGTTATAAAAGAACAAGCTGGTACAAAATATTTTAAAATTGTAGAAAATATTAGATTTAATTCAAAAAAGTATAGATTAACAAAAGATGAAAAATATTTAACCAGCATCTTTAAATCTTTAAGCAAGCTAAAACCAAAAGAAATCTATATAATTACTAAATCTTTTACGATATTTTTTTATCTATCAAATATTGCGGAACAAGTATTTAGAGAGCATTTTCTTGAAAACAAAAATGTAAAGATTAAAAAGTCATTAAAGAAAAATTTATCTTTCATTCCTGTATTTACGGCCCACCCTACTGAAAGTTCAAGACAATCTACATTAAAGAAAATATATAAAATTGGTGATTTAATTGAAAAAAACTCGTCAAGTGATATGAATGAAATTAATACTCTTATAACTCAACTTTGGTATACGAGGGATGTTAGATCAGCTAAACCCAATCCTTTAGATGAAGTTAAGTCTTTAATCTATTATTTAGATATTTTATATACGGATGTGTATGAAAATATCGTAAATGACGATGAAATTTTAAAAAACACAAAAAATTTTAATATAAATTTTGGTTCTTGGGTGGGCGCAGATAAGGACGGAAACCCATACGTCACTACTAGTGTTACTAAGGAAGCTCTTAAGATTTACTCCAACCAAATCATTAATATTTATAAAAGTAAAATAAAAGAATTATCAGAAGATTTTAGTATTTCTATTGATTTTGTAAAATGTCCCGAATCTCTTAGTAGGGCTATAAAAAAATATGAAAAATTATTGCCAAATGAATATACTCACTATTCAAAAGTAAATTTCGACGAGCCTTTTAGAATTTATCTTTCTTTAGTTTTTCATCGACTTGAAATGTTTCAAAAAAACAGCAAGGGTTATATGTATTTTGATGAATTTAAAAAAGATATGTTGACTTTTCAAAAAGCTGTTAATCAAATATTTGGTAATAAAACACAAGTAGATAAATTAGATACTTTTATTAAGTACATTGAACAATTCGAATTTCATGGTGTTTCTTTAGATATTCGACAAAACTCCTCGGTCATCAATTCAAAGAAGGGTAAACTTTTTACCGACTTTAAAAAACTTTTAAAGGAAATTCCTACTTTACAGAAAATTTATGGAACAAAAGTATTTAATTCTTTAATTCTGTCAATGACTAAATCTCATTCTGATGTTCTTAAGCTTTTTGATTTATGTAAAAAGGTTATGCCATATGAAAATATTCCATCTATTACACCGCTTATTGAAGAAATTAATGATCTAAATAATTCTTCAGAAATTATCGAGGGATTACTTAAAAATCCAGGATACAATAATTTTTTGCGTAAGTACATGGACAATTCACAAGAAGTAATGCTTGGGTATTCTGACTCCAATAAGGATGGCGGTATTATTGCTTCACAGTGGAATGTTTACAAAGCTCAAATTTCTATGTTTGAAGTAGGTGTTAATAACAATGTAAATATTAATTTCTTTCATGGCAGGGGAGGAACAATAAGTCGCGGAGGAGGTCCTACGTATGATTCTATTATGTCACAACCTCAAGGTACAATTTCTTCCCAAATAAGATACACAGAACAAGGGGAGGTTATTTCTGATAAGTACTCAACACGTTATTTAGCTTATGAAAATATAAAACTTGGTGTAGCTGCTTTTATAAACAAATCATCTAGTGAAATTCAAACTAAGTTAAAGCATGGAAAATTTATAGATGAACTTTCTGAACAGTCATATAAAAAATATAGAGAATTCGTTGATCAAGATGGCTTAATTAATTACTTTGAAACTGGTACACCTGTTAATTTACTATCAACTCTCAATATTGGCTCAAGACCTAGTAAAAGGTCCAGTGTTCAAAATTCTATTGAAAACTATCGAGCAATTCCATGGGTTTTTGGGTGGGCTCAAACTAGAAATACACTGACTGGTTGGTACGGATCAGGTACAGCATTGCAATATGTGATTGAAAAGTATGGAATTGAAGAAGTGAGAGGCATTTACAACAAATCAGAATTTCTGAAGAACTTAATAAGCAATATAGAAATGACCATTTTTAAATCTGACTTAAAAATTTCCAAACTATACGTCAACTCGTTACTTGATAAGGAAAATATTACAAT
>MDTC01040767.1_pt1 | contig 11363 bp, 9 predicted proteins | sample 811181 | NCBI WGS metagenome assembly MDTC01 (sample SAMN05326644, study PRJNA326480) | marine metagenome | isolation source: seawater | place: Pacific Ocean: North | collected 2011 | reverse complement strand
ATCTTCCCCGCGATATGAGGGTTCGAGATCAATATCGTATAAATGGAAAAAAATCTTACCTAACTCTTCATCTTTTTCAACTTTAGCCATTTCAGCATTAATAACTGCTAAAACTTGTTTTTTAGAATTATGCAGGCACATCCGTATGTCCCTCCAGTTGTCCTTTTCCATATCCATAGCTGAAACTGTTATCGTAGATATTTCCTCACTAGGTAATCCTGCGAGCGAACCTAAGAAATCATTTCCGGAAAATCCCTCATCTGTCGCGGTTGAAAATGAAATCTCTCCTTCCTGTGCCATTAATTTAGAAAGATTACTCCATGCAAGATCATGACGAAAATCATCAAATTTCTTTCGATTAACTGGCCCCCATTGAAGAGATGCATATAAAACTACAATACACAAGGGGACAGAAAAACTCAGAATTGGTAGAGATAACCTCAAGGAACTTATCCCGAGGGATTTCAACGCATCAATTTCTCTGAAATTTGACCACTTTGCTAAAACCCAAGAAAGTGCCAGGGAGAAACCGAAAGGAATAGACATCGATAATACATATGGAAGAAGCAAGCCAATCAGCTTACAAAATGATAATGGAGAATGCTCCAGTGCGATGAGTAGTGATTCTTCATATTTAGTTAAATTTCCAAATATTAGAATACAGGTTAAACCGATCACACACATCAAGGTGGAGGTGAACAACTCCCTTAATGTGTATAGAAATACAATATTTGACCGCCTCAAACTGTATTTTCAATTTGTGCTGAAACCTTCAGCAAATCCTCAGGTAAATCGACACCAATAGTATCTTCTGCCACAATTGATACTTTTATTGAATGGCCCATTTCCAGCGCCCTTAGTTGTTCGAGCTTCTCTACCTTCTCTAACTTGCCTGGAGTTGAATTTGAAAATTCTCTAAGAAAATTTTGTTCATATCCATACATCCCCAAGTGCTTAAGCGGAGCAGCATCAAGGTCAGAGAAGTCATCACCAGTCCGACTATCCCGGACAAATGGAATAGGTAGTCGAGAGAAATAAAGAGCACAACTTTTCTCGTTAAGCACTACTTTTACTTTATTGGGATCTTGATAATCTTGAAAATTATCAAAGGGAGTAGCCAGGGTCGCCATGGGAATGGATGAATCTTGAAGGGAGGCTACCAGGGACATTATGTGATCCCTTTGTACCATGGGCTCGTCAGCCTGCACATTTAGAATAAATTTCCTGCCCAAAGTTTCATTTGCAAAGGCTACTCGATCAGTACCAGAGGAAAGGTGTGGATCTGTAAGAATTACCTGATATCCGTCATCGCGTAGAACATTACCAATTTTTTCTCCATCCACGGCAAAAATCACCTCGAACTCAGGAACTTCTCTTTTCAAATTTCGAGCCGTGTGAAGAATAAGAGGGATACCTTCTATCGGTGCCAATAGCTTTTCAGGGAATCGCTGAGATGCAAGCCTTGCGGGTACAATAATACTTGGAAGTGTGGACATAACTAGGATTTTCCGATATTCGTAAAATTTCTGTGGTTGTCGCAAGCTTTTCGTGTGAATATAATAAAATCATATGCTAACTTCACAATACACAAAGAAAAACTTGAAAGATCCCCGATTTGAGATCCCAGACAACCAGGGGCGATTTGGTCCTTACGGTGGATCTTTCGTACCAGAAACGCTGTGCTATCCTTTACAGGAACTCAATGAAGCATATGAAGCCGCAAAAGCAGATCCTTCCTTCCACACCGAACTTAATCGACTTTTAAAGGAATTTGCAGGTAGACCCACTGAACTTTACCATGCGGAGCGATTGAGCACTAAGATTGGTGGAGCCCAGATTTTTCTCAAAAGAGAAGACCTCCTCCATACGGGTGCCCATAAAATTAATAATGCGTTGGGACAGGCCCTCCTTGCCAAACGGATGGGGAAAAAAAGGATCATTGCAGAGACAGGTGCTGGTCAGCACGGTATTGCCACAGCTTCCGTATGTGCAAGGTTTGGCTTAGAATGTAAAATTTACATGGGAGCAGAAGACATGAGAAGGCAGGCTCTTAATGTTTTTAAAATGCGATTAAGCGGAGCTAAGGTACATGGTGTTGAAACCGGAAGTAAAACCTTAAAAGAAGCCATCAATGAGGCAATGAGAGATTGGGTTACTCATGTAAGAACTACCCATTATATTCTGGGATCAGCACTCGGAGCACATCCCTACCCTCTCATGGTCCGAGACTTCCACAGAATTATAGGCAGAGAGACAAAAAAACAATTCAGGGACAAAACGGGTCAACTTCCAAATGAATTGATTGCCTGTGTGGGCGGCGGAAGCAATGCGATCGGCTTTTTCTTTGACTTTCTGGATGAATCAGATGTTAAGCTTACAGGTGTGGAAGCTGGTGGGCGGTCGTTAAAGGAAGGTGAACATGCTGCAAGGTTTGAGGGGGGTAAGCTGGGAATTCTTCAAGGCTGCAAGACATGGATTCTGCAAAATAGTGATGGACAGATCAACCCGACTCATTCCGTTTCTGCAGGACTCGACTACGCGGCTATTGGTCCAGAACATGCCTTCTACAGGGATAAACAAAGAATAGATTTTGGATGGGCAAGCGATGAACAGGCATTGGAAGCCTTCAAAACTCTTTCCGCGGAGGAAGGAATTCTGCCTGCCCTGGAAACCTCACATGGTTTGGCCTATGCTTTCGAACGTGCAGCTCAATTGGATAAAGACCAAATTATCTGTGTAAATCTCAGTGGTCGTGGAGACAAAGATGCCATGGAAGCTGCCAGAATTATGGGAGTAGAAGGGCTGCCCAAAATGTCATTTGGATGAGAAGTATGACTGGCTTCGGCCGTGCCAGTATCCAACTTGATTCCCTTTCTGTTAGCATAGAATTATCCTCTGTAAACAAAAGAAATATCGAAGTTGTGCTTCAAGGGCCCAGGGAATGGCAAACTTTTGAAATTCAGGCTTCTAAAATCATTTCTGAAGAAATTGAGCGTGGAAGGGTCAGGGTAAGCATTTCAGCTCAGAATAGTGACAGCTACTCGAATCAAAGCATAGATTTTTCTACAGTAGAAAATGATGCAAAATCCCTGCTTTCCACTATGGAAAAGCTGGGCCAAGAGGAAAAAATCAGCACTTTATCCATTATTGAATTATATAAGATAAAACAACTGCAAGACACTTCGCTACCCTCTTTCGATACCGTTACTACTGATCTTCAAAAAGCCATGAAAGAGGCTCTTCATGCACTGATAGAGATGAAAAAAATCGAAGGGGCAAAGCTTTTGGAAGATATGACCGATCGAGTCAGTTCCCTTCGCAAGTACTCGAAGGGTATAAAAGAAAAGGCAAATGACATGCCTAAACTTTGGAAAAATCGGTTAATTCAAAGGTTAAAGCAAAATGATCTTGGTTTAGATCTTGATGACGAGAGAGTTCTCAAAGAAATGACTATCTTTTCAGAAAAGTGCGATATTTCAGAGGAAATAACTAGAATTGACAGCCATTTGATTCAATTAAACAATACTCTTACATCGCATGGTAGTATTGGTAGGAAAATTGAATTCCTACTGCAGGAAGTTGGTCGTGAACTCAATACAATCTGCTCAAAATCAACAGAAACAGTATGCACTAACCTAGCCTTGAATGCCAAAACTGAAGTGGAAAAACTTCGTGAGCAAGCAATGAATGTGGAATGATACAGTTTTTTTATTTTTGTAAATTGACTGCCTGCCCACTGTCTTCAATTTTTTGGTTTTTAAGATCCCAAAAAGACCAAAAGAAGTAGTAACTGGCACCCAAGAAAATTCCAGAATCCGCTACATTAAAGATTGGGTAATCATACGCTACGATTGGAATATAAACATCTATAAAATCGACCACTTCAGCTGGATCACGAAAAATCCGATCGGTTAAATTGCCTGCAATACCACCGCAAATACTACCAAAAATGAACTGTTGGGGAATTGATTTTATTTCTAGTTGATTTCTAAAAAGAAAAATTGTCAGCAATGCGGCTGTAGCTAGAACAGTAAGGAACTCCGGATAATCGGACAGCATACTCCAAGCAGCACCGGGGTTAGTTATATAGGTGATTTCAAGAAAAGACTGAATCCCAGCAACGCCATCGACCACGATAATTGGATTTTCTCTAAGTTCTGTTGATCGGGCAACCACCCAGCTTTTCGTAAAGAGATCAAGAAAGTAAATTACAAAAAAAACACTCCAAAACCTCTTATAAATCGACATCTAAAACTTATACAGGATTATTCTTCAGTACCCAATGTAGAATCGGCAAGAGTAGCAAAAGCACCAGTAGTGCTACCACCCTCGCGAATCTTTCTCTTTTCGTATAGATCCTGACCTTCTAATGAAAATCGAGTGAATGGTACCGCCTTGAGACGATTTTTCTTAATTGGTTTTTGTGTTTCCTGGCATACTCCAAAGCTTCCATCAAAAATTCGATCGATTGCTTCCTCAATTTCATTCAAAGCTTCCTGCTCGTTTGCCACCATAGACAACGCTACATCACGATCAAAAGTTTCCGTTCCCGCGTCACTTGAATTCAATGATAATTCACCCGAAGACTCTCTTGCAGATGAACCGATTGTTTCACTCGAACGCTCTCCAAGAGCACCTTTTAAAGAAGCCCGAAGAGACATAAGGTCATTATAGAATGATTGCCATTCTTTGGGGACTTTCTTCGGGTCCCTAATCGGTTTCGTAGCAGGTGTTATAAAACTAGATCCGAATCCTAAAATATCATCGACTGAAGCGGTAGTGAGTTTCTTAACTTTACTGGATCCCTTCTTTTCTTTTGCTTTGGAAACCTTCTCTACCTTTGAAGTTGATTCACTTTTCGAATGTTGTTTCTTCGATTCTTTTTTCTTTTTTGATAAAATGTTTCTTACATCTTCTAAAGAAAACCCCTTACTTACTCTTTTGGAGGAGGGCTCACTAACAATCTTAGTAGAATTCTTGGAAATAATTTCGCGAACCTTCATTTCGCGATCTTTACCCTTTTTCAACTTCTTTTTATCACCTGTTGTTATTGGGCTTTTAGCACGACTCACTGACTTTGACTTAGTAGCAGTAGTTTTCTTGGAATTAGTTGCTTTTTTAGTCACAGGTTTAGCAGTAGGCATCTTAGTTTTCTTTGAAGAAATGGTACTGGTTTTCTTTATTGCAGGCTTTTTTTTTGCAGTCATAGACAATTTTTGATTATTAAATTTTATTTAGAACTTGAGCACATCGTGGAGAAACTTGACCCCAACCATCTACTTCAACTAGTTCTGGGACCCATCTCCAGCTTCTTGGGCAACGGACACCAGGTGCATGATGAGCAGAAATAGTCAATTCGGAGTTTGCTTCACTTGATTTCACAATTACTGATGAAACGATAAATAATTCGGCTAGTTGATCTCGCCGTCTATCTAAGATCTCAAACAAATCGTCTTCATTAGAACAATTTATAACTAACTCTGCTTCTAATGATTGCCCAATTTCCTTAGAGGATCGTAAAGATTCTAAAACTTCATTGATTTTAGATTCTTTAAGATTCAATAATTTCTCTGCGTCCTCTACTTCTAAACTTTTCTTCCATGACTGGTCTGATTCTGGCCATTTTTGCAGCATAAGGAAATCATTGCTAAGTTTTTGGTTCGTCTTGTGGAAGGACCAGGCCTCATCAGCAGTGAAAGGAAGGATTGGACCGATAAGGGAAACAAAAGTTTCAAAAATCTTAAAAATTGCTGTTTGGGTTGATCTCCTTTTAGGGTCATCTCGGTCCAATGTATACAAGCGGTCTTTTATAATGTCGTGGTAAGTGGATGATAGCACTCCTGAGCAAAACCGGTTTATGAACTGTACTGCTCTATGAAGTTCATAAGATTCCAACGCTTCGGTTAATTCAGTCGCAAGGTCAGCAGTCTTGGATAATGCCCACCTGTCAATCATATCTAATTTATCTAAAGGTAAGCAATGATCTGTCTCGTTAAAATCACTTAAATTTCCAAGTTGGAAACGAATTGTATTCCGTAGAGTACGGTATGAGCGAACAACTTGATCTAAAATTTCTTCAGAAAGAGGAATGTCTCTTCTAAAGTCCTCTGAACAAACCCATAAACGAAGCACATCTGCTCCATATTTGGCAACATAGGAATCAGCAGTCTGCGGTTTTCCATCACTTTTGGAAATTTTTCGTCCATCTCCATCTACCACAAATCCGTGAGTTAAGATTCGCTTGTAAGGAGCAGACCCATATGAGGTCATACTTGTCCAAAGCGAGCTTTGAAACCATCCTCTATGCTGATCGCTCCCCTCTAAATATAAATCTGCAGGCCAGTTGAGGCCCTCTTCTTTGCGAAGTACGGATCGATGACTACATCCAGAATCAATCCATACATCTAAAGTATCCTTTCCCTTGGTTAATTTCTTATTTTTCCAGTCTTCATCCAATTCAAATCCATGAAGTAAGGATTTCTCATCAGAAGAAAACCATAAATCTGAACCATAGTGCTCAACTTTAGAGGCCAGATAACGAATAAGCTTTGCATCTAGCAAAGGATTTCCCTCATCGTCGAAAAAGACTGGAATAGGTACTCCCCAAGAGCGCTGCCTTGAAATACACCAATCGGGTCTAGACTCAAGAAAACCTTTTATCCTACTTTCACCCCAATCGGGAGTAAAATAAACATCCTGCAGTTTATCGATACAGCTTTTTCTTAGCTCATCCTTATCCAGGGAAACAAACCACTGATCCATCGCCCGAAAAACTACCGGCATTTTACTTCTCCAGCAGTGTGGGTACTGATGATGATGGTTTTCCAAGGCAAGCAATCGGTTCTCTCTCCCGAGAATTTCTAAAACTTTTTGATTGGCTACGCATCCACTAGACTTCTCCAAAACTGAAATACCGACCAACTCATCCGGCATTGAATCATCCTGGATGTAACAACCATTATCATCGATTGGACAGTAAACATCCAACCCGTGCTGCAACCCTGTTAGATAATCATCCAAGCCATGACCAGGAGCAATATGAACACAACCTGTACCAGAGTCCATCGTAACATATTCTGCCTTAAGAATAGGACTTTGACGATTGATAAAAGGATGTTGGCAATTTTGCCCGGCAAGATCACTGCCAGTGCAAGTTTCAATTACCACAAACCCATCAAACTTACAAACCTTGGCAAAACTATCCACGAGTGATTCTCCGATCCAATAAAAAGTTTCTGCCACTTGAACCTTTGCGTATTTCTCTCTTGGATGAACGGCTACAGCAAGGTTAGCTGGTAAGGTCCAAGGTGTGGTCGTCCAGATGACAATGGAAGTATTCTGGTCATCAGCTAACTGAAAAGGCACATAGATGGAAGGGCTAACATGATCCTTATATTCAATCTCTGCTTCCGCTAGTGCGGTAGAGCATGGAATCGACCAATAAATGGGTTTTTTACTTCTGTATACAAGGCCTTTTTCAACGAAATCTGCGAATGTTCTGAGAATTTCAGCTTCATATTTGGGATCCATAGTTCGGTATTCTTTTTCCCAATCGGCCAAGACTCCTAGACGCTTAAATTGAGATCGCTGTGTTTCAATAAAGTTTGTTGAAAACTCAGCACAAGATTCCCTAAGACTTAAATTATCATACTCTTGTTTTTTATCCCGCAACTTTTTAGTAACTTTAAACTCTATGGGTAAACCATGACAATCCCACCCTGGGATATAGGGAGTGTAAAAGCCCTGTGCATTTTTGAAACGCAGAATGGTGTCTTTTAGGATTTTATTAAGAGCGGTCCCAACATGCACATCCCCGTTTGTGAAAGGAGGCCCATCATGCAAAACAAAGGTTTGAGCACCTGATTTTTTTTCAAGCGACTGTTTGTAAAGATTGGAATCTTCCCAATGCTTTAGTCTCTGAGGTTCATTCTCCACAGCATTTGCTCGCATGGGGAACTCGGTTTGCGGCAAATTGAGGGTATTTTTAAGCTTCTTAGCTTGATTCATGGGAAACGACTACAAATGTATTTGAAGGAGAGCAAGATGTTGGAATAAGGAGCCAAGTCAAGGATGGATTCAAGACTTTCGTTTGTCCTTGCAATTAATATGAGCAAAGAATAGCAAACTTCCGTTCATTTGTGTACGAATTTATTGACATTTGGGGTGCAGCTCTAAAGGAAATTTCATTTCTTGGTTTTATAGCATTTTTAGCTGGATCGACGATAATTGGACTATTCCTTTTGACTAAGGGTGGTGATTTTCTTTCTGACAATTGCTCAGCCTTAGCTAGAGAACTTGGTGTGCCTCCAGTCATTGTTGGGCTGACCATCGTATCGGTGGCCACTTCAGCTCCAGAATTATTCACTTCAATATCTGCAATCAACTCTGGAGCGGGTGGCCTAGTTTTAGGCAATATCATCGGTTCAAATGTGGCTAATATTGGACTCATATTAGGAATATCTCTGCTCATTAAACCAATAAGCACTTATCATGCCGTCAAACCAATGCAGTTAGTATTACTTGTAATTGCTACAATTGGCTTCAGTTCCTCCATTATCTTTAATCAAACTGCTGCACTAGGCCTCAATGCAGGAGTTATTTTGATCGTTTTTATTCTCGGTTACCTCGCTAGCCTCTGCTTTGTTGCATTGCGAAATAGAAATATTGAAGCTGAATCGAGGGAAGAAATAAAAGATGACAAACAACCCCTACTTATTGTTATTTTTATGATTCTGACTGGTGGTTTACTACTCTGGCTTGGGTCAGAATCTCTTGTTTATGGCTCCAAAAATCTTGCTGAAATTATTGGCATACCCAACGAATTGATTGGGTTTACCTTGATTGCGATCGGAACAAGCCTCCCCGAATTAGCCGCCTCGATTGCATTGCTCAAAAAAGACGAAACTCACATGTTGCTGGGAAATATAATCGGTTCGAATCTTTTCAATATAGGCCTAGTTGGAGGAGTTGCGGGTATTCTTGGACCAATATTTTGCGAAACTCCTTATCCTTGGCTTGACCACCTATCCATGCTTCTTTTCACAATCCTGCTAATTATTTGGATGTGCGGAAAAGATCTAACAAGAAAACATGGAATTATGCTTCTTATCCTATATTGTCTGTCATCCTCAACCACATGGATCGCAAATAGCTAAAAGCTAGTTATTTTCTCCGACTTGGAATCTCAAAAAAGTACCAACGGACAAGTCCGATCCAACTTCAGCAGAGGTTTTAGCAAGAAGATCTTTAACCGAAGAATCAGGATCTTTAACAAAGGGCTGTTCAATCAGACAAGATGCTGAAAAGTATTTCTCTAGTTTTCCTGCTACAATTTTTTCGATTGCTTGTGGGGGTTTACCCTCTGCTTGAGCCATTGCAATATCTTTCTCTTTCGAAACAAGTTCTTCTGCGATATCATCTCTAGATATGCAAACTGGGGAAGTTGCCGCAATGTGCATGCAAAGGTCTTTAGCCAGAGTAATTAAACTATCATTTGAGCTTAGATCCTCTTTACCACTTGAAATAATAGATATCATAACGGCGACCTTAGCACCTGTATGGACATAACTTTCAACTATGCCATTTGACTCGATTTCGACATTTTCTGAGCGTGATATCTTGATATTTTCACCGATTTTTCCAACCTGCTCAGTTCTTTTATTTTCAAGGTCTGTGTTGGGTTCGGTTAGCAAAGTTTCTGCAACCTCTTTGGAGAATTTTATGAAATCTTCATTCTTAGCAACGAAATCCGTTTCACAATTTACTTCGACAAGAATACCTTTTTTTCGGTCAGCACTAACCGCATTGGAAATAATTCCTTCACCAGCTTCTCGACAGGCTTTTTTTGCAGCAGAGGCAACCCCTTTCTTGCGGAGGATAGAAATTGCTTCGTCCAAGTCCCCATTGGTTTCTGCTAATGCACGCTTACAATCGATAAGACCTGCCCCGGTTTTCTCGCGCAAGTCCATTACAGCTTCTTTTGTTATATTTGACATTTCTATTATTTGCCTAGGTAAATTATTTCTTAACAGAGTCAGATGTAGGTTCTTCAGTCTCGGAAGGCTTTTTCTCTGCTTCAGCTGTGGAGTCTTTGGTAACCTCAGTCACTTTAGCCTCAGGTTCAGCGGATTCTTTGGCCTGCTCTTTACGATCATCAAAGTCATTCTCGTCATAACCTTCGGGTAAGGTAACTTCAGGCTCGTCCTCTTGATCCACAAAATCCGGCTCCTGTGTTATTGGTGTAATATCCATCCTCTTGGTAGGAGCTTCAACTCTTTTGGAGGATCCGTTCTGAATCGCGTCAAGAATTACATCGACAATTATGCGAATAGATTTGGCTGAATCATCATTGCCAGGAATGGGATGGGATAAAACACTCGGATCGGAATTACTATCAACTAACGCAATAACGGGAATTTTGAGTCTATTCGCTTCGGCAACAGCAATGGCTTCGTTATGAGAATCAATAACAAAGAGAGCTCCAGGGATCCCCTGAAGGTTAAGCAATCCTTCAAAATTACGTTGCATTCTAGACATTTGTCTTTTGATAGCGGCAACTTCTTTACCGTGCATTTTGTCAAGACTGCCATCTTCTTCCATCCGGAGGAAGCCCTTATATTTTGTAAGGCTTGTAGAGACTGTTTCAAAATTGGTTAAAGTGCCTCCCATCCAGCGGTTCACACAGAATGGCATGCTCGTCGCAGCAGCTAATTCGCGGATGGGCTCTTCGGCTTGTCTTTTAGTACCAACAAGTAGAATTTGTTTTCCCTGAGAGACAACCTCCTCAACTGCTTTGGACGCGTTTTCGAGAAGATCATATGTTTTCTCCAGATCAATAATTGATATGCCATGTCGGTTGTCGAAAACATAAGGCTTGGACTTGGGATTCCATCTGCGCAATTGATGTCCGAAATGGACTCCAGCGTCCAAAAGATCTTTTACTGTAATGTTCATAGGTATTTTTTAAAGCCCACGTCGAACGAACGGGGAGAAATAATTTTCTTTTATGGTTGGGTTAGATTAAGTTTGGGAGCAGGGGCAGGATTTGAACCTGCGACCTTCAGGTTATGAGCCTGACGAGCTACCAGACTGCTCCACCCTGCTACAAGTAAGCGAATAATTATCCATAAATTTCAAAGAATGGCAATATTTAATCGATAAATCTTAGATTCATTGCAAAAACTTCACTTTTATGAATGATTGAAATAAATGGTAGACCTTATATCGATAGTCAAATACTGCAATGAGCGCCTACGAATTAGAGAAATTAAGGACTTTCCTGGCTCATTTAACGGATTACAAATCGAAAAAGTTGGTAAAGTATCAAAAATTGGAGCATCTGTTGATGCAGGATTGATTCCCTT
>MDTC01262291.1_pt1 | contig 11366 bp, 11 predicted proteins | sample 811181 | NCBI WGS metagenome assembly MDTC01 (sample SAMN05326644, study PRJNA326480) | marine metagenome | isolation source: seawater | place: Pacific Ocean: North | collected 2011 | reverse complement strand
TGATTGATAAATTAAAAGAACAAAATAAATTATTAAAAAATGATAAATTAAATCACAGCTACCCTCATTCTTGGAGGTCAAAGGCACCATTGATTTATAGAGCGACCCCTCAGTGGTTCATTTCAATGCAAAAAAACGATCTAAGAAAAAAGGCTATAAAATCAATTAACGAAACTGTTTTTTACCCTAAGAAAGGAAAAGAAAGATTGCTTTCTATGGTTGAAGGAAGGCCAGATTGGTGTGTTTCAAGGCAAAGGGTTTGGGGTGTACCATTACCAATATTCATAGACAAAAAGACTAAAGAACCTCTCAGAGATAATAAAGTTATAGAAAGAATAGCCTCAATTTATGAAAAACAAGGATCTGACTGTTGGTTCACTGATGATCCAAAAATATTCTTGGGTAATGATTACGACCCAAATAATTATGAAAAATTAAATGACATTGTTGAAGTGTGGTTTGACAGTGGCTCAACACATAGTTTTGTTTTAGCCAAGAGAGATGATTTAAAATGGCCAGCAGATATGTACTTAGAAGGGTCAGACCAGCATAGAGGCTGGTTTCATTCTTCTTTATTAGAGTCATGTGGAACGAGAGGCAAAGCACCGTTTGAAAGCATTCTCTCACATGGATTTGTAGTCGATGGCAAAGGATTAAAAATGTCTAAGTCAACTGGAAATGTTATATCGCCAGAGGATATTTTAAAGAATTATGGAGCAGATATTTTAAGAGTTTGGGTAGCTTCTTCTGATTATGCAGAGGATTTAAGAATTGATAATAGCATTTTGTCTCAACATGCAGAGTCTTATAGAAAAATAAGAAATACTTTTAGATTTATACTAGGAAATCTTAAAGACAACTATGAAAAGCAAGATTTTAAAAAATTAGATTTTGAAAAATTTGATGAACTTGAAAAATATATTTTACATAAACTTTTTGATATGGACAAATTAGTCAAAAATAATTTAAAAAATTATAATTTTCATAAGCTTTACAAAGAGCTACTAAATTTTTGCACCTTAGATTTATCCTCATTTTATTTTGATATAAGAAAAGATGTTCTTTATTGTGATAGCCTTAATTCCTCAAAAAGAAAGAACTGCGTAATTACATTAAATATAATTTTAGAAAGTTTACTTAAATGGTTTGCGCCTATTTTAGTTTTTACTACTGATGAAATTTATAATTTAATTCATACGAATAAAGATGAAAGTATTCATGAACATAACTTTGTAGAAATACCAGCAAAATGGGAAAATAAATTGCTTAATGATAAATGGATTAAATTATTTAAAATTAAACAAGATGCTAATATAGCTATAGAAGAAAAAAGATTTAAAAAAGAAATTGGCTCTAGCTTAGAAGCAGAAATTAAAATAATAACAAATAGTAAAAACTTTGACTTATTAGAGGGTTTGAATTTAGCAGAATATTTCATTACTTCAAAAGCTGAAAAAATAAAATCAGATGATCAAAAAAATACTAAAATAGAAGTTAATAAAATTTCAGGAAATAAATGCCCAAGGTGTTGGAAAATATTAGAAAGTAAGTGTACTAGATGTGAAGAAGCATCTTTAGAAAAAAATTAAATGCACTTCAAGAATAAGCTATTCAAAAAAAAAAATATTTATTACCTGCTAATGATAATAACCATTTTTTCTTTGGATAGAATTTCAAAAATTGAAATAATAAATAATTTTAGCGAAACAACTTATTTTGTTAATAATTTTATTAATTTCGATTTAATTTGGAACACAGGTATAGGCTTTGGATTATTTAGCTCTGATACTTCATTATTTTACAATTCAATTACTATTCTGATAGGCTTGGTTATCTTAATATTATTCTATATTGCTTTTACAACAGAAAATTTAGAAAGATTAATATATTCAATTATAATTGGCGGGGCATTTGGAAACTTTTATGATAGGTTGGTTTATAATGCGGTTCCAGATTTTATTGATCTGCATTATGGTGATTTTCATTGGTTTACGTTTAATGTGGCTGATATATTCATAACATTGGGCATAATAACTTTCCTAATGAAAAATTTTTTTGTAAAAAATTAAAATGAAAAAAATAAATTTTTTAGTAATAATTTCATTTGTTTTGGTTTCATGTGGTGGAATTAAAGACGCAGGTAAAGTTTTGAGAAATGAGAAAACAAATTCAACTGATGAATTTCTTGTAAAAAAAAGAAATCCTCTAGTCCTTCCTCCAAACTTTGAAGAGTTACCGGAGCCAGGTGCGGTATCTAAAAATGAGAACAATAATGATAATAAAATTAAAGAAATACTCAAGGCCCCAAAAGTTGAAAGTACATCAAACAATAAATCATCATCAATAGAGCAATCTATATTAAATAGAATTCGTAAGTGATCAAAAATAATTTATTTATTAAAAATAACATCCAAAAAAAATACTTAAATAGTAATTCTTTACAAAAATTGCGCGAAGAATTTCATAAGATAATATCAGAAATTAATACCGACATCGAGAATCCTAAAAAAACATTACATATGTTGAGCAATAAATTTAAGTTTAACTTCAAAATTAAAGATTTACAAAAGTTTAAAAAGTATAAAACTATTGCATTAATTGGCATGGGCGGTTCCGTGTTAGGGTTAGAGGCTATAAATAATTTTTTAGAAAAAAAAATAAAAAAGAGAATATATTTTTTTGACGATTTAAATGAAAATAAAATTAAAAATTTTAAGAAAAAAGAAAATTTAAATAAAGTGCTTTTTTTTGTTATATCAAAATCTGGAAATACAGTTGAAACCTTATCAAATTTTTTTTCATTAAATATAATTAAAAAAAAATCTAAAAATATTATTTTAATATCAGAAAAAAATAATAATTTGATATTTTCCTTATCTAAAAAATTTAATTTATTCCATATTCAACATAAAAATTATATTGGCGGTAGGTATTCAGTTCTTTCCGAAACAGGTGTTGTTCCAGCATATATTATGGGAATAAATATATTTGAACTAAGATCAAATATACGAGAATTTTTAAAAAAAAAGAAAAAATTATTTTTAAGAGACAGTGCTGTACAGCTTGCTTATTTATTAAATGTAAAAAAAATGAATAATTTAATTTTTTTGAATTATTCATCCAAAATTCAAAAATTTCTTTTTTGGTGCCAACAATTGATTGCTGAAAGCTTAGGAAAAAAAGGAAAAGGCTTTCTTCCAATGGTATCTAGCGTGCCAAAAGATCATCATAGTTTATTACAACTTTATTTAGACGGACCAAGAGATAAGATATTTTACATTTTTAGTATTGAAGAAAAATCAAAAGAAAAAATAAACATTAAAAAAATTACTGATCAACCTAATTTTTTAGATAAAAAAAATATTAGTGACATAAAAACTGCTCAAAAAAATGCGCTAATAAGTGCTTTTAAAAAAAACAAAATTCCTTTTAGAGAATTTAAGATTAAAAAAACCAACGAAAAAATGTTAGGGCAATTATTTTCTTATTTTATTCTGGAAACAGTTATTATTGGAAAATTGACTAAAACTAATCCTTTTGATCAGCCTGCTGTAGAGCAAGTTAAAGTTAGCACAAAAAAAATACTTAGCTAAAAACACCAAATATTATTTTCGATCGCCCGTAGTGTTTAGCAGCAGTTATATTAATAAATTTGTCTAAATCATCATCAGATTTTCTCTCTCTATGAATAACAACAATATGTTTTTTTTCGTAAATTTTATTATTTTTTATTGTATCTAGACTTTGAATAAATTCTTTATCAGTAAAAGGTGGATCTAAAAAAAAAATATTATATTTTTTTCTTTTATTTCTATTTAAAAAATCTTCTATTTTACTATTGATAAGGGTGGCCTTATTGGTAGCTGAAAAATTTATTAAGTTTTCTTTTAAAATGTTTGAGGCTTTTTTATCCTGCTCTATAAAGGTAACTTCTTTTGCTCCTCTGGATATACTTTCTAAGCCAAAAGAGCCAATTCCAGAATATAGATCTAAAATGTTTGAGTTTTCAATTTCTATATTAATCAAATTTGAGTGTTTTAAAATATTAAATATACTTTCTCTGACTGCATCTTTAAGGGGTCTAGTGGTAGAATTTTTTAAAAACTTAATAGATTTTCCTTTTAGTGTTCCACTAATTATTCTCATTTTTATTTATTACCTTCCAACCAATATCTTTTCGATAGAAACCAGCTTTCCAATTTAATTTTCCAATAAGTTTAATAATTCCATTTCTTATTTTAAGAAATTTTTTACCTGTAGAAGTTATGTTTAAGACTCTTCCACCATTAGAAATTAATTTCCCATTTTTAAACTTTGTTCCTGCATGATAAATGAACTCATTTTTTGAAAGTTTTAGCTTGTCTATATTATTGATTTGTTTACCTTTAGTATAATGCCCTGGATACCCTTTTGAGCATAATACAATTGTCATGCTCTTTTCATTTTTCCATTCAATTTTTGTTTTTTTTAATTTATTAACTACAGCGTTGAAAATTATTTTTAATAAATCAGACTTTAATCTTGGAAGGATTACTTGGCATTCAGGGTCGCCCATTCTAATATTGTACTCAATTAGGTATGGTTCATTATTTTTGATCATTAACCCAACGTACAAAAATCCTTTATAAGAGTTTTTTTTTCTTTTTAAAGCCAATAACGTCGGTTTAACAATTCTATCGATTATCTTTTTTTCAAGTAATTTATTTATTATTGGAGCAGGTGAATATGCACCCATACCACCTGTGTTAGGACCTTTATCTTTTTCTTTAGCACGTTTATGATCTTGTGCTGTACCAAAAAACTTAAAATTATTATTATCAACTATAAGAAAATAACTTACTTCCTCACCTTTTAAAAACTCCTCTAAAACTAATTTATTCGATGATTTAAATTTTCCACTAAATATTTTAGATGAAATATCTAAAACATTCTTTTTAGTTTTACAGATTGAAACTCCTTTACCAGCAGCTAAACCGTCTGCTTTTACAACAATTGGTAATTTACAATTATTAATAAAACTAAGAACTTGGCTTTTTTTTTTTGCAAATTTTAAATTTAGCTGTTGGAATTTTATTTTGTGTACACAAATTCTTCATAAATGCTTTAGAGCCCTCTAATTTTGATGCATATTTGTTGGGACCGAAAACTTTTACCTTATTTTTTTGCAAAAAATCTACCAAGCCTTTTACCAGCGGTTCTTCAGGCCCAACCACCACTAAGTCTATTTTGTATAACCTTATTAAATTAAGAATTTTTTTGAAATCAAGAATATCAACATTAACATTTTTAGCTAATTTTGAAGTCCCTGGATTTCCTGGAAAACATATAATTTCTTTAGTTAATTTAGATTCATATATCTTTTTGCATAATGCATGCTCTCTCCCGCCACTGCCAATTAATCCAATATTCATGATAGTTGATATATTGTATAATTTATCGATGGATAAAAAAAAAGCTAAACTTGTTTTTAAACACAATTATTTTGAAATTGTCGAAGATGGTGATTATGTTTTGTGCGCTATTTCAGGTAAAGAAATATTAATTCAAAATCTAACTTATTGGAACGTAGATTTACAAGAAGCCTATTTTTCACCTACCGAGGTCAACGAGAGATTTAAAAATTAAAAAAAAAGTCACTATTGCTTCCATCTGTTATGTGTCCAAATCCATTGGTTTGGATTTTTAACTATCATTTTTTCGAGTACTTTATTTAGTTCTTCCGTTAATTCTAATTTATTCTTAAAATTATTTGGATCAATCTCATTATAAAATTCGATTTTAAATTTATTGATTTTAATTCTTTTTATGTAAACAGGGATTATTTTTAAATCATATTTGGTAGCAAGTTGCGCGGGTAAGGTAGTTGTCAAAGCAGATTTTCCAAAAAAATCTACTTTTTCTCCTTCACTTACTCTTTGATCAATCATTAGAGCGATACTATGTTTTTTTTTAATATAATCGATTGTCTCTCTAACTCCATTAATTCCTTTTTTAATTTGATTTTTACAAATATATTTTTTTCTTAAATGTTCCATTAACGGATTTAAAAAAAAATTATTTAATGGTCTATAAATTGTAGCTAAATTTATATTTCTTTTTGTTATTTCCATCGACATCAATTCAAAATTTGCAAAATGTCCAGATATGAAAATTACAGGTTTATCTCTTTTTACTACATTAAATAAATTATTTTCACCCTCGATTGTAACGTGATTTTCTGTTTTTTTAAAATAGTCTAAAAAGATATATTCTATAAAAGTCATTCCATAATTTTCCCACATATTTTTAGTAATTTTAAATTTCTCAGAGTCGGAAATTTCTTGAGAAAAAATATCGAGATTTTTTTTAATTATTTTTTTAGATTTAAAAAAAGGTCCAATTAAAGAAAATAAATATGAAAATATATTTCTACTTAGCTTAATACCCAAAATACGGCCAATTAAAAAAAATAGATAAATTAATAAAGCCTGTAGAAGATAATTTATTTTCTTAATCATACAGATCAACAATCTTTTTTACTAATCTTTCTTTACCACTTATTTCTAAAGATACTTTTAAATATTCAATACCATCATTATTAAAATCTTTTATTTTAAAATAATCTTTTTCTGTCATGATGATTTGATAATTTTTATTCTTTGCTTCTTTTTTAATATTCTGAATTTCAACTTCAGTAAATTCATAATGATCTGGAAAAATTAATCTTTCTTTAATATCTAAACCATTTTCTATCATTAACTGAAAGAAATTATCAGGATTACCTATCCCAGCTATTGCTAGTAATTTTTTGTCTTTTAATTTCTCTAAATTCATTGGTTTGTATGTAGAGTAAAAAATTTCTAAATTTTTATTTATATTCAAAATTTTTTGTTCAAATTCAAAGTCTTTATTTCCATTAATCAAAATTATGTGTGCAGTTTTTAATGAACTAAGTCTTTCTCTGAGTGGACCAGATGGGAAAACTAATCCATTTCCAACAAGCTGACGTTGATTAAAACACAAAATATTTAAATCTTTTTTTATTTTATAATCTTGGAATCCATCATCTAAAATTACACTATCATAATTTTTTTGTTCTGCATTTCGCACACCATCTGCCCTATTTTGGCATAGAATGAGGTTTTTAAATTTTTTTTTTATTAAATTATGTTCATCAATGTGACTTTTATAGAATTTTCTTAGAATTACAGGGTTTTTACCAAATTTTAAAAGATCTTTAGCCAAAAGAATAGAAGTGGGAGTTTTTCCAGTTCCGCCAATATATATATTTCCAATACAAATTATTGGGACAGTGAACTTAATTTCTTTAGTAATTTTTTTTTTTATAAAAATAACTAATAGCACTAATAGAGTAAAAGGAACTAATAAAATTGAAATAAAACTATATTTTTTATTCCAGTATTTTGGTTTATTTAGTTTCATTAAATAAAAAATCATTAATGTTTTTCATAGTATCAGCTAAAGTTTTTTGACCCAAATTATTAATTAACACTGATGTTTCCTTTTTTTCTTTAAAAGGATTTTGTAAATCTTTAATTAAACTATCACTTAAATCTGTTACGTTTAACACTTCTTTAGAAATGTTATTTGTTTTTAGAACATCGTAGACTTCTTGGAAATTATATACATAAGGACCATGATAAACTTTGCAACCTAGTTTTGCAGCATCAATTGGATTTTGCCCTCCTACGTTCTCTAATTTTTTTAAAGTTGATTTTCCAACAAAAACACTTTTTGCATATTTAAAATAGCTTTGTAAAACTCCAAAAGAATTAATTATTATTATGTCTTTATTTTCTAAAATAGTTTCATCTTTACTTAGTATTTGGTAATTTAAATTTAAATCTTCACAAGTTTTCTTTATACTCGCAACTCTATTAATGTGCCTTGGAGCGATAATTGTAATCAAATCTTTATGAATTTTCTTTATATTTAAATGTGCTTTTAAACAAAATGCCTCTTCATTGTTATGTGTACTTGCAGCAATCCAAAACCTTTTATTATCTAAAAAGTTTTCATTTAAATTTTTTAAATTTTTTTCGTTAATTTCATTTATAAATTTAATATTTCCATTATAAAAAACGTTTTTAGCGTTCAATTTTAAAAGATAATTTTTAGTTTCTGAATTAGCTGTAATACATAAATAAAACATACCAAAAATCTTTTTTGCAGTACTGGGAAATAGCATCCATTTTTTGAAAGACTTGGTCGTTATTCTTGCGTTAATTAAAACTAAAGGAATTTTTTTTTTATTCGATATTAAAATTAAATTTGGCCATATCTCTGAATCCACTAAAAAAATAATATCCGGTTTCCATGATTTCAGAAAATTTTTTATTAAAAATTCAACATCAAATGGAAAAAATCTAAGATGCGCGTTACTGATATCCCTTAATTCTTCTTTTGCAATGTTGTTTGAGCTTAATGTTGTGGTGGTAATTAAAAACTCTAAATTACTTTTTTTGTTTAACTCTTTAATTATAGGCAAGATACTTTTAAATTCACCGATACTAGCTGCATGAAACCAAATTAATTTAGAGTCCTTTTTTCTATTTACATTAAAATAGGAGGTAGAAATTTTTTCTTTGTATCTTACAGGATCTTCCTTTTTTAATATTATTCTAAAAAATATAAGAATAAATAACAATGGATAAATTATAGTTGTTAAGATTCTGTATGCGAGAATCATTTTAATTGTTTTTTGTATAATGATTTGTATTCACCACAATTATTAATTAAAAATTCATGATTTCCTGAATTAATAATTTTTCCATCTTTTAACACAAAAATAATGTCTGCGTTGTGTATAGTTGATAGTCTATGAGCAATTACTAAGGTTGTTTTATTTTTTGTTAAATTAACAATTGCATTTTGTACAATTTCTTCTGAGTCAGCATCTAACGATGAGGTTGCCTCATCTAAAAGAATAATAGGGGACTCTTTTAATATTGCTCTAGCTATTGATATCCTTTGTTTTTGACCACCTGATAGCCTTATTCCATTTTCACCAATCAAAGTGTTATAACCCTCAGGCAATTTTTTAATAAATTCATCAGCAGCAGCAAATTTGCACGCTCGCGTGATTTCTTCTTGAGTAGCCTCATCTTTGGCGTATGCAATGTTATTTTTTATTGTATCATCAAATAAAATCACATCTTGACTGACCATTGATAAATTTTTTCTCAAGGATTTAAGAGATACTTTTTTAATATCTTGATCATCAATTTCAATCGTACCTTCTTGAGGGTCATAAAATCTTGGTAATAAATTTATAATAGTACTTTTTCCTGCTCCACTATGCCCAACGAATGCACTCATTGTATTTCCCTGAATATTCAGGCTTAGCTTATTTATAGCTTTTTCTTTGCCAGACTCATATTTAAAGCCAACATTATTAAATCTAATATTAGAATTTTTGAGGACTAGATTTGAGCTATTTATATTTTCTTTTACTTTTATATCTTTATCAATTACATCGCTTATTCTCTTAAAGGCGGCAGCTCCTTGGTAGGCAGCCATATTGATAGTTGCAAGAGACCTTATTGGCTGATAAGCGAGCATCATTGCAGCTAAAAAAGAAAAAAAGTTATTCACTCCTAATTCACCGTTTGCGATCAGTTTTCCAGAAAAAATTATAAATCCAGCTATCATAAATCCTGTTAAGGTTTCCATAATTGGAGTTGCCCTTATTAACACGCTACCTATTTTTATATTTTTTTCTACAAGATCATTTATTTTTTGACTAGCTTTTTCATTTTCTTGTTCTTCTTTCTGATATATTCTAATCATTTTAGATCCTTTAAATATTTCGCCTAAAAATGATGTTAGAAAACCAGAAGACTCTCCAGCTACAGATGTAGCTTTACCCATTCTTTTCCCTAATGACTTTGCTAATCCACCTGCGAGTGGCATCATTAAAATTGCAAATAGAGCTAATTTCCAATTTTGATAAAACATCAGAGATACTAGTGCTATAACTGAAAAAGTGTCTTTCATCACATTTAAAACACCAGTGCTTACAAGATTTTGTACATGTTGACAGTCGTATATTACATTAGAGATATATTTTCCGGAATGTCTGTTTTCTAGCGTTTGAATATCTGAGATTAATATATTATTTGCAATTTGCTTTTGTAATGCGCCCGCAACTTCTTCACCGACTCTAATTATATTCATTCTTGCGAAATAAAGAGAAATTCCTTTACATGAAAAAGCAACGACAATTAAAACAGGTATTGACCAAGCAAAAATTTTATTCTGTTCAATAAATATTTTTTTTACTGCCGGATCTAGCAACCAAGCTATACCAGACGTGCTTGCAGCAACTATTAAAGAAAGAACTAGAGCAACTAAAATTTTTTTTAAGTGCTTCTTTACGTATTCCCTGTAAAGCTTTTTTAATAAAATTTTTAATTCTTCGAATTTCATTTTAAAAATTTGTAGAGAAAATAAATAAAAATAATAAAAGTCCTGTATAGTTATTGAACTTAAAAATTTTTAAATAGTTTTTTGGTTGATCCTTTTTAAATTTAATTAATTGATAGACTAGGCTTAAGATAAACGAAAGCAATAAGAAAGAAAAAATATTTTTAATTAAAAATGCGTTAAAAGTAAATAAGATCATTATGGTAGTGACTAAATAAGAGAAACACACAAACAATTTAATATTTTTTTTAAATTTAATAGAAGTTGATTTTAAACCAATAATTTCGTCATCTGACATATCTTGAGCTCCATAAATGGTGTCATAGCCCAATGTCCAAAATATGGCTGATATGTAAAGAATGATAACTTCTTGAGAAATATTATTGTTTATTGATGTCCAGGCCATAACTAAACCCCAATTAAAAGTAATGCCTAAAAAAAGTTGAGGCCAATAAGTAATTCTCTTCATATACGGATAAGAAAAAGCCAAAAACATTGAAGCCATTCCAAGAATTATTGTTAAAAAGTTAAATTGTAACAATATTAGAAAAGCTAGTGCACAAAGAATTGCAACATATAAATAAGATTGTTTTACAGATATTTTTCCAGAAGCAATAGGTCTTTTTTTTGTACGCTTAACTTTTTTATCAAAATCTTTATCAACTATATCGTTAAAAATACATCCTGCACTTCTCATTAAAACAGCTCCTAAAAAAAATAAAATTAAATAGTAAATAAATAAAGATGTATTCTTATTTACAGTGTACGCATAAGCTAACCCCCACGCGCAAGGCCAAAATAAAAGCATATAACCAATTGGTTTATTTAATCTTGTTAGTTCTATGAATATTTTAAAATGTTGCATGAAATATTACTTGTAAATATCAAACACTATCTACATAATCAATTTGATTCGAAATGGATATAGATTACACAGTTGC
>MDTC01140943.1_pt1 | contig 11366 bp, 4 predicted proteins | sample 811181 | NCBI WGS metagenome assembly MDTC01 (sample SAMN05326644, study PRJNA326480) | marine metagenome | isolation source: seawater | place: Pacific Ocean: North | collected 2011 | reverse complement strand
GGTCCAGTCGAAGGATCCCCATCTCCAGCTTGATTCCAACATGCATTTGGTGGAAAACCACTACTAAAATCTTGTAGACTAGGAGGAATAATTGCTGCACAGGGTGTTGTAAAAGTAAATGGCCCAGCCCATGAACTTGTATCGCCTACACCACAAATTCCTTGAATATAGAAATCGTAAGTTGAAGAAGCAGCTAAAGATACTATAGGATATCCAAGAAAATTTGAAGTAGTATCAAAAGTTCCCGTTCCTTGAGTAAATCCAGAAACTCCCCATTCTATATTCCAAAGTGTTTCTACTCCTCCGGAAATCCAGGTTAAAGTGGCTGAGCTAGCGGTTAGATTAGTTGTTCCTAATGAAGTAGGCTGAGGACATGTTGGACAAAACCCATAAGTATTTAAAGCCAATCCATTGTGTACGCCAGTTGCAATAATTACACCGTCTCCATCAGTAATATCCCACGAAACTTCATTAGTCCATGAGCCAGTAACCCAATTTGCTAATTCTATAGTATCGCCAATATTCGCAGAAAAATTTTCAAATCCAATTGAACCGTTAGCAATCGTTGCTCCTGTAACAACAGTATTACCATTCACCAATACATCAACAGCATTTCCATTCCAACCATCTCCAAATGAATCAAACATGTTAAAAGTGTGAATGCATTGGCTAAATGAAAATGAAACAGAAGAAATTACAAGAGAAACAATTAGTATATATTTTTTTTTCATAACATTTTAATTTAATATAATTTTTTTGAACTTATTGTTTTTTAAATTAGTGAACTCAATAAAATAAATTCCTTTTTTAAAGCCAGATAAATCTATTTTTCCGTGGGTGTTAGCAATAGTTTTTAAACAAATGATTTTTCCTTGATAATCATAAACTTTTATATTTTCAATATTGTATTTTGAAGAAAAGTTAAAAATATCAGTTGAGGGATTAGGAAAAATATTTACACTTTCATCTAACTTAAGTTGGTTTATGTTGCTGCAGTTTTCTACAAAGATTGTTAAAGGAGAAAAGTCACTTTTACAATCATCATCAGAGATAATATACCATTCTACATCGTCAATGTAATATGCATCTCCAGAATATGTAGCGAAATTAACACATCCTACTTGATTAGCTCCAGCAATATATGAACCGAAAACAAAAGAGTTATCAATATAAATATTCCAAATAGATGAATTTAAATCACCAACTAATTTAAGTTCAAACCAATTGTTATTACTTGGGCAAGAACTAGTTAAAACTGTAGGGCCAATATCAAATTCTAAAACTCCAGAGTTTAACTCTATATTAAATATTTCATTTGAAGTAGGAATAGTAGAATTCAAAATATTAATATTACAACTAGTTTCAACTCTAACATTAAATAAAATCTCTACAACCCCTTCATTTACATCTTGATTTAATAATAGAAATAAATTATCATCATTAATATCATTTAAATAGATTGAATTCATGCCAGAGGACATTTGCGCTCCAGAAATAAATGCATCATCTTGTCCACCTCCAAATCCACCTAAAGTTGTCCAATAGCTAGATAATTGAGCAATTAATGAACCAGTAGGATAATTTTCAAAATCGTCTGTATAATATTCAGAAGACTGAACTTGAGCAAAATAAGTTGTTGTTAATGAAGGATTTACGGCAATATTAGATATTGAATTTAAACCTAAGGAGTCTGTATACCAGTTAATTAACCCATCATTAGAACTTGCTTGAAGAGAAGTAGTATCACCATAGCAAATTGTGTCGTTAATTGTTATAGGAGGTTGAGGGCTTATAAAGTTTTCGATTGAATTAGTGAAAACATTATTTGATGGCACTTGGTCTGTACTTAAAATACATTCGTACTGTATGTAGTAAAGACCGTCAACACTTAAGTCTGCAGGAGTATTAAAATTATATACAATTGTATCTTCAAAATTTATGTTTGAAGTAAATGTTTCAACTATTGGGCTAGCGTTATTAATAGAGTAAGAGACATCAAAATTACTTTGAGACCCTGGAGCATTATTAACAATCTTAATTGAAATCTGTTCTTGTGATGAAAACGAACAAGAAGAAGAACTAAGATCTGAAAGTAGTTCTAAATCACTTGTAACAGTCTGCTGAACTCTAAAATTATCTATTGCCATATCACTTGACCATCCGCTTCCTCTAGTTCCGATTATCTTAAACTGTACAATATTTGAAATAGCAGTGAAAGGAATACTATGTTGCACCCACTGATCTCCTTGATCTCCTGAAAGAGAAAAAATATTTGTAATATTATTTCCATCAATTAATTCAATATCCATTGTCCCCATGTCTGCCCCATACATATGTGAATAAAAATTGATTTCCGGATTTGAAATATTAGAAATATCAATTAATTCAGAGTAAACAATTGCTATATCCCCAGGGTCTCTAGGGTTAGAAGCTTCAGTATAAATATAATTCCCTCCACCAGAGATATCATCTGATGGACCAGTAGGAAACCCATTGGCTAAAGTAGGTGGTGGGCCTGAATTTATAGTCCAATCAAAATCGTCATTACTATCCTGAGACCAGCAAGCAGGAAAACCAATATCAAAATTTTCTAATGTTGGTGCTAAATTGTAAGAACATGCTGTTGTAAAACTTATTACCGATGAAGAGACACTATTTTCATTAGCTGAGCACACAGCAGTTATATAACAATTGTAATTACTGTTTGGGGATAATCCACTAATTGTTGTGGGGATGGAGTCAGTCAATAAACTATCACCGTTGTAATAAATCATCCATTGTGTTTCTGAACCTGAAGGTGTCCAAGATAGTTGACCACTTGTAGGAGTAATATTAGATGAAGTAAGTTGCGAAGGAGCTGGACAAGTCTGACATGATGTAACTTCAATAAGATCAATAGCAAGATCGCTATACTGAGCTTGATTAAAACTTTGATCCCTAGAGAATTTAAATCTAATATATATAATTTGACCAATGTAAGACGATAGATTTATGCCAATCTGTGTATATGGATCATTAATACCAGTATGGGTTTCACCAAATTGAGTATATAAATCTGTAAAAGGACCAGTAGGTTGGTTAGATACTCCCACATCAAGCATTCCCATTGAAGCACCTCTTCCATGAGTCCAAAAAGTAAGTTCAGCATCGTCACTGCTTGAAGTTAAATCTATAGCAGGACTAATTATTGAGGCAGTATCAAATTGAGATAGACCTCCACCTCCCCAAGTGCTTGACTCAAAGTAAAAATAATTTGATCCACTATGGGCACCATATGGACCTGTTCCATTAGTGCCAGTATAACCATTATTTACTTGCCATATTCCATTTCCAGTTCCAAAATCACCTGTCCATCCACCTTGTGATTCACAATCGTCTGAAAATACTAACCCAGCTGAACCCGTGTTACAAGAAATTCCAGTAGGAGGTTGAGGAAATCCATTACAAACATTACAAGATTCCCAGCATACTACTGGCAAGGTAACATCTTGGCTTCCCACAAATAAAAATCTCCTTGTCGAAAAAATGCTTCCATTGGAACACGAACCGTTTGGATCAATAGTTTCTTCATTAGCCAAGGAATCTGTAGAAAATATAAATTCATAATAGCCTGTATAAAGAGAAATTGTTTTTTCCCAAATATTATCTCCATCTATATCTGTCATAGGATCGCAATCACCGCAATAATTATTCCATGTACCATTAATTTCTGGTGTAGTAAATAGAGTTGTGTTATTATTCATGTCTAATTGAAAAGTCACGTTTACATATTGTGGGAAACAATTGGCGTTAGATGTATCTGAGAAAAGAAAAGCATCATTTCCAGAGTTGTTATTAAAGGGTTGACTAGAATAAATTTGGACTCCCAGTGGGTCATAAATTTGAAAATCGATTTCTGTATCCCAATTTCCAGAATTAAAAGAGAACGATAAAATATCACCATTTATGGTTTCAATGGAGTCAGAACTTGAATAACCAGTTTGAAAAGAAAATGAACTTAAAGAAACTCCATTCACAGCTACATCTACTGACGCACCATTCCAACCATCTCCATAACTATCTTGCATTTCAACAGTGTAATGGCATTGACCATATCCAATTACGGACAATAAAATTGTGCTAAGTATAATAAAAGGCTTCATCATTTTTTCAAAGTTTATTCAATTTAATAAAATTAAAAAAAAAGGGAGCAATTAAAGCTCCCTTTTTAAAAATATGGACGAGAGAATAACTGTAATTATTGTAAGGTTACAGTCTTAGTAATCATACCGTCAATAGTTTTAAGGTTAATCATGTACATTCCTCTTTCAAGGTCAATTAATTCAACATTAACTTTATTTAAGTTGATGTTGTTATTGTTGTAAACAACCTTTCCTTGAAGATCTGTAATAATAATATCTGTTATTTCTTGACTGTTAGTTATAGTGAACTGACCATTGTTTGGATTTGGATAAATATTTAAATCTTTAAACGATAATTCATCAATATTACTACAATCATTAACAGTTACTACTGCTTCAGTTCTCTCTGATCTACATGCATCATCTGTTACAGCAGACCACTCAACGTTGTCTAAGTAATACTCAACACCTGTTCCAGGATATATATTTACTGAAGCAACTGGATCAGGATTTACAAATGTTCCTTGAGAAACACCATCTGCAAATACTTCCCAAACTCCAGTTGAATAATTACATTCAAATTCAAACGTATTCCATAGGGTGTTTCCTGCTGGATCAGTGGACGTGTAGGAACCTGTTAAAACAGAAGCTCCATCAATGGTTATATCAATAACACCATTAATAAAAGTAACACTCATATTCCATGCAGTACCAATAACTACATCTTCTTGGAAGTTGATGTAACCGTCAGCAACTAAATACATGTCCATAGAGTAATAAAACCTACCAGTGCTTAATGCTTGTCCAAATTCCATAACAACATCAGTACCATCTACATTAAATACACGTAGAGAGTTCCCTCCGTTACCTTGAACATCTGTAACTTGCATATCGTAAGCTCCTCCAGGAACTCCACCTGGCCATACATCCCAGTTAGACGGATCAGATGCAACTATATAATCTCCTACATTATAAGAATCGAAGTCTTCAGAATGACCTATAACAATTGCATCTTCAGCATAGTAGGAAGTAGTAGATGATGGAGAAACATAAATGACATCATCTTCACCAACTAAGTTACCACCAGTTGCTGCATCATACCAAAAAGCATAACCATTTGCTGTAGTGGAAACCATAGCAGTGTCACCGTTACAAATAGTATCACCCATAGTTGTAAGAGCAGCAGGAGTTAGATAGTTCTCAGCCATAAACATCATTGTATTATTAGTTGTATCAAAATCAGATGCAAGAACACATTCAAAGTCTATATTATATACACCATCACTAGTCATGTCTGCAGTAGCAGCAAAGACGTGCATTAATGTATCACCTACATTCAAAGTAGAAGAAATGCTTTCAACTACTGGTGTGCCACCATTAACAGAGTAAGACAAATCAAATGATGATTCTGCAACTAATCCTTGGTTAACTACCCAAAGCTCAATAGGCTCAGTAGCTGTCAAATCACAACCTGAAGCTACAGCAGCTGCAACTAATGCTAAATCATTTGATGGTGGAACTATACAAGAATTAACTTCAATTAAATCAATTGCTAAATCTTGAGTAAATCCTCCTAGTGGATTTCTTGTGTAAGTAAAACTTAAGTAAACAGTGTCACCAACATAAGCGCTTAAATCAACACCAAGATTTGCATATCCAAGATTGGAACTACCTTGAATTTGACCACTGAAGATCGCTAAGTTAGTATAGGTACCAGTTAAAGTACTAGATGCACCTATATGTAGGTTACCCATATTATTTCCATAGGCATGTAACCAGAAACTTAATTCAGCACTACCCCCGACAGCCTCGGATAAATCAATTAATGGAGAGTAAATTGTAGCTGTATCAAATTGACTACCTCCTGTTGAACCTTCAAAAAAGAAATAAGATGATCCCTCGTGAGCTCCTGAAGGGCCTGTACCACCAGAAGGTGTAGTACCCGTTCCAAGTGACCATATTCCGGTACCAGCTCCAAAATTACCAGTCCATCCATTCCAATCTTCACAATCATCTGTGAAAACAGTTGCGTTGGTATCACCAATTCCGCAAGTTACACCATTAGGACCATCAGGATAAGTATATAAAGGTATTGGGCCATACCAAGCACTTGTATCACCAACTCCACAAATTGCCCTTACATAGATGTCGTAATTTGTTGAACTACTTAAGCCAGTTAAAGTAGTAGTTGTATCTGTAGATTGTGCACTTACATTTCCAGAACTGCTGGATGCTAATATATCCCATGCAGACTCAGATCCACCAGCTACCCAGTTTAGATCTACACTATTTCCTGTAATATTGCTCAAACTCAAATTAGAAATTTCAAAGCATGTAACAGCTTCACCTATTGTTATTTCGTCAATAGCTATATGGTCTAATTGTGCAATTGATCCTGTACCAGGTTCTGAATATACAAATCTTACTTGTACTGTGTCGCCGGTGTAAGCAGAAAGAGATACATGCTGTCTAATCCAACCATTTGTATTTCCTTGTAAAGTAGCAACAGAAGACCATGTAGTTCCACCATCATTAGACGCTTCAACATCTAGTATTGCATTTACTGAATCAGATTCTCTGTTTGAGTTTAATAAAAATGAAACTTCTGGATTAGTTAATGGAACTACGCTTACTTCAGGTGTAGTCAATGTAGCTGGACCATATGTCCCACCACCTTCGTTTCCATTAACAAAAGCACAATATCCAAATGGAAATGGGGTTAAATCTTGGTAATTTCCACCAATATGCATGTAAAAACCACCATAAGCATTGTAATAAGTAAAATTCCAATTATCACCAGTTTGATATGTAACACCTTGGCTGGTATATACAGCAGTCATATTACCCGATTCAGACCAACAATTTGGAATAGCACTTGAAAAGCTTTCATGCCATGGAGCTGTATTTACACCACAAGTAGTAGAGAAACTAAATGGCCCAGCCCATGCACTAGAATCACCAGTAGAACATACTGCCTGTACGTAAACGTCATAAGTTGTTCCTTGCATTAAACCAGAAATTGCATATGGATTAGTTCCTCCAGTTATATAAGTTCCTGATCCCATTGTAAAACCTGTTGATCCGTACTCCAAATTAAACGAAGTTGCAGTATTACCAGCTGTCCATCCAAGATCTGCAGAAGTTGTAGTAACATTTGTTGCTGTAAAAGCAGAAGGAGCAGAACATGCAGGAGGAGCGGAACATGACGCAGAGTAAACAAATGTAGACCCTGTAACAGACCCATCAGAATCTATGTAAAAAGATATTAAGCCAGTTGTTGATACAAAAACACCACCATTAACAAGTGTAATATCTCCATCTCCTGTTGCAATAACGTTTCCTTGACCGTTCAAAGAGTCAGTTACATACCAATAATCCCAACCTGTTTCTGATATTCCAGCTGTGAAGGTAAGAGTAATCCAATCTCCAGGTGTGTTGGCTATAAAATTAGTCGCATTACTAGCGTCTTCATTATTACCATAGGTATAAGAACCACTAGAAGAACAGTCTCCAGGTGTAGAAAAACTTGGAAAAGCTGTCCAAACACTCGTATCGCCAACAGCACAAATACCTCTAACATAACAGTCATATGTTGTTCCTGCTGTTAATCCAGTTAAATTGTAAACTGTAGTTGTAGTGACAGCGAAATTTCCAGTTCCTGGAACAAAACCTGCAGTATCGTATTGCACCTGCCAAGAGGTTTCAGTTCCACCAGCAAGCCAAGAAAGGTCTGCAGAAGAAGTTGATATATTGGAAACTGTTACTGAACTATTAGGAACTGCAGAACAAGTAACAGGAGCTCTAACGATAAAATTATCAATATAAACATTAATATCTTCATTACTAACTGATGAAGCAGCGTAGAAACCAATTTTAATATTACCAGAATATGAAGAAAGATCTATTGTGTCAGTCTGTCCTGTAGGTGGAGGGTTGTTATTAACATCATAAATTGCTACTGCATTACTTAAAGACCATGTGGCACCATTATCAGTTGAGATAACAACTGCCAAAGTATCGTCAACGCCTACAACAGCTGGTGTTGTACCGAAATATTCCGTAAATGCAACATCATATACGAGTTCATAATTATTACCAGTTCCTAAATCAATTGAAGGACTAATTAACCACTCATCTCTTCCAATAGAATAAATATTCATTCTTGCAGAGCCAGTAGTTCCAACATTACCAAATCCGTCAACAGACCACAATGATGAAGTACCAGTTAATGTAGTGTTTTGATTCAATCTTCCTTGGGCTTCAGACCAGCAAGGATCCATACTGTTAAAAGTCCAACTATTAAAGTCTTGTGAATAATATGGTGTCTCAGCACTACAAGGCGTGATGACAGAGGCAAATGATGAGGCACTAACAGAAGAACCACAATCTGCTTGAACATACACGTCATAAGCAGTAAGTGGGTTTAAACCAGTTAAAGAGTAGGAAGTCGTGGTTAACGCAACAATAGTTCCGTTTCCTTGAGTAAACCCACTAGGGCCATATTCTAAGTTCCATGCTGTTTCTGTGCAACCAACAGTCCAACTAATGTCCGTAGAAGAAGCTGTAACATTAGAAAAAGATGGATTTCCAGGTGACGCACAAGCAACAGTAGATTCTAAAACAGAAATTTCATCAAGAGCCATATCTGATGCGTAACCAGATCCAGTTACACCTTTCATTCTAACTTTAATAGATGAAGCGGTTAATCCGCACAGAGGAACATTTGCTTGAATCCAATTAATTCCTTGATTTCCAGAAAGTGACCAGTAGTCCGTCCATGTTGTTCCACCATCTTCAGAAACTTGTACAGTAAGGCTTCCCATTGATGTACCATACATGTGGTATTGAAACGAAACCATAGGTGTTGTTAGTGAGGAAATGTCAAAATCCCCACTCACCAAATAGTTAATTTTATTGTAACAACCAGAAGCCTCCAGAAAAACATAATTTCCAGACCCGGAGAAATCTGCAGTAGGACCTGTACCTGTAGAACCTGTGCTTGAACTTCTAGCGATCCAATCACTTTGATTTGTTGGGTCGTTGGTCCAGCATCCAGTGAATGAAAATGATGACGCGCAGGAAATAAAACCATTATTAGGTGTTTCAGAATCGAAATTTTCTGTATTAGGAGTTGTGATACCAGTACACTGTCCCCATGACATAACTGTTATAAAAGTTGATAAGATAAAAGTGTATATTTTTTTCATGTTCTATTAATTGGTTATTAAAATCTTTTAAATTGTTAACAAAATTCATCAATTGTTAACAATGTGTTGTTCAAACTTACATTTTTAATTTTTAAAAAAAAAGTAAATTAATTTAAAAATTAACAAATTTTTAGAATTTCGCTTCAAAATTTTACGTGTAATATTAACGTAAACTAAACAAATAATTTATTCTTATCTTCAAATAATTTTTATGTCATATTATGAAAAATTCATACAATTTTAAAAATAAAAATATTTTTGTTGGAGGTTCATCCACGGGAATAGGTTGGGAATCTGCAAAATTATTTGCCGAATTCGGCGGTAACGTAACATTGGTTTCTAGAAACACTCAAATTTTAAAACAAAAAGTTGGTAAACTCTCTAAGAATGGACATCAATTACACAACTATATTGCACTTGATTTTTCAAAACCTGATGAATTAGAATTAAAAATAAAAGAATTTGTAAACAAGAACTCTCTTTTTTATGATGTAATAATAAATAATACTGGAGGACCACCAAGTGGAGATCTTGAAAACGCAACAACTCAAGAGCTAATTAGTGCATTTAATCTTCACCTAATATCTTTTCATAAAATTCTTGGCTGTTTACTTAAAGGAATGAAAAGCAGAAAGGCTGGAAGAATAATTAATATTATTTCCACATCTGTAAAACAACCGCTGAACGGATTAGGAGTTTCTAACACAATAAGAGGAGCAGTAGCCAATTGGGCTAAAACATTAGCCAATGAGTTGGGGCCTTATAATATAACTGTTAATAATATTCTTCCTGGAGCAACTAATACAGGAAGATTAAAAGAAATAATAAAAAATAAAGCTCAAAAGCTTAATGTTCAAGAAAGTAAAATTGAAAAACAAATGGCCGATCAAGTTCCTCTTAAGAGAATCGCTGAACCTATTGAAGTTGCCAATGCCGTGGTTTTTTTATCATCAGAAAAAGCAAGTTATATTAGTGGAGTTAATCTTCCAGTAGACGGAGGAAGAACCAAAAGCCTGTAGTTATTTATGTTAATAATTTAAATCCACGGCCATGAACATTGATAATTTTAACTTGTTCGTCGTGTTTTAAGTATTTTCTAAGTTTGGCAATATATACATCCATGCTTCGTCCATTGAAATAATTGTCATCTCCCCAAATTGCTTTTAAAGCATGATCCCTTTCTAAAATGTCATTTTTGTTTTTGTATAGTAAAATTAGAAGATCAGACTCCTTAGTAGTTAAACTTACTTTGAAATCATCCTTCGATAATATTTGCATTTTTGGATTGAAAGTAAGTTTACCAATTTTTATATCGTCAAAATGAGATTCTGTCTTTGATGAAACTCTTTTTAAAATAGCACTCATTCGAGCTGATAATTCCTCCATATTGAATGGTTTAGTTATATAGTCATCCGCTCCAATATCAAATCCTTTTAAAGTGTCTTCTTTCATAGATTTTGCTGTAAGAAATATTATTGGAATCTTTTTATCAATTCCCCTTATGTCTATAGCAGTGTTAAATCCATCTTTAATGGGCATCATTACATCCAAGATAACAATATCGTACTGGTTTTTGACAAACTCACGGTATCCTAGTTCTCCATTTACTTCCCAAGTACAATTATATCCTTTTGCTTTTAAATAATCTGAAGTGATTGATCCTAAATTTGGATCATCCTCTACCAATAAAACTTCTATTTCTTTTTTCATTACTCTAATATTTTAGAGGATTTTAAATTTATTGTAAAAGTACTACCATTACCTAACTTACTTTCTACCATTATTTTTCCTTTATGTAAGTCAATAATTGATTTTACATAACTCAATCCCAAACCAAAACCTTTTACATTATGTAAGTCACCAGTTGGAACTCTAAATAACTTTTCAAAAATCCTTTTATAGTTATCCTTTGCAATTCCTATGCCATTATCTTTAATTCTGATAATTAGTCCGCCAATTACATCCCTAGTAGAAATAGTAACTAATGGAGATTTAGAAGAATATTTTAAAGAATTGTCCAATAAATTGTGAATCACAT
>MDTC01155541.1_pt1 | contig 11367 bp, 6 predicted proteins | sample 811181 | NCBI WGS metagenome assembly MDTC01 (sample SAMN05326644, study PRJNA326480) | marine metagenome | isolation source: seawater | place: Pacific Ocean: North | collected 2011 | reverse complement strand
TAGCATACTAATAACGTCAGCAGCGTCATCGAAGGTTACCACTGCTCTGATAGCAGGGGTATCAATACCTTCAATGATAGTGACGTTATTTACAAACTCATCGAACTTATTTTGTTTGTTACCTGGTGCTGCTACGCCTTCAATCTCGAAGGATAGTTCTGCTGAACCTTGTCCGCCCTTGATATTCTGAGACATCAGTAGATACCTCCAGAGAACAGACCAAATCCAGGACGATAATCAAAGACATCATCAGTACGTTTACTACCACCACCTTTAGGAACAGGAACCTTGACCTGTTGTGGTTGTAATGGTTTAGACATACTCTGTGCCTGCGCTTGCGCTGCTTTGTTTTGTTGTGCTGTTGCAGCAGAAACTTTTGCTGCACTATTTTTCTTCTTCTGTGCCAGCATGTCTTTCATCTTATCTTTCAAAGCAGACAACCCACCGACACTCTTAGTGCCTGGTTGAGGAGTAACTGGTTGAATACTTTGTGCCTGAGCAGGTTGTGTAGGTGGTTCTTTTACTTGTGCCGACTCAGCAGGAGGTTGTGTGATAGCACTCTGTTGTTTTTGGAACTGTGCCATCATTGTGGCGGGAGTAGGTGTAGAAGTATCACCAAACCCAATAAAACCACTCGGTGCAGGTTGTGCTGCTGGTGTTGCTGGTTTAGTAGTTGGCATAGGTGCTAACTTTGGTCCAGTATCAGCACCCCATGCCAATGCAGTTCCATCTGCATCCCTTGCAGCAGGTGCAGGTGCAGGTTCAGGTGTGCGAGACCTCACCCTAATCTTCTTCAAAGATAGCATCCTATCATACTTTGCCTTCAACTGTTTCAGATCATTCTTAGTCATGATACTGTTGGTGGCAGGATCCATGTATCCTATTGGAGGCATAGGCATACTCAATGCACCCTCAATCCTATCCTTGAGATGCTTCAATCTCTTATCATAATTTTTAGATACTGCTATAGTACCACCCGCTGCATATCCCTTTTCTGTACTGGTGTCTGTAGCAAGACTTGTATAGGCACTAGAATCAGAGAACATGCTAGACATGTCCGTTTTGAATTCTATCTTAGGCATGTCAGTAAGAGGACTCGACATCTTCAATGTGTCAGCAAATGATATCGCTGGACTTGAATTGTAATCAATCTTGATGTCCTTACTTCTCTCAACAATCTTCGCCTGCTCTTCGGGTTTTAGAATAGATGGCATGTCAGTATTGAATGCCGCACTAATCTCTTTGTCCGCTTTCTCCTCTCCTGGTGGCGAAATGGATTCTCCTGGTGGTTCTTTACCCAGGAACTTGAAGATCATATCACGAAGACTCGTGACCATCGCTGCAGGATCAGGTTCTGCCGCTGCATTTGCATCCTGATTGGTGATTGGTTTGCCATCTGGACCTATCTTCACATCACCATTAGAGTCTCCAGGTACTGCACCACTAGCTTTACCACCTAGAGTAACACCAGCAAACCATTCTGTACCACCATACTTGTCCCAGTGTGGACGATAGTGCCATCCACTGCGTCTGTTGTGGTCATACTGGTGAGTCAGACCATCAGTTGCAGCGATACCAACGTGTGTGATTGCTCCCTTACCGTATCTACCACCAGCGTAGTCTCTCCATAAGATAACATCACCCGCTGTAACCTGAGATCTTGATGTCTTGATAGTGCCCATGTCACTACCACCAAAGGATGCAGCATAGTTTCTACCATTATATCCTGTACCTTTTGGTGTGTCTAGGTCACCTTTTTGAGTTCTCTTCTCAGCGAAGTTGTGACCTGCTGCTGCAAGTGCCGCTCTTGTGGTAAAGGCACACATGTCACCAACGCCTTTCTTCAGACCAATAATTTTCTTAGCACCCTCAAGGATTGCTTTGCCCTGACCTACACCACCATCTTTTGGTTGTACATCAGGTGCTTCTGAATTAGGACCATTGTCTCCACCATCATCAGTGTTACCACCTGTAGAGTATCCTTTAGGTAATAGTTTCTTGATTACATCTGGATTGAATAGTGGTTGACCTGATACAGGTCCCTCACCACCACCCATATTAGGTTCTGCACCACGAGCACGGGCATCACCACCAAACATATCCTGTTGTTGGTTGACCTCTCCACCCTCACTGTATCCTAGGAATCCACTACTCTTTGCTTCTTTAGTGCGTCTTTCTGTTAGGTTAGGATTACCTCTGGTTGCTGGAGTATCAAAAGGAATAACGAATGCTGGTCCAACACCACCACCCTCTGCCTTGGTTGCAACATACTCTGTGCCATGACCAATAAATGCTGTGCTCTTACCACCGTCAAGTGATACAGGATATCCTGTCTGTGGTCCTTGAATCCAACCACCACCAGCAAATGACTTGAGTCTTCCACCAGATGCCTTCGACTCTTCTGCAGGTCCTGCACTATCACCCTCTTGATCAAAGAATGATTTCCCATTCAGAATATTAGAGAAACCAGTCTTTACAAAATTGATACCTTGACCTGCTCTCTCCTTGACTGCATCTAGTCCTTGCTTAGGAGGTTCAACATCACCTTCTTTAGGTAGTCCATCTTCACCAGTTGTAGGACCAGTCTTTTGATTCGCTTCTTGTACACCACCTACACTTTCAGGTTTAGCTGATGGACCACTAACACCTTCTGCCTCTGCCTTGACATCTTCTGTTGGATTTTCGACAGATCTATCAAGTGCAGTTGAAACCTTGTCAATATCACCTTGCAGTTGAGCGATTAGTGCATCAATCTCAGACTCATCCTGCTCCTCTTGAGTAGTAAGGTCTTGCTCTGCTTCCTCAAGATCCTTTCCAGATACACCATCACCAACAGCATTAGCAAGCACCATTGATGTGCCAACAGATGCCGCAGTGAATGCAAGCGCCTTGCCGCGGCTACCTTTGAAGAGACCTCTCAGTCCACCAAGCCCACGACGGGCAACCATCCTCGCCAGTTTCTTGCTGAACCACAGCATTGATTTGAAGAAACCTTTGAAGAGTTTGAAGATACCCTTGACAACAAACTTGACTGCTTTACCGCCAAATAGTTTCTTGAATGCTAGGAACGATACACCTAACGAGATGGCAAACAAACCAAAGTTTAGGATCTCTTTCCAGAAAGGCATCTTAGTGAAGCCTGCTATCAGATCCAAGGTAGTGAACACAATACCTTTCGTGACATTGAATAGGAATTTACCTACAGCAATGATACCACTAATAATATTAGCTAGTTTTTCTCTGTTCTCTTCTTTACTCATCCACTTCATCAGTGGAACGACAACAAAGAATTTGAATAGACCACCCAATAGGTCTAGGATACCGCCTGCACCTGCTGCAACTAGTGAAGCAAGTCCACCTAGGACAGCACCACCAAATAAATTACTTTTCTTTTTCTTGTCTGGTTGTAGTTTCTTTCTCTTCTTAGCATCTTCCGTCATCTTCTGCTGCTTCAGGAAGTTTGTTGCAGCAAGAGATTTGTATGCTTCAAACTCTCTAGCAATACCGTTGACGGATTTACCTAGATTGTTTACAGACTCAACAACTTTATCGTTACCAACGTTGACGACGCCCTTAGTATCCTCGACCTTTCCTACAAACTTGTAGAAATTGATCTTCTTCTTTCGTTTCTGTTGATTGACTCTCTGATCTGCCATTAGTAACTACCGAAGCGTTCTGCGGATGCGGATTTACCCGCGACAACTGGTCGGGCGGTGACCCCCTGTACCCTATTTATTGGCATAGGAATAACCTTTGGTATGACTACCATTGCTACATCAGACTCTACATCTTCACGATGTCGTGAGTATCCAACAGATTTTTTATTCAGTCTAGCACCATTGAGTTTACCACCTGCAGATAATTTAGGTAAGAACTGCTCAGCATATTTGATCCTCGACTCATCGTGTGCTACACCAGCACGTTCCCAGGTCTTTCTGAAGTCTACAGTAGCATTGACTAGATCAGTCTTTGCTTTGAACTCCATCCAAGAACCAGATGTTCCAGCTCCTTTCTTGATAAATCCACCATTACCTGTGAGCAACTCACCCATCAAGAACTTATAGTTGTCCGCATTAGTTGGAATCTTATTGTAGTCACCACCATAAGACTCAATAAACTTATCATATCTGTCGCCAGGTCTAGAGTTAGTCCACTGTGCCCATCCATATCCCTTACCAACTGTACCCTTAGCCCATGGTTTAGAACTCTTACCGAAAGGTCCACCCTCTCTAATACCAGGAATGAATCCAGCAGATTCATGTGCCATGTTACCAGCAATAGCAGCTGCTGCTTGTTTAGTAGCACCACCATCTTTCATGATGGATTTAGAGATGTCTACACCCTTGTCTATAACACTACCAGATACAGCAAGAGTTCCAGGGTCACCAGAATATCCGCTACCACCACCAGTTACAGATCCATCATCGCTGGTGGTGGTATCATCATCTCCACCATCACTCTTACTAGCACTTGGATTTAGATTAGGGAACAGTGCCTTCATCACTTGCAGAAGTACACTTCCTGCACCAAATACACCGCCAGTGTTTACGATAGACGATAGATCTGGTGGAGCTCCACTCTCTTCTTGTCTCTTCTTGAATTCATCAACTGCTGCCTGTGCTACATTGATTCTTGTGACATCACCAGAAGCAATCGCTTTGTTTAGTTCTGCCTCAAGTGATCCTTGTGTTACCTGATCAGTATTCTTTACTTGCTTTTCAGACTCTTGTTTTGCGTCACCTTTATCTGTATTGGATTGACCACTACCCTTATAGTTGAAGTGACCACCATGAGAACCAGGATAGTCATTGACAACCCATCCATACTTAGGACCATTTGCTCTCAACCAATTATTAGATCCGCCATGAATGTCTAGTGCATTACCATACAAGTGGTTGGAGTTTGCTACACCACCAACATATGCATTATGCTCTTTACTTCTCTGACTACTAGCAACATCAGCACCTCTAACTACACCACCAGAATCTTCCATCATCCTAGCGAATGCGCCTGCTGCACCCTGAGATAAAGTAACAGGTCTGCCTTGAGCATCTGTAGCACCTGCAGGTTGATACCCAGAACCAGTCTTAGGATGACTGACTTTTACAATACCACCAGCAGATTTCTCTTGTACTTCTGTAAGGTTTGGAGATCCTGAACCCTCACCCGTCAAGTTGATGTTAGCCTCAGACATTATTTGATCGAGATCTTCATCACCAGTAGGAATGCCCAACATGTCAGCAATCCTATCACCAATCCACTCACCACCAAACTGTGCAGCACCAGTAACAATACCACCTAAGATAGCAGCACCCAGACCACCAGTACCAGCACCGATAGCACCCAGGATAGCAGTACCAGCAAGCAAACCTGCAATAGATCCACCCAATCTCAAAGCAACACGAGCAGGTGGAACACCAGATTGGAGATCCATTAGAGCAAAGATGCCCTCAATGATCATGTCTAGAGGACCAATCTTGACAGGTGATGCATCCATTGCATCTTTGACACCCCTGACAACTGGTTTCGCTCTCTTTACAAATGCTTGAAATGCTTCTTTCGCTGCATTCCTTCCAGGTTTACCCTTGAACTTATTGATAAGAGTCTGAAGAATAGGTGTGTTCTTGATAAAGTCATCGACCCCAGCCTTCATAGGTTCGATAAACTTCTTGACAATCTTATCAAGAGCTTCTTTCTTCCATTGGTCAACAGTTTCGCCTAGTGCCTTCCAACCGTTCTGAACTTTACCTGGTAACGATGTTACCTCTTTCCATGCTTTGTTTAGATTATCTGTCCATCCAGTCCAAGTTTTAGTGATAAATTCGCCAGTGCTTTTGACACCACCTTCAATAAACTGACCTACCTGAGTGTTTCTTGCCCAGTCAAAAAAAGCAAACGCCTTCTTCTTTGCCTCGTTAGTACCTGCTTCCAGTGCTTCTTCTGCAGCCTTTCTTTTGCCTGCAAGATACTTTGCAGGATCATCTACCAGTTCTGTGATCTCTTTCTTTGCTGTGTTGATGACAGGTGTAACTGTTTCAATAACTGGTTTCAGTACACGATCTGCTTCACGAGCAACAGGATCTATAACATTTCTTTGTATCCCTCTCCCTACACCCTTTGCCACATCGACAAGAGGATCAATGACTGGCTTTAGTTTAGCGAGTGCTTTCTTTACTAGTCTATCTACTAGTGGTTTGACAACATTCTTGAATAGTTTTGTTGCCCAGATACTAATCTTGAGAGCAAGTTTACCAAGTGCAATGCTCAGTTTCCTGAATACTGCCTTGAGTGCCTTTACTACACGGCGACGCATCCTCTTGAACATGATGCGGACTCGCTGCATCATCTTCTGCAACCAAGTCTTTGCCTTTACTTTACCTTTAGGCTTCTTCGGTTTGTCTGGCGTATCAATGTCAGGTGTATCATCACTCAATAGATTGAGCATGTCCAGGATGCCACCCATCAAACTGAATGGGTTCAAGAACATCGCCAGTCCCTTGAGGGCTAAGAATCCCACCAAGAGTTGACCAAATCCCATGACGGTATCCCATGCACCGCCTATAACATCTCCTTTGATAATCTTATTGATACCACCAAAGGTCTTACCTAGACCTGACATCAAATTAGTGACGCCAAAGGTCCCCCACTTCCATAGGAACTTGAAGACCTCGCCCAAGAACATGACGACACGTCTTACCTTGTCCTGGTTCTTCTCATCTTGGAACCACTTGAGGACAGATATAATAGCAGCGAACTTGATAAATGGTTTGATCAAGTTCCAGATAGGTTCTAGTATTGATGCTAGAAAACCTCTCTTCTTCTTTAGTTTCCTATCTTTCTCTGCTTCTTTTACTACCTTTTTATTATCTGCTGGGGTTACTCCTACAGCACCACGCTCAGTGCTCGCTTCCCTCTCATCTAATTTTCTATCTCTTTCTTCTCTGCGTTCTTCTACAGCCTTATCACGCAGCGATATTGCACGGACTTCCTCAATTGCTTTGAGTCCTTTTACACTATCATAGATGCTATTAGTGAGAGCACCAATTCTATTGACACCTAGAATTACCTTGCCACTAGGTAACTTTTTACCATCAGGTTTGATACCAGCAAGTTTTGCCCTCTCCTTATCCGCTGGGGTGAGAGAGGGATTCACAAATTTGTAACCTAGTTGTGCCATTCGGAATGTTATTGTCTAGATTGTTCTTTATAACGACGTTCTTCTTCCTTGAGATAATCCATCAACATATTCATGTAAACTTCCCTTTCCCAAGGTATCATATTCTCTACACACTCTAGACTCCATTTATGGTAGTGCATCAGGGCGAAGTTGACCTCAAAATAATTTTTGAGGCTGTTGTGCAACATCGCTACCCGAAAAAACTTGCCAATCCCTCAAGTGTTACTGTGCTTTCAACCCCAGTGTTAGGATTGACAACCTGTACTTCATGAGTAAGTTTAGGCATAGTCTCAAAGAACCTCTGTAGTTTAGCAAACTGCTCAGATGTCAGTTGCTCCAGGAATTCTTTCTTCTCTTCTTTAGTGGAGTCAGCGCCAGGATATACCTGGTTCTCATCATAGATGTGATCAATACAGTCAGCGGCAAGTTCAAAAACCTGCTCCATTTCAGACCTAGTTTCCTCTTCATCAGGAGTGATGTTCATCTTCACAAATGTATCCAGCGATGGATACTTCATGACCATACCCATGGTATCAGAGAACTCAATCTTCTTATCGTGTTCATCATCTTCAGACATCTCAATAGCATTGAGATCGATGTCAACTACCACTTCAGTTTCACCATCATCAGGTGCAATCAATTGTACCTTGGAGGTTTCACCCACAGACTTAGAGCGAATCTTCAGGAACAGATACTCAATGTCAAAGGTTGGTAGTTGATCAACAGGGACAGTAATATTAGTACAGTCTCTAATAATCTTCTTGATGGTATCAATAGTTTGAGTCTCATCTTGACTCTCCATTGCCATCAGCAGTAGTTTCTCTTCCTTCACAAGGAATGGACGATACTTTACTTGCTTATTAGTAGAAGGTAACTTCAGTGTGTATTGCGGAGTCGCAATCTTTGGTAATGCCATGGTGTAATCAACTCAGTAAAAGTATTTAGTAGAAAATCTATAGGGGTCAAATTTTTGGCGGGAATTTTTTTCCGACTTTATGGTAATTCAAAGTCGAATTTGGTTACGTCAACCTTGGAGGTTTCTTTTTCTTACCACCATCTCTCATCTTACCTCTCACATCAAACTTAGGATCAGGATAGAATCTATATCTTTCGTAGGAGAATGATACATCTAATGTAAGGAGTTGTCCAGGTTGATTGCTGAACTGTAATGTACCTACAGATTTAGGGAACACATTATGTAGATGCCATCCAGCAACAACTTTATTCATCAATGGAATTGACTTGCCATCAGGACCCTGATAATACTGACGTATTCTTTTATCAAATTGATTGATGTCCATCTTAGGACCACCACCTTGCTCTAGTTTATAGATGTAAATCCTTGGGGCAACATAGTCATGGTAGTATGATACATACTGGTTTGAATCTGGTGCCATGATCTGCATCCACCTCTCAAAGATACAGAGATTCAGATAAGATCTAGGAATATAGAATTGAATTGATGTCTCAGAGAATGCAGTACCAGTAGCATACTTATACTCAGCACCCACATTTCTTACTCCTGCTGTTGTTACCTGACGTGTAGGTGTGTTTACCTCACTAGCATACAAGGACAGTGTTCTGAAATGACTGATCATACTCTTACTGAAAGCACCTCTACCTTGGTGCCCACCAGACCCACCAACACCTGATAGGATAGCAGGATAGGAGAATGCAACATACCAAAGTTGAGAAGTAGATACGCCCTGGGTTCCCTTCTTATCACCAGTGACGGCTGCCATCATTTGTTGGAAGGATCCACCTAACGTGGTCTCCATCCCTTCTTTCATTTGATTGAATTGAGATCCTGCCATTATACTTTGAGCTCCTTCTCAGTTATTAGCATAAATTCCATTGAATTATCCTTGCAAAATTCCCTCGCTGCTTTCCACTTCGCTTGGTTCACAGAGTATGTAACCACCTCATTGATATACTTTTTGGTGTGACGCTTCTGGGTCTTAGGTTCTTGTGTTTGGTAGAACGGTTTGACTTCTACTACATATTTACCACTCCCTTTGATTTTTACATAAAAATCTGGGAAGTATCTGTGCATTCTACCATCAACAGGTGATACATATGGTATAAAGAACTCTTCACTTCCCCATTCGAGTACAGAAGGTGTGATATCACACCACTTCATGAATTTGTACTCCCATGACGAACGATAAATGATGTTAGAGGTATCACCTTTATACTTCATGGGAAAGGAAGGTCTATACTTTCCCTGGTAACGCATACTAAATAGTAGATAGACTAAAAGTATTTAGGCACTCCAACGATGGCAAAATCGTCTTCAGCATCCACATTAGTGTACCCCACAGGTGTACCTGAGCCAGGAATCTTCGATATGTATGATGAAGATGGACCTACTGGTGCTGTAGACTACCTACAAATACAAAGGTTTCGTGATCAGAAAGCATCTGCTGGTGCAAAAGGTTTCTTCTACAACCAAGCAGGTGGTGCAAAGGGTTCAACAAAAAATAGTTCTACCACATGCTACATTGCATGTCCGCCATCTATCGCTACCAGTTATGGAGTAAAGTATGATGCTGTAGAGTTTGGACGTGTTGGTGTAGCAGCAACGAACTTGCTAGCACAAGGTTCAGCATTGAATGCTGACTCAGCAGCAACAGAACTTGCACAATTTGCTGGTGATCAAGTTCCTGAAGCAATCCTCCAGGGTGTTGCAAGTGCAACTAAAGGTATTGGCACTGCAGCTGGTTCAAACTTTGGTGGCGATAAGAATGACTTGCTAGCAATGTCGCAGGGTAAGATCTTCAATCCCTATGAAGAGATGGTCTTCCAAGGTATGGAATTTAGAGAACATAAATTCCAATTCAAAATGGTTGCACGAAATGCAGGTGAGGCAGGAGTCATCGGTGCCATCATTCGTTATCTAAAAGCAGGTATGCTATCGTCATTCAACCCTCAAGATGAAACTGCTGGTGGTAACACTGACATCGGTGAAGGTAACTTGGATGGAAGATACCTACATGTTCCTGACAAGTTTAGATTATCATTCAAACGTCTATCTGCTGACGGTAAGGAACTGATGGAGGTTCCACATTATAAATTCAATCCCTGTTTCTTAGCAGGTCTTGATGTGAACTACACACCTGACGGACAGTATGTTTCTTTTGCAGATGCAGAAGGAGAAGCTAATGTTCTACAGGTTCCTGCTGTTGCAATTCAATTGTCTTTCAAAGAAGTTGCATACGTCACCAAAGAACTCGCACTACAAGGATACTGATGGCAAATTTTTTCGATTACTTACCAGATATTTACTATGGAGTAGAGGTTTCCAAGAACTACTTGGAAGAAAACTCCATCGAGTACGTCCTCGGAAAGAACTTCTTTCGGAGTGCTAGGATTAGAGATGACTTTGAGGAGTATGCTACACTCTTCAAACCACATTACATTGGTGATGGTGAGAGACCTGATAACGTTGCTGTAGATCTATACGGTGATCCAGAACTGGACTGGTTGATATTGTTGACCAATGATATCTTCGACATGTATATCCAGTGGCCTAAGAGCGAACAAGAATTGAAAAGATATTGTGATGAGATCTATGGAGAAGGTAATGATGTCAAGGTCCACCACTGGGAAACCAAAGAAGTAAAGAGTGGTGATACTGTCATCCTTCAAGGTGGTATGCATGTCATGCCTAACTTCACATTCAAAGATCCATTCACAGGTCTTGCTGTAATCAACCCAGCATACTCAGTAAGTAACTATGAGTACGAACAAAACCTGAACGAGAAGAAGAGATTCATCTATGTTATGGATCCTAATATCATTGACCAGTTCATCGATGAGTTTGAGAACCTCTGTGCTTATGAAGAGCATGAAGAACTGGAAGAAGATGGTGCTCCACTGACTGAACTACTAGAGGTTGGTAGATATCTAGGTAGTCAAAGTGGTGTTGCAATCTATCCTACGTTCGGTAAATACAAAAACTTCCTCGCTGCTGCACAGTCTACAAGAGCAGTGCTACAGGAGGAAGAAGTTGTTCAAATCAATAGAGGTGTAACCATCCAGTCTAGTCTGACAGGTAACGCTGCTTTCTATAACCCTGATAGTGTAACCTCTGGTAGTTCTAGCAGTGATAGTTCTAGTTCCAGTTCTAGCAGTGGTTCATCGAGCAGCAGCAGCGGAAGCAGTGGTTCCAGTGGCAGTTCGAGCAGTAG
>MDTC01117655.1_pt1 | contig 11367 bp, 12 predicted proteins | sample 811181 | NCBI WGS metagenome assembly MDTC01 (sample SAMN05326644, study PRJNA326480) | marine metagenome | isolation source: seawater | place: Pacific Ocean: North | collected 2011 | reverse complement strand
TCTAGGCTGTGGGGGCGGTTTTTAGGGTATTTCGTCAAATGTAAACAAGCCTAGAGGGGCCCGGAGAAGCCGCCTGAGGCGTTCCAGTATTCGAGGGCCTAGGGTACTCCGGATGGCTTGCGTGAGGTTTTAGCGTAAGTTGTTGAAAATAAAGGAGTTATGAATGTACGTAAGTGGTTGGCACATATAGACTTATGAAAACACCCTACCAGAGGCAGAGTGAATTCATGAGATTGGAACGGTCGATTAGAACGGTCGATTGAATGCGGGACGGATCCGGGATCCGCTGGAATGTCCGATAACAGGCTAGAACGTGGGGGTCCGATAACCTTGTGACATAGCGCGTGACATCAACAAACGTTTGTTTATTTCGATGGGGGCCATGGGGGATTATCGGACGCGCCGCAATAATATAACCCTGTCAGATTTTTTTACCTAAATTATCCGCCACCAATGGTGCCGTCAGTGTTCGTATCTAGAGCTGCTGAAAGCTCCTGAAACTTCTCAACCTGTCCATCCCTGACTGTCTTGATAGCACCGATAGACCCGGCACCCATGACAGTACCGAGGATCATGTACTCACCAGTTTGCATTCCTTGTTCATCCGTGAGGAACCTTTTAATAGCATCAAACATATGTTTACTTTCTTTAGTCAGCACCCTCGGCAACAGCGTTGCACTTTGATGCACAGGATTCTGGTTGTTCACAGCACAGACTACTCACAGCAGTAATGCAGCATTTAGGAATAGCGTTGACGTTGCCAAATGCATCATCATCTGGGTCCATGCTCTTGGTGGCAGCAACGACAATATAGTCCTCGTCATCAACAAGTAGATACCCAATAGTCACCATGTCACATGGTTCCATCTCAGCTATTTCACCGGATGACAGCCACGTCTGTTGATCCCCTTGACCAGTTGTGTCCGTCCAATGGATCATCATAGGTTTCATCAGTAGCTCATCTTCCGTTCAATCATAAGTTCATCCATTGACTTGCCAGCTTTATTAGCTGCTGCTCGTCTACGCCTTCGTGTGAGTCTTTTACTCTTTTGAGCCTGAGCATTACTAGTTGATGATGATGTATTTGATTGACCTGCACCCGGTTGTTGTGGGGGTGGACTAGCGCCTTTAGGCATAGCTATTCTCCTATATTAAGTATTAAATGTCTAAGTATTGTCCTAGTTAAAGGCTTCACTTAGATCTTTAGAGTTCCTGAGGCCCCCCAAACCCCCCATAAGGGAGACTTGAGAGGCTCTCATAATGACTTCACTTGAGTCTTCATGAGACCTTCGGCCCAGATATCGTTATATCCACATACTCACCCATTCAGAACCATGTACGTGGCTGGGGTTTACGACCGACAACAGTGTCCATGAAGTTCTCTAGGTCTTTCTTGAAGAGTTCATCTTTCCTTGTTGCCATCTGCCTGTCAGCATCCTGAGCCATCTGCTCTGTCCAGTAGTTCACAGCCATGGCAAGGACATCCAAACGGTCATCATGGGCTAGTGCGCCTCTCTGCCGTGTGATCCTACTCATCTGGTAGAACAACTGGTACTTGAGAGCCTTCTCTGGCCCTAGATGCCGTGTGCTGTCATAGTCCGTCTCGATGACCTTGCGGTTGAATACGAGCTTGTGCTGGTTCATGACAGGTTCAAGCGTGTCAATAATGCGTCTTTCCTTCTGTGTACTGTGCCTGACTTCCTCGATACCAACCTTGTAAGTCTTTGCCAGTACAGGGGTTAGCAGGGCAGTAAACATACCGTCTCCAAAGTTGCTTTCAATAAGAACCTTGTTCACCTTCTCGGTCTTGGCGATCTGAGCCAGCTTCTTCAGGGCTTTCTCCTCGTATCCGCCCTCGATACCACCGGCATCAGTGACGAACAGGAACCCGTTCAGCATCTTGATGACCGCATAACTTGTTTCATCAGCACCTCTACCCGAGGGGTCAATCGCCATGACAGAGCCTGTGAACTTCTGCCAGCTACTTGAGACCTCAAATGGGGTGTAATACCTATCTCCAGCCATGCCCACACAGGGTAGGTCAGAGATGGCCTTGTCCTTATCAGGTGCCCAGATGACCTTCTCAGGCCCCATGTCGCCGCTGATGTTCATGATCAACAGGTCGGAAAGCCTTAGTGGGTAACGACTTAGGTCACTGAGTGTGCTATCCAGCATGAACTGGAGGGCAAATCCGGTCCTTCCGTAGGACGCTTCTCGTTCCAGCAGGTCTTCATTGTTGAATCTGCCGGGATCAACAGCATCTCCTCTAGAGGCCGTAGGATCCTCTCTAAGAGCTTTGACCATCGGGGCAAGGGTAGAACCCATTCTAGTCTCCTGTCCCTCAGACGGGATCCTAGAGGGCCACACACGAGTAGTGTACCCACGCTCCGTCAGGGAGGTGTAGATACTCATCTCGGTCTGTGGGGTTCCGAGGTAGATAATGTGGCCCTCTGGCTTGAGGACAGCGTCGAATTCTTTGACTGTCTCTAGGAGCTTGTCTCGGGTGGTCTGGGTAGCTGAGTTGTTCAAACTCTCAACATCATCAGCAATGATCAGGTCTGCTCGGGATCCTGTGATCTGTGAGAAGATACCTTTGGACACCACGGATGGTGCGTGTGATGCTGGGGCAGGCCCAACGTCAAAGGCTATCTTGGAATTCCTCTGATCGTCCTTGGGGCGAAGATGCTCCAATATGGACATATCGTTGATCATCCTGAGGGTAAATGTCGAGAAATCATCCGAACGTGTTTTGGATGCAGAGACCACCAAGATGTTCTTTGTAGGGTCTAGGAGTAGCTGGTGACACACGTATGCCGAGGTGATCCAAGACTTCCCAACTCCTCGGAAGGCTTGAATCACTCGACGCTTAGGTCCATTCTGCACAAAGTCAGCGATGTCATATTGCACCGGGGTGGGATCTGGGAGGTTCAGGTGCTTCCAACAGAGGTACAGGAAGTTCCTGAAGTCCTTGAGTGTTTCCGGTGCGTCCATGTATGTTTCCTTATCTAGGCATTTCCTTGGCGATAGACATCATTCTGTTGATTGACCACTCTTTGTTCTTGTCAACATTGCTAATGATCATATCAATGTCACGCCTGAAATCTTGGGAGTCGCTTTTACGCATCTCTATTTCATGCGCAAGCTGCTTCTCAAGGATTGATACTCTGTGGCTAATCTTCCATACGAAGCCGAATAGTCCTAGAAGACCAGACCCCACAATCATCATCAACAATTCAATAACTCTTTCTTCTGTAATCACGTCCATCTCTCTCCAAATTGTTGTTTATCCGACATCTCTTTCATCTGAAAACGGCAGGATCTTGGCGAGGTTAGCCAGAGGATCACTCTGTTCAATAGTTCCGTCGATGCCATTGTCCTTAAGGAACTGGCGGGCGACACTCAGCTCTGCACTGGTAGCTTCACCTGAGATGATCTTGTTCGTAAGTTCTTGTGCCAACAGATCATGCAGTTGGTTCATAGTTTCTTTTGGGGTCATTTTCTGCTCTTAGCTCCTACGCATTTCCACCGCTTACGCGACAGGTTATTGGGTGTATTAGGATCATTCTGCTTGCTCTTAGGTAGTCCCCGTTTAATACCGAGGGAACGAGCGCAGTATGAGTCACCTTTGGATGTACCGGGACGGACGCGGGGTCCGCCATCTCTGGCACGACCTGACTGACCATAAGAAACTCGCTTACCTGAAGCAGTAATCTTCAGTTTAGCTTTACCTTTTCTAGGACTAGCCATCTCAAACTCCTAACTTAGTGGCGACAAAGGATGCGATAGCACCAATGACAGCAGCAGCTCCGAGGAGCCACGAGCGTCCTTGCTCAAGCTGTCGGAGACGTACATCATGTCTTTGTATATCCTCATCGTGGAGTGCCTGACGGGTCATGAGAGCATCTACTTTGCCTTCAAGACGGCCAAGGGCTACCAGTATCTGATCATTTGATTCCATTCGCTGAGGCTTCCTTAAATGCTGCATACGCTGCACGGACTTCTTCTGTCCAGATTGCGTTACCGATGGCAACAACTCGTGAGTCTTCTGTAGCCATATCGCTGTCGGGGTTGACCACATGTCGTTCAAAGGAGCGGGAGATTTCCTCGCCGTCTTCCTTGATGACAGATGCGGTTCGTACTTGGACATTCCAAAGTCCACAGACTTCGATCTTGTCCACTTCAATTTCTTTAGTGATCATGATGGTTTCCTTTAGGCTGATGTCATATATGAGATGGAGGCGTAAATTTCTGCTGTTGCAGGCATGTCATCATTGCCAAGCAGTCCACTTCCTGTGAGGCTGTAGAAATTCATGTGACTATTGCCGCTGGCTACGTACCCCATTGCAATATTGCCACTGATGCCAGAAATCCAAACAACTGTTGCAGTTTCATTTTCGATGTTTGGTGATCCTGATACATCCGCAGCGGAGGCAAAAGGAAGAGTGATCTTTACATCATCTGTTCCTGAATGAGTGAATCTTACAAAGTAGTTGCAATACACTCGGTTTCCAATCTTAGTGTAGTTTCCGGCACCACTAACAGCGTTGACAGTCATGTTAGAGTTGCCTGTCAAGGTGAAAGTTCCCTCCTCATAATCATCCAATAGATTGGCAGCAGTAGTACCACCGAGGTTGATACCCCCACTGGTAAAAGATGAGGGGATCTTTCCTGATGAGTTGAGCTGTACGACCTGACCTTCAACAACAAGGCCACCCGTCTTAGATGCTTTATCTGTGTCCTTAACCACACCAGTGGTCATGGCTGCGCTTACTTTTGTAGGCATTTATATTCTCCTGTTGGTTGTGGTTTAGTTGACGCGGAGGTAGAAAAAGAATCGTTTAAGTATCCACGCATTGGTGTTTCCGGGGGCGGATCCACCAAAGACACCCGTATACGCGTTAGGCGCTGGTCCAAATTGATTCCAACCGTCTGGTGCCATTCTCGATGAATAGTTATCGGCAGATGGATTCTTAATAGTTTGAATACTTGGATGGTCCTCTAAGTTCTTAGCTCTAATAAACATTTTTGAAGATCCCATAACAAACCCTGCGTGATTAGGTAATCCATCAGTAACTTGAAGAGATGACCCACTTCCGAAGGACATGGATCCAATATCAGATGCAAGAGGGAGTGAAGCAAACAGCTCAGGGTCACAGGCATTAACTGAAGGTGTCTTTGAAAGGAATGTAATGTCATCACCTACACTTCCGGAACCAACCAGTGCCGTCTTAGGTTCTGCAAGGGGTCCAAACCATTTCATGAAGTTGTTGTTATTGTCAGGATCGTTTGTTCCAACCGGATGGTCGGTTCCGGCGGGATCAAACCAGAAATGAAATACGCCGTTTTTTGTGAGCGTTTGAGTGCTTGTTTGTTGGTTGTAGAAAGTTGGCGGATCCCAATAGTAATGAACAGGAGTAACTTCAACCAGTATGCCAGCAATGGATAGATACCTATCCCTGATTGAGGTTTCAGTCCAGCTTTTGTTGACTACATCACCCGCATCAACAGGATCACCATGATTGATAATCCTTTGAGTACCCATGCTATAGTTGCCATTTGCCGTACCAAGGTCGTTCAGTGAACTTCCGCTGTTCATGACCTTTTTCCAGTCGCCCCACTCAGTACTCTCCTCGCCAACCTGAGCATTTGCTGAGTGAATGCGCTCGAACCTCAGTTCTTTCTGAGAAGGCCCGCGATAGATCAACTCTTGATGAACAGCGTTTGAATCTGTTCCACCAGTCCTTCTAACAATCAACGCAAAGGAAAGACCGTCAGTGAGTTCAGCGGGGTATCCGTAGTTTGTTCCACCTGAAGGGGTGTTTCCTCGGTAGTTACCGGGAGTCATTTGTGAGTTGAGGTGCGTGTTGACACCCAACCCTACTCCTGCAAAACCACCTGATGAGTCTACATAATCCTTTGGAACTGCCATGTTGGAGGCAAAGTTAGCAGTATCCGTAGAGCTGATTACCAGTTTGTTGACGGTCGTATCACCCGTGGTCTCAGTGACTGAAAACCCGTCACCAACACTGAGGTTGCCATTTGAAACAATAGCACCAGTTGTTGTGAGTGTTGTTGGGTTTACCGCAAGTGTACCACTTGTGATAGGTTCAATGACCTTAGCCTTGACCGTACCACCCGCAGAGATGCTGGCGTTTTCATTATTTGCACTATCCTTCAGCTTCAGCATTTCAGTGGCATCACCGCCGCTAAAGCCTTTCAGGGTAATAGGTACTTCACTTGCGTTTGTTGCTTCACCCGTCACTGGGAAGTTGAAGACAGTCCTAGCAAGACCAAAGTTCTGGGCAACAATCGTAGTTCCATTGAACGTGGCTGTAGTAAGGTTCTGGTCTAGTACCTTCAAGATATTTCCGTTGATCTGGAAGTCACTGTCCGGTCTCTGAATGACACCCGCAACTTCAACAATAAATGTTGCATTGATTGCTGATGCTGGATTGGGAGTAAGAGTGAAGGATGTGTGTGTTCCGTCAAAAGTACCGCCTGAACCAGTGGCTCCGAGATTAAACTCCCAGTTCTGTGCAACAGAGGGGGCGTTTTCCGAGTTTGAAACAAGTGCTGAGATCTGACCAAGGGTGGTCACATGGCTTGCATCAGTAGCATCCTTGACGTTGATAAGCTGCCTATCACTTGCGTCATACTGTCCTGTAGGCAGAAGAGGCAGTGAGCCTGTTCCTTGATCAAGCTGCTCCTGTAGGACATAAAGAAGTTGGTCAGCGTTTTCATTCAGGTCTTCTGCACGAAGCAAAGAAGAGTTGGTGAATGTGGTCAACAGGTTGTCAGACGGAGTCACTCGCTGAACCCTGATCTGATTAGCACCTGCGGGAAAGCTGCTGACACATGCTGCATAGTTAATTGTAGTGGTGCCTGAATCCTCACTGATAGTGAACGTAGTACTGTCAGTTTGAAGGAACGTCACCGTTGCCCCTGAGGCATTGTTTGAAACCACAAGTTTAATGTGGGCAAGCTCAAGGTATTTGAGGTCGTTGTTAGTGAAAGCCAGTGTTGTACTGGGAGATGTGTAGTTCACATCAATGTAGCTGTTAGCCATGGTGGCTCCTTATCGTTGTTTATCGGGTAGATCTAAGGCTTCTTGCAACTCGGATAGAGCCTTGTTCATCAAAAGTGTGTTTCTCATGGGCACGTAACGTAGCATGCTTCCCAGTTCGTCGTTAGTAAGTTTGTTTCCTACTCTTCCTCCTGAAACAGCTTCCAAACCTGCGGCACCAAGTTCCATGAGTACCTTTCCTCCTCCTGACAGGAGAGAACCAACGGGCGTGTTTTCTAAGTTAAGGAAACCTACCCCATATCCAGTTGATCTATATGTGTTAAACAGATCTTGTTCCTCTGGGTCAATCATTTTAGTGAAGGGACTGAGGGCCATTGGCAGGGCACCAGATGGTCCTGATCGAATGACACCTGCAATTAGGAGGTTGGGTATTTTGATTCCAAGATACTCTTTAGTTCCATAGGCGTTATCTCTGTACTCTCTGAGTTCTTTGCCCCTGTATTTCGTGGCACCAATTTCTGTAGTGATCATGTACCCAAGGGTTCCAAGACCAATCGTAGATACGAATGTTGCGAGTGCCTTCCCATCCATCATGTCTAGGTTGTACACGAGCTGCTTGTTGGTGGCGTTGATGGCGAACTTCCTGAACTGTAGGAATACATTTCCCATCGGGTGGTTCATCCAAGGGCTAAGGTTGCCAACCTTGTTCCTCTGAATAACTCGGTCAACATCTCGTCGAAGAGCAAACACAAGTTTGTTTCTAAGCCTATTGTCCATTGACGAAAGGTTTAGTTTGACAATGTTCTTGCCAAGAAGTCCCTGTTCTACAACTGTGACACTTGGGTCTGCCAAGGCTTTCAATATCTCGTCGGTTTCTTCTTCACTGAAACCAAGATACTCAAATCTCTTTTTAGATTTCGACCAGAAGCTGTTGGCTACCTTCTTGCCATCCTTGACCTTGTAAGCCAAGTTGACCCAGTTCTGTAGAGTGGCAGCAACGTGACCATTCCTAAGCAGTTCATCAGCAGGACCAATACCAAGTGGGTTCAGTGTGATGCCTCTGCCCCCGAAAGTAACTGGGGCACCAGAAGCAACTGTCCGCATCCCCGTCATCGCCCGTGATGTTCCTGCAACTCCGTTTTCATCAATGCCCACATCGTCATGTATTCTGTAAGTACGTGTGAAACCCTCATCTAGCATGTCACCGGGGCGGACAAATGCATCTAGTTCAGCAAGGACTTCGTCTGAAAGCTCACCGTTATGTGCCTGTCTGAGTAGTTTTCTCAGTCTTGGAACCGACTGAAGCGTGGCCCTGAGGCCATTTGAGACGGTTGAGTTAGCTAATTCAGGCAACTGAGCCACACCTACATTACCCATTGACTGGATGAAGGCTAGATCTTGAAGGAATCTGAGTGCCCTTCGTGACTTATCATTCAAGTTACCCTGAGACATGCCCATGATTGCGTTGTAAGCAACTTCAAAACCAGTCTGCATGTTCTCATCTAGGCCGCCCTCGCCACCTTGCAGCCACCTGATCATGTCACCACGGGTAGGAACGGTTGCTTCGGTGCCACTGATGGGGATATTCAAAGCCTTTGCAAGTTTAGTCAGCTCCGCAGACCCCAGAAGTCGCGTTGCATACTGTTCCATCAGTAGAGTCATGTCATTCTCAAGTAGATCTGAGAATTTGAGTATGCCTTTGCCCTCAACCTCAATGAAAGCAGCTTCGTTGAAGTTGATTCTTTTGTTGGTCATGCCAAGGTGAGGGTCTCTAGATTTAGGAATGAAGTACTCTAGTATTTCCTCGATTGCCTCAGGATCAATGCCTTCTTTTTCAAGGACGCTGCGCATAGAAGAGATCTTTGCGGCAGAGTGCGCTTCAGATTTGGGGCTGATCCGTGCATTGACGTATCCAGTAGGGTCTTCAGAGTATTTGAACCACCCATTAACAATGGCTTTGACCTTTGCTGAACTCATGTCAGGGTTGTTTGATGTCAGTGCTTTAGTAAGAAGGTTTCTTACCTCTACCTCACCAAACTTATCAATAGCTGCACTGACTGCCGAAGCAAGTGCCCTTCTCGGGACATAGTTGTTGTTGACAAAATCTCTAAAGCCAGCAATTCCAGCTTCTTCCGCGTACTCAGCAAGGCCATTGAAGAACTTTCTTATCTCTGAAACAGCTTTGCCTTCAAGACCATCTAGATTTTTCCCTGTCCTGATGGCCTCAGCAACATTTGCGTCAAACTCTTCAAGTGCTTTTTGTCCGTTTGATCTGCGAACAGCCAGTCGAGCTTTCTGGAAGTTGCCCATAGCCACCTGACGGTTGGCATACACAATGGTTTCAACATCAATGCGTGGACTGCCGGTGGGGTCTTCAACAAGGAGACTGAAGAAGCTGCGGACCCTCTCATTCTGGGATCTCTTTGCCATGATTGCCAGAGGCTTCGCTCCGGGTAGGAAGTTCAGAGTACGTGAGAAAATGCTTTCTTCAGGAATCCGCTTGGCAAGTTCCTTTGCGTAGTCCTCAACAGAGAAGTTCAGGACATTCAAGGCATTCTTGATGGACTCATCGCTGTCATCAATGGCCTTAATGATTGCCGTTGCTGACTGACTGTCCAGCTCAAAGTCATTTCGTCGGGACTTGATGATCTCTTCTCTGAGTTCCTTGGGAGATCTAGGTACTTTTTTATTTCTGAGCTTGTTTACACCTTTGCGAATCTCATCTCGCAGTGCCTCATTAGTCTTCGGCTTTCCTGCATCATCCAGCGTTTTAATACCTAGCTCATCCGCTGACTTCCTGAGATCCACCATCTGCTTGTAGGTTGTTGCGTCTGTTTTACTTATGCGCTCTTCAATAGCATTCAGGGCTTGATCATCAACACCAGCTTCTGATCTTCTAGTGGTTTCAATTCCACGCGCCTTAGCTTCAGCAAACAACTCTTTCTTAGAAAGACCGTTTACATATCTCTCCGTGCCTTCTTCTGAAAGGAAAGGACCAACGGTTCCCGGTCCAGTCCGCTCTTCCGCAGCAATAAGTTCTCTGAAGATCTGCCCAGTTTCTTTTCCTTCTACATCAATGCCTCTTCTTTTAGCAGTGGCAATAATCTGTTCAGCACCCTCAGGACCAATCCTTGCAATAAGCTCATCTACATTTGCCTTCTCAATGTCAGCAGCGATCCTAAGTTTTTCGAGCTTGACCTGATCTTTCCATCCTTTCTGGAAACCAGCAAGCCTCGGGAAAGCAGTGGATAATGTGGTGCCAAGGGCCACCGAAGCCAACGTGTTGATCACAAAGTCTTCGCCATCAGTGAAGGGGTCCACTGCCCATCTAAGTCCTTCAATAGGAACATCCACAGCAGCAGATATTCCAAATCCTCTCATAGCTGCCTGCGCTCTGACTGTTCTTGTTGCAACAACACCTGCACCCACTGCCTTAGTTCCAATAGCAAGGCTTGCCAGAGGAGCAGCAGTCAAGAACACCGGGTCAAGCAGTGAAACACCAAACTGGTATGCCATGCCTGTTGCTCCCATTTCTGAAAGCTGACGCTGGGTCTTCATCTTGTCTTTGATCGTTGTGGTGCGATACAGGAACTCTTCCAAGCTGTCTGAGTCAGCGATGTCATCAATGAAGTTTGCAGGAATGTCTCTTGCATGCAGTTTCAGGAGATCAGGGGTAATCTTGAAATCTGGATCTACTTCACTGGGCCTGTGCATCCAGTCAATAATTGGTCCGGTGACTGTTGAATTAAAGAAGACATCTAGGAAGGATGGAGTGCCTTCATCTTTCTTCTCAGGAGTCGCATCTGCGATCATCTTAGGAGTAGGGGTAGGACCAATGTACTCATTGAGGTAGCTAGGAAGTTGTGTCATGTTTTATTTCCTTGTCCCATCAATATTGAGTGTTGGATCATCTGCGTAGCGGTTCAGCCCTCTACCAAAGCCTCTATTTTCTTTTTCTGTATAAGGCGGAGGAGCGGGGTCGTTCATCTTTGGGTTCAGCCAAGGAGCCTGAATACCTCTTGGTTCCTTGCTAGGTTCTATCTTAGGAAGGCTTGCTCTGTTGAGCTGATCTTCTCTGAACTGATCAATATTGAATCTCTCAAGCGAGGCGTGGCTAGGTCCAGATGTAATGATAAATGTTCCATCATGTTTACCAATGAACTTAACCCTATCCAAGAATTCAATATATTTATCGTCGGTGTTGTCTGAAGCACCTGACTGCTCAATTACAAACTCATTGACAGTAGATGACAATGGTGATTCGAGAAGCTCTTCACGCCGTGTTCCACGACTGATGCGAAGATCTTTAATTATCCCATCGAACAGAGCAGGTGCCTCATCAG
>MDTC01085439.1_pt1 | contig 11368 bp, 15 predicted proteins | sample 811181 | NCBI WGS metagenome assembly MDTC01 (sample SAMN05326644, study PRJNA326480) | marine metagenome | isolation source: seawater | place: Pacific Ocean: North | collected 2011 | reverse complement strand
TGTATTCTTTGTTATATTTATCTAAATATTTTTTTACTTCTTCAAAAGAAGGACCGTCTGAAGGTAAAATTGTTTCTAAATTTACTTCTCCAATCTTTTTCATTTATGTTGTTTTGATCGAAGTTCTTTTCATAATCACAACTTGTTGTGCCATAGTTAAAATATTATTAACAGTCCAATAAACGACCAATCCACTTGGGAAGGGTGCTAGGATTACAGTTAAGAATATTGGAAAAAACATAAAAATTTTAGCTTGAATAGGGTCTGGTGGAGCTGGATTTAGTTTTTGTTGCACCCACATGCTTAGCCCCATTGCTATTGGCCATGCTCCAATTATTAAAAATGATGGAGGGTCCCAAGGTATTAATCCAAAAAGATTAAAAATTGTGGTTGGGTCTTTGTCTGACAAGTCTTTTATCCAACCAAAAAAAGGTTGGTGTCTCATCTCAATTGTTACAAATAAAACTTTATACAAAGCAAAAAATACTGGTATTTGAATAAGAATAGGCAAACAACCAGACATAGGATTTACTTTTTCTCTTTTATAGAGAGCCATCATTTCTTGCTGTAGTTTCATTTTATCATCTTTGTGAAGTTCTTTCAGTCTTTGCATTTCTGGTTGAAGCATTTTCATTTTAGCCATTGAGCGAAAAGAAAAGTTAGCAAGCGGAAAGAACACAACTCTAATACAAAGTGTCATTAGACATATAGCTAAACCATAATTTCCACAAATTTTGAAAAAATAATCAATTAATAGAAACAAAGGTCGAGTTAACCAATATAAAACACCCCAATCAATGACTAGGTCAAATTTATCAATTTTTAACTCCTCTGCGTAACTGTCAATTGTTTCAACTCTTTTTGCTGCAACAATTATTTGAATTTGTTCCTCTATATTTTGATTTGGACCTACTTCGTTTCCTTCAGTAGATATATAATTTGCCCTAAACTTTTTTTTATAATCAAAAGTCGTTTTGAATTCTTTACCTCTAGGTGGAACAATGCTTGTGATCCAATATTTGTCACCAATACCAAACCAACCTTTCGTAGCATTTCTAGAAAACTTTTTTTCTTGAATGTCATCATAGTCTTCTTCAATTAGATCGCCATCAAGGGTTGCAATTAGTCCTTCATGAAGAATATAAAAACCTGTTATTTCTGGTATTTTGTTTCGGATTATCTGACCATAAGAAAAAAAATTATATGTTTTATCAGAGGAATTAATTATTTTTTCTTTAATAGTAAATAAAAATTGATCATCCAAACTTATTTTTTTTTGAAATGTGATTCCTTGAGAATTTTTCCATACTAATTTTATTGGTTTGTTATTTTGTAGTTTAGTATTTCCTTCCACTTTCCACAGGGAAGTAGCGTTTGGTGTATCAATATTTTTATTATTAGTTACAAATCCACTTTCAATTGAGTAACCATTACTAACTTTTTTTGGGTTAAGAAGTACAATTTTTTCATTACTTTCTAGTGTTGTATTATATTTTTTAAAAGTTAAATCATCAATTGTTGCTCCAACGAGAGATATCGAACCAATTATATTTTCATTTTCAAAATTTATTCTTTCATTTTCGCTTATTGCTTCTTTTCTTGATATTTGAGATATATTTTCATTTTGATCTAAGCTAGGTGTGTCAGAGTTATCTTGATTTACTATTTTTTTATTTTGTTCTTTTTCTAACTTTTTTGATTCTGGAGGAGCTTCAAAAAATAGAGAATACAATAATATTATTGCAACTGATAAAGATAAAGCAGCTATTAAATTTTTAGTTTCCATTATTTTTATTATTATTTATTTTTTGTACTGGATCTAAACCTTCCCCACCTCCTAAAAATTTTATTGGGTGGCAGGTTAAAATTCTTTTTAATCCTTTAATCGTTCCTTTAAGTGGTCCATTAATTTTTATAGACTCAATAAAATAATCAGAACAAGAAGGAAAGTATCTGCAATTGTTTCCTATAAATGGCGAAATAAGTATCTTATAAATTTTTACTAAACCAATTAATACAAAAGAAGTAGCTTTCATTATTTAATATTTTTAAAATTTGAAAATAGTGTTTCTTTTATATCTGCATAATTGTCATTTGAAACTGTTTTTTTTGCAATAATCAAGTAAGAATAATTAAAATTTAGTGGGATTTTTTTAGTAGCATCAACTAAGATATTTTTTAGTCTTCTTTTGATTTTATTTCTTTTAACAGCATTGCCAATTTTTTTTTTTACAACAAAACTAATATTTAGTTTTTTGTTATTCTTATTAAGTATTTTGTCAAAAAAAATAGTAGAATATTTATTTGATATTTTTTTTCCCTTTAGTAAAAACCTAAAATCTTCATTTTTAGACAAACTGGAAATTTTATTACTGTTCATTTTCTTAGACAGTTAAAGACTTTCTTCCTTTTGCTCTTCTCCTTGCAAGTAATTTTCTTCCACCTTTAGTTCTCATTTTACTACGAAAACCATGTCTTCTTTTCCTTACTAATTTGCTAGGTTGATATGTTCGTTTCATAGATGTGATAAATTTGTTAAAATTTTCGTACTTATAAGAAATATATATAAATAAGTACAGAAGATTTTATAATGATCTAATTATTTATGGAAAAGCCAAAAAAACTTAAAATATATCTAGGGTTAATATATTTAGCTATAGTCTCACTATTCCTAATTTATTTTTTTAATAAATTTGATCTTGAGGATATTGGAAATTATGAGTTTATAAAGCATGCCAGTGATTACTTTAATGAGCTTAGAGAGACTAATTTATTAGTTACTTCATTGACTTTTATAATTTTAACAACAATTTGGGTTTTGCTACTCGGATTTGGATCGCCAGTTGCTTTAATTTCTGGTTTTATTTTTGGAAAATGGCTAGGAACATTTATTGCTGTTACTGGCTTATCATTGGGAGCCTTAGCACTTTATTTATTTAGTAATTATTTTTTTAAAGATTTAATAAAGGAAAAATTTTTGGACAAATTTAAAAATTTAGAAAAAAAATTTAGAAAAAATGAATTTACGTTTTTTATAATATACAGATTTGTTGGTGGAATACCTTTTCAAATTTCAAATGTATTACCTGTTTTATTTAATGTAGGTACTAGAAACTATTTTTTTGGGACCTTTTTTGGAATATTTCCTCAGATATTCATAGCAGTTTCACTAGGTAGTGGGTTTGAAAAAATAATTTATGAAAATGAACAGATACCATCTTTTGTAGATATGATATTTTCTCCAGAAATATACACTCCTATATTAAGTTTTTTTATATTATTTATAATTATTTTTTTAGTAAAAAAATTTTTTTATAAATAAAATTATAAATATTTTAAATTAACAATTTTAAATATTTTGTATGGTATTCTGTAACCTGGAAACGATGCAATATCACCAGTCATAACAGTTTTTGGATTCCAACTGAAGCAATAAATTATAAATATAGCTATAAATATTTTTTTATTATCTAAAATTTTTACAAATTTTTTTTTTTTATAATTATCAAATTCAATTAAATTATTTTTGTATAAATAATAGAATAAAATTGCTGAAAAAAAATAACCAACATTAACCCATCTATACCAGTCGTACCCCAGTGCAGCCAAAATAATAATAGGAGAAAGAAATATTAAAAATGGTAATAATAAATTTTTAAAATTTTTAAAAAGGAATATATTTCTTTCTCTTAATTTGGAGTTTTTTAACAAATAAAATAGGGGCCCAAATCCAATTAAAATTACCAATGAATATCTTAATAAAACTTCGAATGAATATTTTCCAAAGTTTCCTTCAAGTTGATGATATAAAGTTTGTTTACTTTTCAATAAAGCACAAGACATGTAGCAAACTTCATTGAACTCTTTCTTTAAAAATTCACTCATAATTTGATGGTTTTCCATGCTTATCGGGTTCAGCACTATGTAAACTGCTAGAATTATTGAAGTTAAATAAATAGGAATGAGTTTTAAAAAAGCCTCTTTTAATTTAAATATTTTTAAATTTATTAAATCTATAGCTATAAAATAAGGTAAAAAAAATACTACAGGTTCCCAAATTAAAATTGCAATTGGTAATATTAAAATTGTATTTATATTTCTAAAAATTTTTTTCTTAATCTTTAAGGCTATTAAGAAAATACAAAAAATAAAAATCTCCTTCCTTGCCAAAACTTCAATTTCAGCCACAGGATATAATAGAAATATCGGTGTAAAAATTGATAACATCATTATTCTATCAATTCTTAAATTTTCAAAAAATTTATATATTAAAAAAAAATATGATAATATTAATAAAACTTGCATTAATAATATCGACTCTCTTAAATTTATTTTTAAAAAAAAAGCTAAATAGGTTGCTATTTGCCCTATCAGACCTCTCTTTGTAAATCCTCCTTCATAATTTATTAACCATTCAGAAATAGTTGAGTCATTACCGACTGTATGTTTTTCATTCAAAAAAAATACACTAAAAAAAAATAGAATGATTAGATAAATTGATAAGAAATTATTAATATTTTTTTTCATTTAAATAATGCTTGATAAGCTTATAAACGATTTTTTTTCCAAATACTTTAGAATTTCTTTTAATATTATTTCTTTTTAAGCATTTTAAATAATTTGATTTTTTATTTTTTACATCTTTTTTCCTAAAAAATTTTTTATTTGTTAAAATATATTTTCTGTAATTTAAATTAAAATAGTCAAAAGCAAATTTAATCATTTTTACTGCAGTGACATTTTTTCCATTTGAAAGTATAAAATCTTGAGGCTTTTTCTGAAGGAATTTATATATGTATTGTACTTGCTCTGGGCACCAATTCCATTCTCTAGAAATATTAAGATTTCCAAATTCAGTTTTTGAATTAAATTTTTTTGCCCTAATTGCAGCTATACAAATTTTTGGAATCAAGTATTTTTTGTCTCTGAGAATTGACTCAGTATTAAAAATTATAGCATTATAAGATTTTATTTTATATTTATTTCTAAATTTTTTTGTAATTTCATAAGATTTTAGCTTTGCCAATCCGTATGGGCTTACTGGTTTTTTAAGAGAAGAAATTTCTATTTGTTTATTTATATTTCCAAAAATTTCACACGAAGTAGCATTTAAAAATTTACAATTTAATTTTTTTTTATTAATGACTTCTAGAAAGTTTTTACAACCTAAGTAATTGCTATTAAAAGTTTCTTTTTTTAACTTAAATGATTTATTTGGAGAACTTTGCCCCGCATAATAAAAAACCAAATTTGGTTTAAAACTTAATAAAAGTTGTTCAATCATTTTCTTATTATAAATATTAAGATTTTTTAGTATTAGGTTTTTACTTTGTTTAATTATTTTTGATTTTTTAAGTTTAGATCTTGTAGTTATTACAACTTTATAATTTTTTTTTAACAGTAAATTGCTCGTTATTATCCCGTATTGACCAGTTCCTCCAACAATAATTGCAACATATTTTTTCACTGCTATATTTATATAATGAGTTATGGAAAAAAAATATTAGTTTTTATTGCTACTTATAATGAAGTTGAAAATATATCTGAAATTATTAAGTCTATAAAATCTCAAGAATCAAATCCAGATCTTTTAATTATAGATGATAATTCACCAGACGGAACAGCTATTGTTATAAAAAAAATGCAACAAAGTTATAACAATGTATTTTTAATAGAGAGGAAAGGTAAACTTGGGTTGGATACAGCGCATAAAGAAGCTTACTCATATGCAATAAAAAATAATTATGATCTTTTCATTTCAATGGATGCAGATTTTTCTCACGACCCAAATCAAATAAATTCTTTTATTGAAAATTTAGAAAGTTTTCCATTTGTAATTGGATCTAGATATATCGAAGGTGGAAAATGTTTAATGAAAGGAAAAAGATTGCTACTCAGTAAATACGGAAATTTAATAATAAAATTTATTTTACAAATAGATTGCAATGAATTTACAACCTCATACAGGGGGTTTAATCTTAAAAAATTAAGTAATTTTCACTTAAATTTAATTAAATCAAAAGGTTATAGTTTTTTTATGGCAACAATACATGAGATCTCTAGAAACAAATTTAAAATAAAAGAAATACCGATAGTTTTTAAAGATAGAGAAAAAGGGTATTCTAAAATTCCTAAAGCAGAAATATTAAGAACTCTTAAAAATGTTTTAATTCTTAAATTTAAAAAAAGGTAAAAATTATTTTATTTTAACAAAATATATATCAAGGTCCCCTAAATTTATTTTGATATTTATTTTATTAAAAAAAGATATTTTTGATAACGGATAAAATAAAAAATTTAAAAAAGGTAAAATTTTGCAAAGTTTTATAAAAAAATATTTTAGGCTGATAACATGTGTATCTGAAACTGTTTCAACTATTTCAAGATTTTTTTCTTCAAGTATTTTTTTTAATACTTTTTTTGAGAAATAAAATTTGTGCATTGGCATTATCCAGTGATAGTTTTTACCGAGAATCCTAGCTATTAATGAGTCCATGTTATATGTTGAAAAAATAAGCACACTATCTTTAGACATTTTAGATTTTATATTATCAATATCATTAAACACATCGTCCATATGTTCAATAACGTGACTCATTATTATTACATCTAACTTATCTAAACTTTTTAGATATTCTTTTATTGACAAATTTATAAATTTTAAATCATAATTTTTTTTTGAATAATCTACAGCGTGTTTAGATAATTCTAAACCAGTATAACTTTTTACATGTTTACTTATTAACGATCCGAAAACACCATAGTATGATCCAATTTCTAGAACGTCTTTTGATTTATTTAAATATTTTTTTATTTTAGATAAAACAATTTCAAAATATTTTTTTTTATATGATATTTGTTCTATATAAAGATCATCAACAACATCTTGATATCCATCTTCAAATTTAAAATTTGATAATTCTGAAAATATTAAGTCACAATTCTTACATTTTATTAGGTTCGGTTTTCTATAATCTAAGCTTGTGCATCTAAGATCAAAATTTTGGTCTTTTATATCTCGATATTTATAAAAATATTTTGTATTTGTAAATTTACAACTTGGACATATCATAAATTGTTATAGTATTTTTTGGTGCCCTCAACAAGAATCGAACTTGAAATTTATCCTTACCATGGACACGTTATACCATTTAACTATAAGGGCAATAATTTTAGCAGTTAAAAATCTAATATATTAATCAAATTTGTTCAAATTAATGCCTTAATTTTTTTCATATAATGATTTATACGTATTTGAGGAAAATTTTGTATGGGAATTCACTACGATTATAAATCTACTAGAGGCATGAAAGCTATGGAGAAGCAGGCTAAAAGAGAAAAAAAACTTGCCGAGAGAAAAGCTAAAAGATTAGCGAAAGTAGGAAATGCAAGAGATAGTCAGCCAAATAAGCAAATAGATGTAAGCAAACCAATTACACTTGAAGATTTAACAAATCCTAATAAAGATGAATAAAAAAAATAATACTTTTAAGCTCGAGTTAGCTTTAAAAAAAAATTTGAAAAAAAGAAAAATATTTCAAAAAAAAACAAAGAAAAAAAATAAATAAATGTCCGTTCTTTCTGACAAGTGGATAAGAAAAATGGCTATTGAGAATCAAATGATCTCTCCATTTGAAGATAAACAAATAAGAGGAAATAAGATTTCCTACGGCCTCTCTTCTTTTGGATATGATGCTAGAGTATCTAATGAATTTAAAATATTTACAGATGTTAATTCAGAAATAGTTGATCCAAAAAATTTTAAACCAAGTAACTTTGTAACAAAAAACGTTTCAGAGTGTGTAATACCACCAAATTCATTTGTATTAGCTAGCACAGTAGAACATTTTAAAATTCCAAAGGATGTTTTGGTTATTTGTTTAGGCAAATCAACTTATGCAAGATGTGGTATTATAGTAAATGTAACACCTCTTGAACCAGGATGGGAAGGTCATGTTACTTTAGAATTTTCTAACACTACTCCACTGCCAGCAAAAATTTATGCCAACGAAGGTGTTGCTCAATTTATATTTCTTAAAGGGAATGAAAAACCAGAAACTACCTACTCAGATAGAAAAGGTAAATATATGGGCCAAACAGGAGTCACTTTACCAAAAGTTTAATAAATGAAAAAGCTGGAGGTTATAGGGTCTCGAAAACTAAGTGGAAATATTAAAATTTCTGGCTCAAAAAATTCATCTTTACCAATTTTAGCAGCAACTTTAATATCGAGCAAAAAAATTAAAATATTAAATCTTCCAGTAGTTAAAGATATTGAAACAATGATATTCTTACTTAGATCATTGGGATCTAATATAAGATTAAGCAAAAACAATAGCGCTATAGATGTTGATAATTCAAAAAATATAAAAACTTTTGCATCATATAATTTAGTGAAAACTATGCGAGCAGGCATTCTAGTGCTTGGACCGTTGCTGGCTAGATTTGGCAAAGCTAAAGTTTCATTGCCAGGAGGATGTGCAATAGGTGCTAGACCAGTTGATGTACATTTAAAAGCTTTATCAAAGTTAGGAGTTAGGTATAAAATTATAAATGGATATATTTATGCTACTGCTACAAATGGATTAATTGGCAATATAATTAAATTTCCAAAAATATCAGTAGGAGCTACAGAAAATCTAATTATTGCTGCTAGTTTAGCGAAAGGAAAAACAATTTTAAAAAATTGTGCAATTGAGCCAGAAATAAAAGATTTAATTAATTTTCTTAGAAAAATGGGTTGTAGAATTAATTGGACAGGAAAAAGAACTTTAACAATTATAGGAAGTAAAAATCTTAAAAAAATAAGATATGAAATAATGTTTGATAGGATTGAAGCTGGTACATATATGATTGCAGCAGCATTAACTTCAGGAAATTTGAGAATTACAAATATCAATCCAAAAATAATTAATACTGAAATAAATATATTAAAAAAAATTGGTACAAAAATTAAAGTTAAAAGTAATGAACTAATGGTGATGGGAAATAAAAATATAAAAAATATAAAAATCAAAACATCTCCATATCCAGGTTTCCCAACAGATCTACAGGCTCAATTAATGGTTTTATTATGCAAAGCAAAAGGAAGATCAGAGATAGAAGAAAATATATTTGAAAATAGATTTATGCACGTTGCTGAACTAAACAGAATGGGTGCCAAAATTAAAGTTTTGGGAAATAAAGCAATAATCGAAGGTAATATTAATTTTAATGCCGCAGAACTCATGGCAACAGATTTGAGAGCATCAGTATCTTTAATTCTAGCTGCTTTAAGTGCCAGCGGAAAATCAATTATTAATAGAATTTACCATTTAGATAGAGGCTACGAAAAAATTGAAAAAAAATTGCAAAAAGTTGGTGCAAATATTAGAAGAATTTCAAAATAAATGGAAAAAAAATATTTAGCAAAAATAATTGCAAAAGATTTTGAAGGGTTGAAATTAATTTCTGCATGTTGCTCAGGAGCAAAAGTTAAAGTAAGTGAATTAAAATTTTTGAAAAAAAATCAAATATTTTTGTTTTTTTTAGAAAGATTTAATAAAGAAAATAAAGATAAAAGTGATCAAAAAATAAGCAGTGTTTGTAAATTTGAATTTGTTGAGAATGTAAAATCTAAAAATATTGATCAAAAAAATAAAGATTTAGTTTTAGAACTTGTAGCGCTAGATCTATTAAAAAATCAAAAAAAATTTGAAATAAACCTAATATTTAGCAATAATTCGTATATAACACTATCAACTGAAATAATTGAAGCAACATTAGAGGATCAAAATAAACTTTAAATGATTACTATATTAAACTGTAAAAAAAAAAATTATAAAATTAATCTTAATAGATTACTTAAAAAAAGAGAAAGATTTAATAATAATAAAGATTTAATTCAAAAAATCATTCAAGACATAAGAAAAGATGGAGATAAGGCATTGATAAAGTATGAAAAAAAATATAGCAATAATTCTAATATTATTACTCAAAAAAAAGATTTAAATTATGGAGCTAGGATCCTAAGCCCTAAGGTAAAAAGAGCAATTGATTTTTCATTTAATAGAATATTTAAATTTCACTCAAAACAGAAAGCAAAAAATATAAAATACAAGGATAAATTAAATAATAATTTGTATTATAAATATATCCCGATTGAATCTGTTGGAGTTTATGTTCCAGGTGGAACAGCAAGTTTTCCATCTACAGTTTTGATGAACGTGATACCAGCAATAATTGCAGGAGTTAAAAGAATTGTAATAGTTAATCCAAAAATAGATGGCAAACATAGTCCTGCAGTTTTATACGCAGCAAAAAAAACGGGTATAAATGAAATATATTCTATTGGAGGTGCTCAAGCAGTTGCCGCTTTAGCTTACGGTACAAAAAAAATAAAAAAAGTTGATAAAATTATTGGCCCTGGAAATATTTTTGTTTCTAATGCAAAAAAAAAACTTTTTGGAGAGGTTGGAATAGACATGATTGCTGGACCTTCTGAAATTACAATCTTAGCAGATAAGTTTGCTAATCCCGAATGGGTTTCTGCCGATCTAATAGCTCAGGCCGAGCATGATATAAATTCTCAGTGTATTTTAATTTCAAAAGATATAAATTTTATTAAAAAAGTTAATTTTTTAATAAAAAAACAATTAATACATTTACCAAGATCAAATATTGCTTCAAAAAGTTTAAAGTTAAATGGAATTTTAATTAATGCAAAAAATGATAACCAAATAATAAATATTATAAATGATATTGCACCTGAGCATTTGGAGTTAAATATAAAAAATTTTAGCAAAATATTAAAAAAAATCAAAAATGCAGGATCAATTTGCTTAGGAAAATATTCTGCAATGGCAATTACTGATTATAATGCAGGAACCAACCATGTTTTGCCTACTAACAGTTCATCAAAATTTTCCAGTGGACTTTCAGTGTTTGACTTTTACAAAAGAATTTCTTGTATAAAATTATCAAAAAAGGGTATTGAAACTCTTGGGCCTTCAGCTATAACTCTAGCAAATTTTGAAGGTTTAGAAGGACATGCTAAATCTATTAAACTTAGAATAAGGAGAAAATAAATTTGTCAAAACAAGATTTACTTGAGTTCAAAGGTAAAGTAATTGAGCTATTACCTAACGCAATGTTTAGAGTACAACTTGAAAACAATCATATTGTTACAGCTCATACAGCCGGCAAACTAAGAAAAAATAGAATTCGAGTATTACAAGGTGATAACGTTACAGTTGAGGTTACACCTTATGATTTGACAAAAGGAAGAATAATTTTTAGATTTTAGTGCATTTTGGCCTTGTAGCTCAGTAGTAGAGCAGTACCCTGAAAAGGTATGTGTCGTTTGTGCGATTCAAACCAAGGCCACCAC
>MDTC01049357.1_pt1 | contig 11368 bp, 8 predicted proteins | sample 811181 | NCBI WGS metagenome assembly MDTC01 (sample SAMN05326644, study PRJNA326480) | marine metagenome | isolation source: seawater | place: Pacific Ocean: North | collected 2011 | reverse complement strand
TTAATGGCCCAGTTTCCATCGGATCGCATAGCTAGATTGTCTTACGATTACAGAACACTCGGGCTTGGTTACGCCAATATTGGCGGATTGCTAATGGCCTCGGGAATTCCATACGATAGTGACGAAGCACGGGCCTTCTGCGGTGCCATAAGCGCCCTAATGACTGGTACTTCCTATGCTACATCAGCTGAAATGGCGGGTGAACTTGGTGCTTTTCCTGGGTATAAAAAGAACCAAACTTCGATGCTGCGGGTCATTCGTAATCACCAGAAAGCTGCTCAAGGCATGAAAGATGGATACGAAGGACTTGCGACACCGCCCGTACCATTAGACCACTCCAGCTGTCCGTCAGCAGGGCTATCAAAGGCAGCCGAAGACGCTTGGGAACAAGCATATAATTTGGGTAAAGAGCACGGGTACCGTAACGCGCAAGTTTCAGTTATTGCGCCAACAGGTACAATAGCACTGGTTATGGATTGCGATACTACAGGCGTTGAGCCAGACTTTGCTTTGGTAAAATTTAAAAAGTTGGCAGGCGGCGGCTACTTCAAAATCATAAACCGAATGGTTCCAGACGCCCTACGGCAGTTAGAATATAGCGAAACCCAAATCAATGAGATTATATCCTACGCAGTTGGGCACGGTTCTTTAAAAGACTCGCCTTTTATTAACCACGATGCGCTTAAAAAACATGGGTTTGGTAAAGAACAGCTGGACGCAGTTGAAAAAAATTTGGAAAGCGCCTTTGATATAAAGTTTGCATTCAACAAATGGGCTCTTGGCGAAGATTTCTGCCGTGACACCCTTAATCTTTCAGAAGACCAATTGAACAATCCATCGTTTGAGATTTTACCAGCCTTGGGTTTCTCTCGCCACGAAATTGAAAAAGCTAACACCCACTGCTGCGGGGCTATGACTGTTGAAGGTGCTCCCCACATTAAAGAACGTCACTTGGCAGTGTTTGATTGTGCAAATCCCTGTGGCCGCGTGGGAAAACGCTATCTCTCTTGGCAAAGTCACATTCTTATGATGGCCGCAGCCCAACCGTTTATCACCGGAGCCATTTCCAAAACAATTAACATGCCTAATGACGCTACGGTGCTCGACTGCAAAGATGCGTACATGATGTCGTGGAAGTTGGGACTCAAGTCTAACGCCCTTTACAGGGATGGATCTAAGCTCAGCCAACCTCTTCAATCTGCATTAGTTGAAAGCACGGATGACTTAGAGGACGATTTGGTAGAATTACCTAAGAGCCAACAAGCACCCCTAGTGGCTGAAAGGATCGTTGAGCGGATCATAGAAAAAGCCGCTGAACAAGAGCGCAAACGTTTACCACATCGACGTAAAGGTTATACCCAAAAAGCTAATGTCGGCGGTCACAAGGTTTATTTAAGGACTGGTGAGTACGAAGACGGCACTCTGGGGGAAATTTTTATAGATATGCACAAAGAAGGTGCTGCATTCCGAAGTCTAATGAATAATTTTGCAATAGCAATTTCGATTGGGCTGCAATACGGAGTGCCACTTGAAGAGTACGTTGAAGCATTCACTTTTACCCGCTTTGAACCAAGCGGGATGGTCCAAGGAAATGATACGATAAAAATGGCAACCTCTGTTCTAGATTACATATTCCGTGAGGTAGCCATTAGCTACTTGGGTCGTGATGACTTGGCACATGCTGAACCCTCAGACGTGCTACCTGATGCATTGGGGACCGGTGCGGACGAAGGCCATTTGCCAAAGGAAGCAGCTGAAACAATAGCGGCAATTCGGAAAGTTACAAGTAACGGATATGTTCGCTCCTCAAAACTTAGAGTAATTTCCGGCGGCGTCGGAGGAGAGGCTCCAGACATCGCTGAAACAAATGTGGCGGCTAGCTCTTCGGAGGGCCAGATAGCCGTCGCTTCCGAGGCTACGGCACCAGCCGCAGCAACGGAGGCTCTGGCGCATGATGACATGCTCGAAACTACACTTGAGCGGATACGTGAGGCCAGGGCCAAGGGGTATGAGGGTGACTCCTGCAGTGAATGTGGGAACTTCACACTCGTTCGCAACGGTACCTGCTTGAAATGCGACACTTGTGGCGCTACCAGCGGGTGTTCGTAGTAAAGCCCCACTCTGGCACGGTGCTCCCTGTGACTGGGGGATGGTGTTCATCACCATCCCCCGTTTTTTTAATCAATACCAATTAGGCCGTTGTAATTTAAAATTGACTTAAATTTAGAAACGATATTCATTGCTTAAGTAAATTTTTTCTTCACTTGCGGAAATTTAGAACCCGGTTTAATCGTTCCACATGCAAATTACAGAACGTATTGACGCGAAGTATCTTTCACTCATACAACGCGCACTAGAAAACGCGCACCCCGATTCGCACCTGCTCTCGCCGACATCATTACGTGCTGTTCGTAATGCGCAACAAACTATTATTACACCTCCAGAGAATATGCTTATAAACGATGAAATCATTGTTCTATCTAAGCGCGAGATAAAGGTTCGTATATATAGGCAAACCCAGCAAACCGAACAAAACACGCCTGGTCTTATCTTTTTCCATGGTGGTGGGTTTGTGGTTGGAAATCTTGATACTCATCAAGGGAGTTGTATTCGTCTCTGTGAGGATACCACATGGCCTGTAATCAGCGTAGATTATCGCCTGGCTCCGGAACACCCGTTCCCCGCAGCAACGGATGACTGTTACGATGCTTTTTGTTGGGTTACACAGCAGCAGGAACACCTTAACATAGACCCTGGACGCATAGCGGTTGTAGGTGAGAGCGCAGGAGGAAATCTCGCAACTGTTACCGCTCTTATGGCGCGCGACCAGCCTGGTCCTACGCCAGCGTTTCAATTACTCTTTTATCCCGTTACTGATTGTAATTTTAAAAACCCGAGCTACATCAATTATGGTGCTGGGCCTCTATTATCTGCGACTCAAATGAAAGCCTACTGGACCTATTATCTTGATGGCGAAAATGCAACTGACAATCCCTATGCGGCGCCGCTACGTGCTAGTACTCTCAAAGGATTGCCTCCCACAGCGATCGTAACGGCAGAATTTGATGTTTTACGATCGGAAGCGGAGGCATATGCGGTACGCCTCAAAGCTGAGGGCGTAGCTGTACAAGAATATAGAGCTGAAGGAATCATACACGGCTTTATGAAACATATTGGCTCGCACTCAGAGGCCAAACGCACTTACGTTGCTGCACGTGATAATATGGTTGCAGCACTCAAAATTAAGACCGAAGAAAATTAAATGGGAAATATAGAACAACGTTTATCTCAATTAGGCATTAAACTTCCAGACACAGCGGCGCCGGCCGGCACTTACGTGCCATATATTCTGGAAAAGAATCAGCTTTGGATTTCCGGCCAAGTACCTTTTTGGAATGGCAAGGTGAAGTACTGCGGAAAAGTTTGTAGCGAAGTTTCTATGGATGATGCTATCATGTCGGCCCGCATCTGTGGACTTAATATACTTGCTCAAATAAAAAAAGCACTTGAAGACCTTAACCGCGTGGAACGGGTGATTAAGTTGAACGGTTTTGTTAATTCGGCCTCCGACTTTACCGACCATCCGATAGTGATTAACGGCGCATCGGATTTAATGGTTGATGTTTTTGGTGAATTTGGACGCCATACACGGCTTGCCATGGGCGCATCCAGCCTTCCTCTGAATTCGACAACTGAAGTGGATGCCCTAATTAGTATTCGCACCTAATATCATCAACGATGGCTGCGGTATGCCCAAAATTGTAAAACGTTATAAACTAGACCTTATTGCAAAGATGTCTGACATTGACCCTGAAGAGTGGGACGCCTGCCTCTCAGGACCGACAAGACAACCTGGCGCTCCTTTTTTAAGCCACGCCTTTCTTAATGCTTTGGAAATCTCTCAGTCCGCTAATAGCACAACAGGTTGGCTACCCCAGCATCTAATCTTACGAAAAGAAACTAACGAATTGGTTGCAGCGTGCCCTCTCTACGTGAAAAGCCATAGCCAAGGTGAGTATGTGTTTGATCAGAATTGGGCTCAAGCGTTCGAACGTGCAGGTGGAGATTATTATCCGAAGCTACAGTGTGCGGTGCCTTTTTCTCCTGTTACAGGGCCACGACTACTTGCCTCTGCGGAGGCGGCAGAATATCTGGAATACCGCAAACGTATAGCGCAAGGGCTCATTGATGTTACCAGGAAGATGCAATTATCATCGTTACATGTCACCTTTTGTACAGAAGCAGATGCAGAGTTGCTCAAAGACCAAGGTTTCCTAATTCGTCACGATACTCAGTTCCACTGGGAAAACGATAACTACGATGACTTCGAGGGCTTCCTTGGAGCTTTAACCAGCCGTAAACGGAAAAACATTAGAAAGGAGCGCCGATTTATCAATGAAAGTGGGATATACATTAATATGCTTACTGGTAATGATATAGAACCTCAACATTGGGACGCCTTCTTTAATTTTTACACAGAAACCTATGACAAAAAATGGGGATACCCTTATCTAACACGAGACTTTTTTACGCAACTTGGTGCAACCATGGCCGACCAAGTACTTTTGGTATTGGCTTATCGGGATGGGAAGCCAATTGCTGGCGCTATAAATTTCTTCGATGATCAGGCATTATATGGTCGCAATTGGGGGTGTTGCGAGGAACATAAATATCTTCATTTTGAGACATGCTATTATGCAGCAATTGATTTCGCGATAAGCCGCAATCTAAAAAGAGTCGAAGCAGGCACACACGGCCAGCATAAGTTACAAAGAGGGTACGCCCCAAAAAGAACCTACAGCGCACACTGGATAGAAAATAAAAATTTCCGAAATGCTGTAGCAAATTACCTCGAGGAGGAGACCAAATATCGAACTCATGAGGCGTCAGTGCTAAAAGAGTTTACACCCTTCCGCAAAATTTAAACCTCCGATCTTTATTTAATGGAATTCCTACTTATAGCCGCTGATGAACATGAACAACCTTAAGCGTCAGCACATTTTTTAGTCACAAAATTTAGGAAATGCTCAGGTGAGATTTTTTGAAAATCAAATGATGTGTGACTTCATATTGAGAAAAGATATTAACCAGTAGCTCAAGTATCATGTTGTTACAGCGACGCTAGCAATAAAAGAACCAACCTCTCCTTGTACTATGTTAACTCGCATGCTTGTAACGTGGGTGGTAGCGTCATTGGTCGCACCAATGTAGCTAAAGCTCCGAGCATTCTTATCCGTAAATAATACTGTTCACCCTTTGCCACAATCTGGTTATTTTTATTTTTGACCTTTTTTTGTCCTGCTGATTTTATAATTTCTATTTTTCGCGCAGGAGAACGTTAAATGGCTACCCTTCAAACCAATCCGAACTGTGCCACCATTTTTAAGTTTACCGAACAATAACTCCTCCGCGAGTGGCTTCTTAACCTTCTCTTGAATAAGACGCGATAAGGGCCGCGCACCAAAGTGCGGTTCATATCCATGTTTTGCAAGCCAGGACCGGGCATTGCTTGAAAGAATTATTGTCACCTTCCGGTCTGCTAGTTGTTCCTCTAACTGGATAACGAACTTATCCACTACACGTGCCACAACTGACGCAGGTAAGGAAGAAAACCCGATAATTGCATCAAGACGATTACGAAACTCAGGTGTAAAGAGTCTGTTAATAGCCTCAGTGTCCTCGCCACTCCTATTTTCGCGAGCAAAGCCAACGACCGCTTTCGCTAAATCCGCAGCCCCTGCGTTGGTTGTCATTATTAAGATTACATTACGAAAATCAGCAGCTTTGCCGTTATGGTCTGTCAATCTTCCATGATCCATTATCTGGAGTAATATATTAAATACATCTGGGTGAGCTTTCTCTATCTCATCAAGGAGAACCACGGAATGTGGGGTTTTTTCTACGCAGTCGGTAAGAAGACCGCCTTGATCGAATCCGACATACCCGGGCGGCGCACCGATTAATCGAGAAACACTGTGCCTTTCCATATATTCCGACATATCAAAACGAACTAGTTCGACGCCAAGGGTCACTGCGAGCTGCCGTGCAACTTCGGTTTTTCCAACTCCAGTTGGCCCCGAAAATAAGTAGGATCCAATAGGCTTTTCCGGTTCCCGCAGCCCGGCACGTGCAAGCTTGATAGATGCAGCTAAGGCTTCGATAGCGTCATCCTGCCCAAACACCGACATTTTTAAATCACGCTCTAGTGTTTTAAGGGCTTGGCGGTCATCACTTGTAACTTGCTTCGGTGGAATACGAGCAATTTTTGAAACCACATGCTCAACATCTCTAGTACTTATTTTTTTCTTTCGTTGAGAAGGTGACAACAGCATCTGCGATGCACCAACTTCATCCATCACATCAATAGCCTTATCTGGTAACTTTCTATCTGTGATATAGCGCGCAGAAAGCTCGACGGCGCTCCGGATAGCCGGCACAGTGTATTTTACTTTATGATGCGTCTCGTAGTACGGGGCTAAGCCGTGCAAAATTTTAATCGCATCAGTAACTGATGGTTCAGCAACATCAATCTTTTGAAAACGCCGTACCAGTGCACGATCTTTTTCAAAATAGTTTTTGTATTCCCTATATGTTGTTGACCCGATGCATCGCAACGACCCGTTTTGCAAGGCGGGCTTGAGGAGATTTGAGGCATCCATAGATCCACCACTAGTGGCGCCTGCTCCGATTATTGTATGTATCTCATCTATGAATAATACCGACTTGGGCTGCTCTTCCAACTCCTTGAGGACTGCCTTTAGACGCTCCTCAAAATCACCACGATATCGTGTTCCAGCTAGAAGTGAGCCCATATCAAGAGAATGAATTTCAACGTTGTTTAGAACCTCGGGAACTTTACCCTCAATTATATATCTAGCTAAACCCTCAGCAATTGCTGTTTTTCCAACACCTGGATCACCAACATAAAGCGGATTATTTTTCGTGCGCCGGCAGAGTATCTGAATTGTTCGTTCAACTTCACCTGAGCGCCCAATTAATGGGTCAATCTTACCAGCAGATGCCTTCCTATTAAGGTTTATACAATAGGCTTCTAATGCTTTTACGTCGGCCTTTTTTGAATCTTCACCCGAAGACAACCCATCGGCATCAGCTCCAGGCTGGGGACCTTCCATTCCCGCTGTTTTGGTAATTCCATGACTCAAAAAATTCACGGCATCGAAACGCGTCATTTCTTGTTGCTGAAGGAAAAATACTGCGTGGCTCTCACGTTCCGAAAAAAGCGCCACAATAACGTTAGCACCGCTAACTTCCTCCCGACCAGAGGACTGAACATGGATTGCCGCACGCTGCAAAACACGTTGAAACCCCATTGAGGGTTTCGGATCAGAGTAATCAGAGGTCTTCAATGCCTGTAATTCAGAATCAAAAAACTCTCTTATATTGACGTCCAAAATTTCAATATCTACACCACAAGCTTTCAAAATGGCCGATGCATCATCATCTTTTAACAAAGCTAATAACAGGTGTTCGAGCGTCGCAAGCTCGTGTCCGCATTCACTAGCAACTGAAATTGCCCGGTGAAGCGTTTGCTCTAGATTTGCCGATAACATGTTGGGTTAGTCCTTTTCCATCGTACATTGCAGTGGATGTTGATGTTCTCTCGAAAAATCCTGAACCTGATTTACCTTGGTTTCAGCCACGTCGAAGGGGAAAACACCACACACCCCGACACCACGCCGATGCACATGCATCATAATTTGCGCCGCTCTTTCCTCGTCCAACGAAAAAAACCGCTGTAAGACATGAACCACAAACTCCATTGGAGTATAGTCGTCATTCAATAATAACACCTTATACATAGACGGTTTTTTCGTTTTTTCATTTGTCTTATCCTTGGTGATTACACCAATTTCTGTGTCGTCATCCTTGTCTGACATTGTTATACCTATTAATTCTACGCATAATCTATAATATGAGATTAAATGGATCGGTTTAAAGGCTAAATAGCATGCTGGAGAACATTGGACGATCTTTCCCAAAAATTCTTTCCGGAAGATATAGCGAACCCGAAATTTACGGTAACCCTTTATTAACCACTAACATAAGGCAAAAACGAAGAAGCGGGGGCTTATTTCTATGCCCTATTTGTATGGGAAGGTACCAAAAATTTTTGCCTTTTGGCCTTAATGGTAGACGCAATGCATGCTGCCCGAGATGTGCCTCTCTTGAAAGGCACAGATTTCTATACCTTTATGTCAGAGATGTCCTGCGATGGACGCGTAGACGCCTTCGCATCCTGCATATTGCGCCGGAAGCCTGCATACGTAGCTGCTTGTCACGTTTGCCCCAAGTTAATTACACCGATATTGATCTTTTCGGCACTGATGTGAAACAAAACATGAATATCACAGACCTGCGCTTCCAAGACGACCACTTTGATGGTGTTATATGCTCCCACGTCCTTGAACATGTTATGGATGATCAAAAGGCTCTAAGTGAGTTACATAGGATTATAAAGGTTAACGGACATGTCCTAATCATGATTCCGCAAAACATGGACCTAAAAAAAACCGATGAAGACGATGCTGTATTGAGCCCAAAAGACCGTAATGCGCGCTTCGGACATCCATACCATGTGCGGACTTGTGGGTCGGACTATGCGGACCGGTTTGCCGAAGTTGGTTTTAAGGTTACTAAAATTGAGAGTAGCCGCTTATCACGGCAGAGGCGCCGTTTATATCGCCTCAACAAATGTACCATTTACAGTTGCAAAAAATTTGAATGAGAGGAGCAGTCTTGTCGGAGACAAGACTGCTCGAACTCTACTCAGGCTTGCGCTCATGCGCCTTTCATGGTTTTTTCAATCGAGCCTTCCATCTGCTCTTTCAATGGCTCGAAAGCCTCATGCGCTACTTTAAGTGAGAGTTCACTAATTTTTGTACCCTCCGAAAATAACGTCTGGTAAGACTCTCGCGCAAAATCATTCTGAACATCAACCACGTCATTAAGTGTTTTCGCGGCCAACACTGCTTTTGCTGCTTCAGCATTCCTCTCAGCAGTAGTCTTGGCTAATTTGAAATAGGCCTGCCCAATATTTTCTGCCCCTTTCACAAAAATTTCACCCGCCTTCATGTACACCCCTAACGTTTCCTGACCAAACTTTGAGAATTCCCCATAAGCTCGCGTGTAATTCTCTTGTGCTTGCTCAACCTTTTCTTTTCCCATCGCCATTGCTGCTTCGACGGTATCGTTGACGTTATTTATAGTCGTTTTATTGTTATCCGCAGCTTTATTCGAGCTCATTTATCAATTCCTCTGTTGACTGACAAATCCCAATATTGGAATTTTGGTGTTTAATCAAAAATGGGTGAAACAAATTCATTGATTATGTTGCACCGCACAAATAACAATATGTGTCAGCTATATTAGTCCGTCAAGATATTTTTGTGCAGCGCACAATAAATGTAGTCTAAAACCAAACAAATCATACGGTTACTCACAAAAACCCACGAACTCAACCGTAGTTCAAATTCTCCGCCGAAAACTGTCGACATTTCTACGTTGCTGTCGTAGTATCGTGGCCAAATTGATTGAGAATAAATTGTAAGTAGTGTCGTAGTAGTATTAAGTCGCGGCTCGAGGAAAAATAGAATTTTTCAAGTAATGAGAACTTTATGCCTCTTTTTTACTTTAGTTTTTTGCTTTTCATTTGCTCATCCATCTGAAGCTCGATATGCCGCGATAGTAATTGATGCGAAAGACGGTCATGTTCTTCATTCAACGAACGCCGACACACTAAATTATCCAGCCTCCTTAACGAAATTGATGACGTTGTTAATGCTGTTCGAGGCGTTAGAACAAAACAAACTACATATAAACACGAAATTAATCACCTCACTTCGTGCGAGCAAGGCCCAACCTTCAAAGTTAGGCCTTCAGCCGGGAGATATGATTACAGTTAGGAAAGCTATCTCTGCACTTATTGCCAAATCTGCAAATGATGTTGCTGTAGTCGTTGCTGAACGGTTGTCGGGCTCCGTGCACTCTTTTGCGCGAGACATGACACGTCGCGCACGAGCTCTGGGAATGAAAGATACAACGTTCCGTAATCCACACGGACTGCCTAATAGAGGTCACCTTTCCACTGCGCGCGACATGGCTCTACTATCGCGCATTCTGATCAATAAGTTCCCCGAGTACTATAACTATTTTGCAACTCGTAAATTTTACTTTAGAGGTCGTAGCTTCAAGACTCACAATAAGCTTCTCGAACACTATGACGGTGCTGACGGGATCAAAACCGGCTACACGAATGCGGCCGGCTATAACCTCTCTGCATCTGCTGAACGTGACGGAACGAGATTGATTGCCGTTGTTTTTGGCGGTAAGACTGCGAAAATCCGAGATAACCACGTTAAAAATCTTCTAAATAAATGCTTCGCTAAAGTTTCCAGCTCAAGCCAGGACGGTATCCTGACAATAAGCTCAAAGCCGACACACCCAAATTCGCCAGTGTTTTTTGTAGACCCACACCCAAAACAGTCTGATGCTGCAACCGATCCAGAAAACCTAACTCATCAGACCGCAGATGACTCTGAATCACCTCCATTTTCTAAACCCATTGCAAACCGTGTTCCGCGCGGGGCCTGGATGATACAAATTGGCGCGTACTTCAAAATAGCACCCGCGACAAAGAGAGCAGGGAAAGCGGCAGAAAAACTCTCTAAATTTGGTAAAAATTATGACATTGCTGTCACGACGGCGGAACGAGAAAATCGAACCCTTTACAGGGCTCGCTTAGCAGGGCTTAGTCGGAAGGACGCACACGATGCCTGCCGCGAACTAAAGCGACACGACTTTGACTGCATCCCGATGTCACCCACGCGTTCTTACCAACGTAGGAAGTAGCCCCCTGCAACTAAAACACCGGGGGCTCAACACCACTTAATCGAAGCTGTTCGAAAACCATGCCTTTCATTTTTGTAAGCCCACTTTCTGTCTTTGACTCACATCGCACCACAAGAGCATTTTGAGTATTGGAGGCGCGCAGAAGCCACCAACCGTCTTGCGTTTGAACACGCACCCCATCTAGGGTGCTTACACTTGCGCTGCTCTGGCAGAGGCGCTCCTGCACCTCTTTTGCTATTGCAAATTTGCGGTCTTCCGGCACATCAAATCGTATCTCTGGCGTATTGACCATTTGCGGAAGTGTGTTACGCATTGTTTCCAAACTGTTTTCCGAACGTGCAACTATGTCAACTAACCTAAGGGCCGCATATAGGGCATCGTCATACCCGTAATAGCGATCAGCAAAAAAAATATGGCCGCTCATTTCTCCAGCCAACGGTGCTTTCAATTCAGCCATTTTTGATTTGATAACAGAATGGCCGGTAGGACTCATTACAGG
>MDTC01254709.1_pt1 | contig 11369 bp, 8 predicted proteins | sample 811181 | NCBI WGS metagenome assembly MDTC01 (sample SAMN05326644, study PRJNA326480) | marine metagenome | isolation source: seawater | place: Pacific Ocean: North | collected 2011 | reverse complement strand
TTTTTTTAAATATTCTGAAGTATATCCTATATTCATTTTTGCTACTTTTTCTGGAGGACCTTCAGTAATTATATAACCACCTTTATCTCCACCATCAAGACCTAGATCAATTATCCAGTCTGAGCATTTTAAAACGTCAAGGTTGTGCTCAATTACTATAACAGTATTTCCATTATTTGTTAGTTCTTGAAGTATATTTACTAATTTATTTACATCCTCAAAATGTAATCCAGTAGTAGGCTCATCAAGTATATAAAGAGTTTTTCCAGTAGGTTTTTTTGATAACTCTTTTGCAATTTTTATTCTCTGAGCTTCTCCTCCAGACAATGTAGTCGCAGATTGACCAATTTTTATATATCCTAATCCTACTTTACTAAGCATTTGTAATTTGCTCGCTATAGTTGGTATAGCTTTAAAAAGTTCTTTTGCTTCATCTACAGAAAGTTCTAATACATCTGAAATACTATTATTTTTATATTTTACTTCTAGTGTTTCAGTATTAAAGCGTTTACCCTCACATTCTTCACACTTAACATAAACATCAGATAGGAAATGCATTTCTACTTTTTTTAATCCATCTCCTCCACATGCTTCACACCTTCCTCCTTTCACATTGAAGGAAAACCTTCCAGATTTATATCCTCTTTCTTTAGACTCAGGTAATAGTGCAAACCACTCTCTTATAGGAGTAAAAGCACCAGTGTAAGTTACGGGATTTGATCGTGGTGTCCTTCCAATTGGAGATTGAGTTATGTTTACTACCTTGTCTATAAAGTGAGTTCCTAACAATGTTTTATATTTTCCCTCCTTTAATTTTGTTTTATTAACTAAATTTGATAATGCAGGGTAAAGAGTATCTATAATTAGACTAGATTTTCCACTTCCAGAAACACCTGATATACAACAAAATAATCCTAGTGGTAAATTTAAATTTATATTTTTTAAATTATTAGTAGAAACATTTTTGAAAGAAATAACTTTTTTACTATTTATCATTCTTCTTTTTTCCGGAACTGAAATTACCTTTTTTCTAGAAAGATACAAGGAAGTAAGGCTTTTTTTATTATTTATAATATCTTTAAAATTTCCTTGAGCTACTATTTCTCCACCATATAATCCAGCTTTAGGGCCTATGTCTATAATATGGTCTGCTGACTTTATAGCATCTTCATCATGCTCTACAACTATAACTGAGTTATTTAGTTTTTTAAGTTTTGTTAAGGTTTTTAGCAACCTAGTATTGTCCTTTTGGTGGAGTCCAATAGATGGTTCATCAAGTACATACAAAACTCCCGTTAATCCAGAACCTATTTGAGAAGCTAATCTAATTCTCTGACTTTCGCCTCCCGATAATGTAGATGATGATCTAGATAAAGATAAATAATCCAGACCTACATCACATAAAAAAGTAAGTCGATTATCTATTTCTCTAAGAATAGGTTTAGCAATTAATTTATCATTACCAGATAATTTTTCTTGTAAATTTTTTACCCATCTCAAAAGTTCCTCAATTGAAAGATTTGTTATTTTTCCAATATTTTCATTATTTATTTTAATACTAAGAGACATCTCGTTTAGTCTCATTCCGTTGCAACCTTTACATATTTTAGAGGAAATGTATTTATCATATTCATCTTTCATCCACGATTCTTTTATGTATTTATATTGTTGTTCAAATAAATCTATTATTCCTTTAAAGGGTTTATATTTTCTTTTTCCAAATCTACTAAACCTCCTTTCTTCTATAAGAATTTCATCAGAACCATAAAGTAATACATTTATATCTTTTTCTCTATTTTCATCAAAAGGAATATTAAGGTCTAGACCAGTATGTTCCATAACTTTATTTAAAACCCTGTAATAGTAATTATTTATTCCTTTTTTCCAAGGCAAAATTGCTCCATTTGTTATGGATAGTTTTTTGTTTGGTATTAGAAGATCTGGATCAAAAAAATTTTTTTCTCCTAACCCTTCACAAATTTTACATGCGCCAAAAGGACTATTAAAAGAAAATATTCTGGGCTCAATCTCTTCAATTGTAAAGCCAGATACAGGACAAGAGAAATTAGCAGAAAATATCTCTCTCTTGTTTTCATCTACATCTAAAACATAAACAATTCCATTAGACATACTTAAAGCTAACTCTACACTGTCTGCTAATCTATTAGATAGGTCATCTCCGGTTATTAGTCTATCGATTACAAGGTCTATATCATATTTATAATTTTTATTTAAAGTAGGTAAATTATCAAGTTCATAAAGTTTTTTGTTAATAAATAATCTTTGAAATCCTTTTTTTTTCAAATCAATTAATTCTTTTTTGAATTCTCCTTTTTTAGACCTTACTATAGGAGATAAGATAAATATTTTTTTATTATCTGGATACTCTTTAATTTTTTTAACTATTTCTGAGGAGGTTTGTTTTGTTATAGGTTTTCCTGTAGTTGGTGAGTAAGGAATTCCTATTCTAGCATACAGCAACCTAATATAATCATAAACCTCTGTCACTGTTCCTACAGTTGATCTAGGGTTTTTCGATACTGTTTTTTGGTCAATAGCTATCGCGGGTGACAATCCTTCAATGCTATCTAAGTTAGGTTTATTCATAATTTGTAAAAACTGTCTAGCATAGGCTGAAAGACTTTCAACATACTTTCTTTGTCCTTCTGCATAAATAGTTTCAAAAGCTAGGGTTGATTTTCCGCTACCAGATACCCCTGTTATTACAACAATTTTATTTTTAGGAATTTCAATAGAAATATTTTTAAGGTTATTTTCTCTAGCACCTTTTATAATAATTTTCTCTTTCATAATAATTTCAAATTTAAGTTTTTTATTAAAATAATATAGTAAATATATTACCAATCTGGTATAAAATGTTTATGGCATATAGTATAAACAAAGTTACTTTGGTTGGAAATATAGGAAGTGAACCAGAAGTTAAGACATTTCAGAATGGTAATAAGGTGGTTAACCTGTCTTTAGCTACTAGCGAGAGATGGAAAGATAAAGAGTCAGGTGAAATGAAAACTAATACTGAGTGGCATAGGATAGCAATTTTTAATCCAATCTTAGCTGATATTGCTGAGAAATATATTAAAAAAGGATCAAAGATTTATTTGGAAGGACAACTCCAAACTAGAAAATGGCAAGATAATAATGGAGTAGATAAATATACAACAGAGATAGTTTTGCAAAACTTCAGAGGGGAACTATTGTTATTAGATAGAAGCAATGATAATAGTTCTTTCAAAGATATGGATAATCAGATTCCGAATTCTAGAGGTTTAGATAAAGAATCTAAACCAGAAACTCCTAATAATATTGAAAACTTAGATGATGATATCCCTTTTTAAAAAATTTAATAAATTGTTTTAGAGAAAAAGTTGTCAGAAGATAATAACAATAATCTAGAAGAAGAAAATTCATCAAAAATCCCAGAAGGAGAGTTTCTTGACAAAGTAGTCATAGAAGATGAAATGAAGAAGTCTTATTTGGACTACGCTATGAGTGTTATTGTAAGCAGAGCTTTGCCAGATATTAGAGATGGTTTAAAGCCAGTTCATAGAAGAATACTTTATTGTATGTATGATGGTGGTTATGATGCTAATAAGCCTCATCGAAAATCTGCCAGAATAGTAGGAGAAGTAATGGGTAAGTTTCATCCTCATGGAGATAGTGCAATATATGAAGCAATGGTTAGATTAGCACAAAGTTTTTCTATGAGTCTGCCTTTATTGAACGGGCAAGGTAACTTTGGATCAATGGATGGAGATCCGCCTGCAGCTATGCGATATACTGAAATAAGACTAGGAAAAGTAGCAAGCACTTTGTTGGAAGATATAGATAAAGATACTGTTAACTTTATAGATAACTATGATACTACTCTATTGGAGCCAGAAGTTCTACCTGCTAGATACCCAAATCTTCTAGTCAATGGTTCAGGTGGTATTGCAGTAGGCATGGCAACAAATATACCCCCTCATAATTTAGGGGAAATTGTGAATGCTTGTATATTATTATTAGATAATCCAGATGCTGATGATAGCAGTATAAGAGAAATTATTCTTGGGCCTGACTTTCCTACTGGTGGAATAATTATAGGAGGAAATGGAATAAAAACATCTTTTGAGAATGGTAGAGGTTCTATAGTTCTTAGGGGAGTAACAAATATAGAAAATACTTCTAAAGATAGAGTGGCGATTGTAATAAAAGAAATACCATATCAAATTAATAAATCTAGACTAGTAGAACAGATTGCAGATTGTGTAAGAGCAAAAAAAATTGAGGGGATATCAGATTTAAGAGATGAATCAGACAAAGATGGTGTAAGAGTTGTCATAGAACTTAAAAGAGATGCTACTCCTGAAGTAGTATTAAACCAGCTTCATAAATTTACATCTTTGCAGACTAGTTTTGGTTCTAATATTCTAGCCCTTAAAAATGGTATGCCTACTCAATTAGGAACCCGAGAAATTCTTGAAACTTTTATAGACTATAGAATAGAAGTAATTATAAAGCGAACAACATTTGATTTGATAAAGGCAAAGGAAAAGGAACATATTCTTCTTGGCTTGGCTGTTGCTATTGAAAATATAGATGAAATGATAGAATTAATAAAAAAATCAAAGGATACCAGCGAAGCAAATAAAAAAATATTAGAGAGAAAATGGAATGCAAAAAATTTAGCTAATTTATTGAAAAAAAATATTGATAAGAGGTTGTCAGAAATCATTGCTAACTTTGATTATTTAACGCCTGAACAAGCTAAAGCTATTTTAGAATTAAGGCTGCAAAGATTAACTGGATTAGAAAGAGAAAAAGTAGAAAAAGATCTATTAGAAGAATCAAAAAAAATATCAGAATATTTGTTAATTTTATCATCTCAAAGCAAAATAAAAAATATTATTAAAAAAGAACTAGAAGAAATTAGAAATAATTATGCTGTAGATAGAAGAACAAAGATAATTGAAAATTATGAAGAAAAAAATTTAGATGATTTAATAGAAAAAGAAGATGTAGTGTTAACACTTACTAAATCGGGCTATGTAAAAACTGTTCCTGTAGATACTTATAGATCACAAAAAAGAGGCGGAAAAGGAAGAGCAGGAATGACTACCAAGGATGATGATTTTGTAGAAAAAGTTCTTACAATAAACAGTCATGATATAGTTTTATTTTTTACTAATAAAGGCATAGTACATCAAATAAAGGTTTATAAACTTCCTAAAGGATCACCTCAATCAAAAGGGAGGCCACTAGTGAATATTATACCACTATCTGAAAATGAGTTGACTACAGCCATGCTTGTTTTGCCTAATCAAGAAAGTGAGAAAACTTTATTATTTGTAACTAAGTTTGGAAATGTCAGGAGAAATAAAGTAAGTGATTTTATAAACATAAAAGCTAATGGAAAAAGAGCTATGAAATTAGAAAACAATGATAAATTAATAGAAGTATTACTGGCTGGAGAAAAAAATGATATTATTTTATCAACCTCAAAAGGTAAATGTGTAAGGTTTAATGTAAACGATGTAAGAGTTTTTAGTGGAAGGACCTCCATGGGTGTTAGGGGAATAAAATTACAAAATAATGATAGAATTATATCAGCATCTATTCTTAATTCTGTAGATATAAGCACTGATGAAAGAGAAGGATATCTAAAGTATTCTAGTTCTCTTCGAAGGAATGAAGCTAAAAAGTCAGATTTAAAAAAAGATAGAATCGATAGTCTAGCAGATAAAGAAGAATTTTTGTTATCAGTTACTGAGAATGGTTTTGGAAAAAGGTCTTCGTCATATGAATACAGAAAGACTAAAAGAGGTGGACAAGGAATTATAAATATAGAAACTTCAGAAAGAAATGGAGGAGTGGTTGCATCATTTCCAATTCAAAATGATGAGGAAGTAATTATGGTTACAAATAGAGGTAAGTTAATAAGACTAGGCGTTAAAGGAATTAGAATTGCAGGAAGAGTCACTCAAGGAGTAACTCTATTAAACACTGAGAAGTCTGAAAAAGTAGTTTCTGTAACAATTGTTAAAAAAAATGAAGTTGAGTAAATAATGAATAAAAAAAGGATTGGTCTTTATCCTGGTTCTTTCGACCCAGTAACAAATGGTCATTTGGATATTATTTTCAGAGCGCATAAGTTAGTTGACGAATTAGTAATAGGTGTGGCAAAAAATCAGAAAAAAGAAAATTTATTTTCAATGGAAAAAAGAAAAAAACTTCTTTTACATGAAATTAATAAGAGTAAGTATGATAAAAAAAGTTTTAAAGTAGTTATTTTTGATGGTTTATTAATGAATTTTGCAAAATCTATTAATGCAAATTTAATAGTTAGAGGATTGAGAGCCGTTTCTGATTTTGATTATGAATTTCAAATGACAGGTATGAATGCAAGACTAAATTCAGAAATAGAAACTATATTTTTAATGGCTAGTGAGAAACATCAATTTATCTCTTCTAGATTTGTTAAAGAAATATATTTCTTAAAAGGTGAGGTAAGATCATTTATACCTAAAAATGTTTTATCAGAATTAAAAAAAATTAAAAATTAATTCAGTTATATGAATTTAAATGATTTTAATTACAAGCTTCCTAAGGAATTAATTGCTCAAAAACCAGCTTTACCAAGGTCATCTTCAAAAATTTTTATTGCAGAAAAAAAAATAATTTCTTATTTTAATAAATTACATGAACATTTAGATAGCAATGATGTATTAGTAATTAATAATACTAAAGTAATACCTGCAATAATATTTGGAAAAACTAATAATAGAAAAATTAAAATTACTCTGCATACAAAAATTTCTATAAACAGTTGGATAGCATTTGCAAAACCTGCAAAGCTTCTTAAAATTGGTAATATAATAAACTTTTCTGATGACTTATTTGCAAAAGTAATAGATAAAAATAAAGCACATGTTGAATTATTCTTTAACAAGAAAGAAAAAGTTTTTTATAAATTTTTGAATAGCTTTGGCGAACTTCCTATACCTCCTTACATAAAGGAAATAAATAATAAGAAATTAAATAAAAAAAATTATCAAAGTATTTTTTCTAGAAAATTTGGGGCATATGCAAGTCCTACAGCAAGTCTGCACTTTGATGATTTATTATTAAAAAATATAAAAAAAAAAAATATAGACGTTATTGAAGTAACTTTACATGTAGGAGCAGGAACATTTTTACCTTTAGAAAACGATATGATAGAGATGAATAAACTACACAAAGAAAAAGGTTATATAAGCACTAAAAGTGCTTATAAAATAAATGACTCAATACATAGAAAAAAAAATATTGTAGCTGTTGGAACTACAGTTTTAAGATTATTAGAAGATTGTTATGTAAAATACTCAAAAATTAGATACTATAATGAGCATAATGAACTTTTTATTTACCCAGGCTTTAAGTTCAATGTTGTAGATAAGCTAATTACAAACTTTCATTTGCCTAAATCTAGTTTATTACTTTTAGTTTCAGCTTTTGGAGGGAAAAACAATATTATTCAATATTATAAAAATGCAATTAAAAATAAAATGAGATTTTATAGTTATGGTGACGGAATGATTATAAATAGATTAAAATGAAATTTATAATAAAAAGTACTTTTAAAAAAGCTCGGGCTGGAATTTTATCTACAAAGTATGGAGAAATAGAAACTCCTGTTTTTATGCCAGTAGGAACATTAGGCACAGTCAAAGGTATATCAAAAGAGATCTTACACAAATACAACTTTGATATAATACTAGCAAATACTTATCATCTAATGTTGAGGCCAGGAATGGATATAATTAAAAAATTTGGAGGTCTTAATAAGTTTATGTCGTGGAATAAAAGTATATTGACTGACTCAGGAGGATTTCAAATTATGTCACTTGGTAAAAATGTTAAAGTAGATGATGAAGGCGTCACATTTAGATCGCATTTAGATGGAACTTCAATAAGATTAAATGCTGAAAAATCTGTAGAGGTTCAGAAATGTTTAGACGCTACCATTACGATGACTTTTGATGAGTGTGTGCCACATCCTTATTCATATTCTGATACAGAAATTTCTTTAAATAGATCCTCTAAATGGACAAAAAGATCTTTAAATGCTTACAAAAAAAAAAGAGGTTATGGAATATTTGCTATTGTACAAGGGGGCATGCATAAAGAGTTAAGAAGAAAATCTACAGAAGAGCTTTCTACTATGGACTTTGATGGATATGCAGTTGGAGGATTGGCAGTAGGAGAAGGACAAGAATTGATGTCTGATATTACTAATTATTGTACATCTAATCTTCCTTTTGATAAACCAAGATATTTAATGGGCGTAGGGTATCCATCTGATATTTTACGGGCAGTAAAAAATGGAATAGACATGTTTGATTGTGTTTTACCAACAAGATCAGGCAGAACTGGATTAGCATTTACGACAAATGGTATGGTAAAAATAAAAAATGCTAAATATAGTAAAGATAATAGTCCTCTTGATTATGATTGTTCTTGTAATATTTGTACAAATTACTCTAAAGCATATTTGCATCATTTAGTTAAATCTTCAGAAATACTTGGTAGTGTTTTTTTAACACAACATAACTTATTTTATTACAAGAAAATTATGAAAAAAATTAGAAAAGGAATTATTGAAGGAAATTTAGATAATTTAAAACTTTAGCTTGAAATAATATTGAAATAATAATATAGATATTAATTTATAAGAGCCCGTAGCTCAGCGGTAGAGCATTCGCCTTTTAAGCGAGGGGTCCTGGGTTCGAATCCCAGCGGGCTCACCATTGCTTTTGATAAATTATTTTATTTTTATGATATTAGGCATTGCAAGATTTGATTTTAGTAAAAGTAATTTGATAAATCTTCGTTAAAAATATATAATTAATTATGTTCTGGTACGCTCAAAAATGAGATATTTATGATTAAGTTACTTTGTTTATTATTACTTTCTTTTATTTTTAAGACTTTTAGTTCTGAAAATATTAATACGTGCATGAAAGATGCTATAGAATTAAATATAGAATTAAACAAAATATTAACTATATGTAGAGATAATATTAAAAATATTGAAGTTTATAAAAATTCTTACAACCAAAATAAAATTCAAAAAGCCTCAGAATATATTTCTACAAATAAAGCAGATGAGATTATATACGAAATGATAAAAATGGGAGACTTAAAGAATGCTGCTAGATTGGCAACAAGAATGGAAGCAGAAAAAACAAAAAGAATAAAGTCTAGGGCAGAAGCAGAAGCCTTAAGAGCGCCTCAGATTATCTCTAGTCTTAGTAATAGTGATGATATAAGTGGAAGACAGAATAACTCCAATATTAGAAGTATTCTGTCATTAAGCACTAATCCTATTAGAACATCTTCTTCTGGTTCTAAAATATTAGAAATTACTACTCCAAGTACTCATGGAGGTATTCCAGGTCAATATGTGACACTAAGTAATGTATCCTCTGCTGTTGATGGTATTGCTGCTAGTGAATTAAATACAAGACATGTTATATCTAGTGTACCTTCAGTAAATACTTTTACTATAACTGTATTATCCACAGCATTACAAGGGTCTATATCAGGAGGAGGAACTAATGTTATTGCTACTTTTGAAAACTAGGGTCTTTCAATTACTATTAGATAATAAGAGTCTTCTTTAATTATTTTAGAGAGTTTTAAACCAGTATTCTCGCAAAGGTCTCTAAAGTCTTTTGGAGCCGTTTTATCATCACATTTGAAATTATAACTTTTTTCTTTAGGGTTACTTTTAATTTCCTTAAAAGCTTTAATAACTGGAATAGGGCATTTTAGTCCTCTGTAATCAAAATCCTTCATTTTTTACGTATCAAAAGGATAAAATTCTAGCATACTATTTTTTCTTATAAAAGTTTCTTTGCTTTTTAGTCTAATTAAACCATTACTCCATACTAATGAGTTCAAAATACCTGCACCTTGCTTTCTGTATTTATCAACATACATAATTCCATTTTTAATAAGCACTCTACCTCTTAAAAATTCTTCTCTTCCAAGCTTTTTTTTCATTGAAAAATTAGATTTTACTAAGAAATAATTTAATTTAAAAGTTGTCTTTGTTTGTAAATAATTTAACAAGATTTTACCAAAAAGAAAAAAGATTACAAAACAAGCTACTGGATTTCCAGGCAGCATTAAAATAGGTTTTTTTCCTTTTAAGATTCCAAAGCCAAAAGGTCTGCCTGGTTTAATAGAAACTTTCCAAAACTTTAAAATTCCAATTTTTTTTATGATTTTCACTACATAATCTTTACTTCCAGCAGATGCTCCGCCTGATATTATAATCGTATCGCATTTATTTTTTAAAACTTTAATTTTTTCTTCAATTTTATGGAAGTCGTCCTTAACTATTCCGCAGTCAATCACAGTTATACTTTTTTTGTCTAGAAAAGAATTAAGTATGTACCTATTACTATCATATATTTTTTTTACTGACTTTTTATTTCCAGGTTCCAAAAGCTCATTTCCATTAGATAAGATTCCTACTTTAATTTTTCTAACTACTTTAACCTCTTTGTAGCCCAAAGAAGACAACATTCCAATGTCTTGTGGTCTCAAAAAATGACCGGATGAAAATACTTTCTGCTTTTTTTTTATATCTTCACCTTTTTTTCTTATATTCATCCATTTTTTAATAGCTATCTTTTTTAAGGATATTATTTTCTTGTTTACATTAAAGTCTTCTTCCATAATTAGTGTATCAAAATTCTTAGGAAGATAAGCTCCTGTAGAGATTTTTACGGCATTTTTAGAAGAATAATTTTTTATATTTTCGTCTCCTGCATGAACTTCCGAGAGTACTTGATACTTTTTTAATGGATCCGATATTAAACTTTTATAATTAAATAAATAACCATCTACTGCAGCGTTATTATTTGGAGGTATGTCAATTTTCGAATATACACTTTCAGCTAAATATCTATCTTTAGCATTTTTAATTTTGATTATCTCAGTTTGTTTTATTAAACTAATATTATTTTTAATTAACTTTTCTATTTGATTGAATTTATACATTATTTATTTTTAAAATTTTTAATATAAAATTACCTATCTGTCTTGTATCATTAATATTTAGAATTGGTATTTTTGCTTTAATACTTAATTTTTTTTCGTCTGTAGCTATAGCTATAAAGTTTTTATCTTGACTCGAAAGCATTTCTTTTTTTAAGATTTTTCTGTAAACTTCTATTTTTTTTATTTTGCTAAACTTCCATCCTTCAACTAATATTATATCAATATTATCCTTAGAATGTCTTAATAATTCTTCTAAAGGAGGTTCTTCGTTGTCTATTTTATTTATTATTGCCCATTGTTTTGAGGATGCTATAATTACT
>MDTC01246938.1_pt1 | contig 11369 bp, 11 predicted proteins | sample 811181 | NCBI WGS metagenome assembly MDTC01 (sample SAMN05326644, study PRJNA326480) | marine metagenome | isolation source: seawater | place: Pacific Ocean: North | collected 2011 | reverse complement strand
ATTATAAATAAATTATTACCATGAAGACCTACCTCCATCTATAACAATACTAGCACCATTCATATATGAAGATGCGTCAGAGGATAAAAATTGAATAGCTGACTTATATTCATCCCTATTAGCCATTCTATTGAGAGGTATTAAATTTTTAATTTTCATAATAAATTCATCTGGTTGATTATCAAAGATGCCTCCTGGACATAAAGTATTAGATCTTATTCCCTCTGAAGACCAATAGGTTGCAATGTATTTAGTTAATCCGATTATACCATGTTTAACCACAGAATAAGAAACAGGTTTTTTATTTAAGGTGCTATATAACCTTTGATCAGGAGAGATAATCCCTAGGTCGGAAGATATATTTATTATTACTCCAGATTTTTTTTTTGTCATTTCTTTGCCAAATATTTTAGAACACAAGAATGAACCTTTCAAACTGACATCAATATCTTTTTGCCAATTTGATAAAGAAAAATTTTCAAAAGAACTATCATTTTTCTTATTTATTTTGGGGTTATTTGCTGCATTATTAATAAGAACATCAATTTTTTTAAATTTTTTGATAATAATTGAGCAAGCTTTTTTTAGACTAACTTCGTTAGTTATGTCTGTTTTTATAAATAGTGGTTTTATTTTATAATTCTTATATATATTCAAACATAATTTTTCTGATTTCTTTTTATCAAGATCTAAGATGACAGGTGTTCCTTTAATTTCTGCAATGGCTTCTGTAAAAGTTGAACCAAGTAAGCCAGCTCCCCCTGTAATAATTACAATTTTATTTTTTATATAAAAATTTTTTAATGTAGTCATAAATTTTTGCTATTAGATAATGAGACCAAAGTTTTATGTGTTAAAATATTTAGATCAAAAAATTTTGATTTTGAATTATTAATTTCTAAATCTTTAAATATAAATTTCATTTGCTTCTCAAACATTATATTCCTATTAAAATTAGGAATGGTATTCTTTGTTATTAGGTCTCTTTTATAGTCTTTGATTTCTAGTATTGAATTAAATATATCCCATTTAATAAAATATTTATCTGATAAAATTACTAAATTTCGATAATTTGTTTTTTGGACAAAAGAGCTTTGGAAACTACATAAAAATGATTTACCTAAATACTTATATTTTAGAATACTTAGAGCATTGTCTTCAACATTAATGTTATAATTACTTAGTTTTTTTGAATATTTAAATATTATTTGTGGTTTAGAAAAAAGAAAATTCATTAAATCTAATTCATGGCATTCAGTTAATAAAATACCACCTCCTAGTTTTTTATTACTTGCGTAAAGATCTTTATAATTTTCATATTTATGCCAATCAGGCATAAATGAATTTGCATTAATTGTAACACTATGAACTTTACCAATTGTATTTTTTGAATTTAATAAATTGTGAATTAGCATAGTCTGTGGATGAAATCTCATCATATAACCGACATAGAATTTCAAGTGGCTTTTTTTTATTAATTTCATAAAAGTATGAAAGTTTGAGTTATTATGGCTAAAAGGTTTTTCAACAAAAAATGGCACATTATTTTTTAACATTTTAATACAGGTGGTAAGGTGTTCACTAGTTGGATTAGTAATGATAGCTAAATCAAACTTTTTAAAATTAAGGTCCTTATCACTTGATAAAGTAGTTATAGAATACTTGTCTATAATATTTATTTTCGAATTTTTTTTTAAATTATCATCTATTTCAAATTTATAACTTGATTTTCTATAAGCAAATATTTTTGATTTAGGTTTTAATTTTTTAATAATTCTTAGATGTCTTTGACCTATACCTCCAAGTCCAAAAAATAAGATATTCATTATTTATTTTATATTCTCTAAAAAAGATATGTAATGTTGTATAGTTGCACTTGGATTTAAGTTTTTTTTTTCTCCTATTAGATCTTTTCTTGCACATTGAAGAATATAATCACCATCGTAATTAATTTTATTTAAATTTTTGAAAATTTTAACAAAATTAGTATTACCCTCTCCTAAAGGAACTGTAGTACCATAATTAGAAATACGATCTTTTATATGTACATTTAATATATATTTTCCAAGTATTTTTAGTTCTTCATCAGCATTAAAATTATTACTTGTGCTATTTCCCATGTCATAATTAACAAAAATTTTAAATGGACAAAATTTTTTTATCAGATCAAGAAAAGATAAGGGGTCTAAATCTGTCTCAAAACTAATTAAAATATCTTTTTTCTCAATTTTCTTAAGAATTTTTTTTATATCATTGATAAATATATTTTTATCTCTTAGTTTTTTTAAAGATGAGTTGTCAACAAAAGGTAACTCCAATATTTTTATACTTGCTTTTTCACATTGATTTATAATGAATTCGAGGTGCTCAAAATTTTTTTTAAGAGTTTCATCATTTTCATTAAATAGTTTTTTTTCCATAAAATAATCAAGAATTACGGAATTAACACTAACGCCTGTTAAGTTTCTCATTTCTTTTATTGATTTGGGTTCATTATAAAGAGGGTTTAGTTGATAATTTTCTAATTCATAGACCCACTGAATACATTTTAAGTTTAAACTTTTAGCTATTTTAAATTCACGTTGCCAATTATTTAAAGGGAAATGTTGAATTTTATTTTTATAAGGAGGTGAAAGCCTTCCTTGCATGACCCCTAGGTTAGAAAGGTTAATCATTTTTAGTAAAACTATTAAAATCAGCTACTTTTCTAAAAACTGGCTCAACTGGTGGTCCTTCAAGTAATATTTCAATTTTTATATTTTTTTTAATTGCATAGCTGAATAGTTCCATAGTTTCTTTAAAGGCATTTATTGTATGATTGATATGTTTTTTTTTATGAGACCAAGATATTGCATGGTAAGCGGCCCAGAGAACTCCTCTTTTTAAAAGCTCTTGTTGAAAGTATGATTTTAAGATTAATTCATCAAACTTACCATTGCCATTGAATCTAATAATTGTCCTACATGGATATCCTATACACTCTATGAAATTATCTATGTTAAGGTCTTTAGCAAATGAATTAATTTCATTCTTAAGATAAGTTCCCATTTTATCTAAATGGCTTATTACATTCTTTTCTTTAATTTTTGGGATACATGCCTTAGCAGCAGATAAGCCAATGCAATCACCACCATAAGTGAATGAAAAAAAAACTTTATTTAAACATTCCATGTACTCTTTTTTTCCTACTATGGCAGATATCGGTACTCCATTTGACATTGCTTTTGCAAATGCACTTAAATCTGGTGTAACATTTAAAAGCTCTTGAGCACCACCAAAACTAAATCTAAAACCAGATATAATTTCATCAAACATTAAAAGAGCGCCATACTTATGAGTCATTTTTTTAACTTCAGTAAGAAAATTATTAGAGCATGCTTTATTACATTTTTTGTTTTTACAGTTTATAGATCCATAACACTTTGGTTTTAGTACTGTTAATGGCTCTAATATTACAATCGCTATTTTGTCTTTATTTTTTTTAAATATTTTTTCAAGACTATCTAAATCATTATAGACAAATTTGTGAGCTAATTTTTCATTAAATTTAGGTACACCTTCGTTAAGATCAGTAGTAGAAACAAACCAATCATGCCAGCCATGGTATCCACAAAAAGCAATATGATCTCTTTTTGTTAATGCTCTTGCTATTTTAACACCAATAGTAGTTGCATCAGCACCATTTTTACCAAATCTTACCATTTCTGCACTTGGTATTGCGTCTACGAGTAACTTTGATACATCAACTTCTAATTCATTCATTAAACTAAAAGTAGAGCCTAAGTCTAATTGTTTTTTAACTGCATTATTAACATCCCTATCGGAATATCCTAATATTAAAGGATGGCAGCCCATTACATAATCAATAAACTTGTTATCATCGACATCCCAAACATTTGCTCCTTTGCCCCTTTTTAAATATTTTGGTGAAAAATTTTGAACATATTGAGATGGAGATTTACTAAAAGTTTGTGACCCTCCAGGTATCAATTTTTTTGCCTTATTAAAAATCTTATTTGAATTAGTGATTTTTAGCTTTTTCATTTTAAATTTTTAAATTTTATTAGATCTTTTTGATTATCAATTTCAAGAAGATGATTAATATCACCATTAAGTATTAATGGGTAAGTATTACTGAAAATTAGTTCATTATTTAATTTATGTAAAACTTTTACTTTAAAACTACATAGATAATGATGATGATAGTATGCTTTTGGTAAGTCTTGCCTTCTATACAAATTGTTATCAATATATTGATAAATTTTATTATTTTTCAGAAACCAGCAGTTAAATGGGTGAGTTTCAACTGGGATAAAAGATATCAAGCTATTTATTTTTTTTTCTTCAATTATTTTTTTTGCGTATTTAAAATCTTTTAATTTCCTAAAAGGGATCGTTAGATATAGCAACCATATTATATCGTCATTTGATAAATTTGCTTTTGCAACATAGTCACAAATAACAGATTTAATGGAACACTTATTACCAGATATTTTTTTTTTTCTTGGGTAGTATGAAAATTTATTCCTTAAAGCTTCTTTTTCAATATGGTGATCATCTGTTGATACAACAACTTCATTTATCCAAGTAAGTTTCTTTATAAAAGATGATGTATATTGAAAAAGCTTTCTATTTTTAAGTTTAATTCCCTGGCTACCTAATCTTGCAGGAATAAAAGCAATATGTTTCATATTGAATAAGTTTAGTTATTGATTGGAGCAAGTTTTTTTTTGATATTTTTTTCTTCCTCTAGTATTACTTTCTCTCCTTTTCCCATAGCTCTTTCAACTGTCCTTACATAATTAACCATCAACCTAAATCCCTCAACTTCTAAGGAGGCAGCTTGATCAGACCCATACATAGTCCTATCCAAAGTTATATGTCTTTCTAATGATGAAATTCCAAGAGCTGCAGCCCCAACACTTACAGCCCTTCCACTCTCATGACCACTGTAGCCTACATTACAATTAAAAATTTCTTTAAGTTTTGGGATCATTAATAAATTAGCATCTTCAACTTTCATTGGATAAGTACTTACAGTATGCATTAATTCAAAAGGGCAATTTTTTTTCTTAAATTTATCTACAACATTTTTAATTTCTTCAATCGTGTGCATTCCTGTTGAAATAAAAGTATGTTTTTTTTCTTCAGCAATACATATTAATAATTCTTGATGTGTAAGCATAGCAGAGGCGACTTTATTTTTTTTTGTATTAAATTGTCTTAAAAAAATTTGGCTGTCTACATCCCAGCTACTTGCAAACCATTCAATACCTATTTTATCGCAATATTGATCTATTTCAGTGTATTCATCCAAACCAAATTCAAGTCCTTCCTTTTGTTCTCTATTAGTGGTTCCCCATGGACTTTCCCTATACTTGTCAAGATCTTCTTTAGAATAGACTTTTTCTATATTTCTTTTTTGAAATTTAACTAAATCAGCTCCAGCGTATTTTGCTCCATCTATCAATTTTTTTGCAAGATTAATATCACCATTATGATTAATTCCTATTTCTGCAGTTATCAGCATATTATTTACATCTTATCTTTAAATTTTGTTAGTTCAAAACAATTTTCTTCTAGACTAGTTATATTTATTTGATCGTCTAATTTAAAAAATGGCTCTAGTATTTTAATATCTTTTTCTATTTCAGCTAAATTTAATGAAAATTTTTTCTTTTCTCTTAAATTAATCTGAACATCATAGTCTTTATGGAAAAAATTAATAATTATTTTTGAAAAATATTTAGCAAATTTATATCTAATTTTTGTATCAAATATATTTAATTTTTCGTTCATATCAATGTTTGAAAGACTAATAGAAAAGTCTTTTAAAGTTTTTTCCTGATCTATACTTACTAACTGTTCAGCTATTTTATCAAAAGAATAATAATCAATGTTATCAATCAGTGGTTTTATAATTTCATCTTTAATTTCGTAAATATTATCAGGAGGTTTTAAATTAGATTTAATTATTTTAGAAACTTCTTTACTCAATGAGTTCTTATCTTGTATTAGATTACTTACCTTATAAGTTAATGTTTGAACATTATCAGCTTGAAAATAGGGGTTAAAACAGATCACATTTATATCATGGAATGTTCCCTCAATCGCAGTAGTGCATCCATTATGAATAATTAATTTTGATCGAAGAAATTCTGATTGAATACTAGCTGATTTATCTATTTTAACATTCTTACAGTCTTTAAATATTTTTTCATAAATTGCCTCATTCTCAACTGGATGAGGTCTTACTACAAATTGCTCATCGGGAAAAATCTTAACTAATTCTAAAATTCCCTCTATAAATTTAGGAAATAATTTCGATTCATATTCTTCTAATGTTTTCCAAAGTGTTTCATAAGAGGGATAATTTTTAATTCTCAAAGACCATAGTTTATTATCTACTTTTTGATCTACATAATTATTAATCACTCCAAAAGCGCAATTTATAAAAATCGTATTAGTTTTTCTATCATCATATTTTTTTGAATAAAAAAAATCAAAATCACTTTTACTTAAATCAAATCTTGGATTGCCGGTTAATTTTATTACATTTGGATTCAATAACTCATTACTAAGCCTAATAGACTCAGAATCGAAATTTCCCCAAGTAAAAATTTTATTAATATATTTCAAACATTCTTTATTAAAAACATGTCTTTTTTGAACTTTTTCTTGATTATTTGAAAAAATAGCACTCTCTTCATCCAAGGAAGTAAAAATTCCATTTTTCTTATATAGATTTTTATAAAAAATAAGCTGTTGATCAACACCTAAAGCTAGATAGACAAAAGTTGATGATTGACTAATTTTTCTTTTTTCAAAAACCGACAATAATTTTCTTCTATCTCCAATATAAATCTTCAAATTTTGATTATTTGATAATGATAAAATTTTTAATGATATTAAAAGTCTACTCTCATAGTCTCTTACTTTTGTTTCAATAGGTATTAAAAAGTTTTTCATAAAATTATAAATAATTATTAAGATATTTAATTTTATAGAATTCTATATTAGATAAATATCAATGTGTAAAATGAAATATTATGTAATTTATGGGAGAAACACTACTACTAAAATTATTAAAAGATAGGTGCCCAGAAATAATAATTAAAGAATAAAAAATTGAAAGTGATGAATAAATTATAAAATGATTATTTATATTATTAATTAAGAAGCTAGATTTATGATCGCTAAATTTTATAAAAATTATTGCAAAAATAAATAAATTCAGAATGGTAATGGCATCAACCCTATAATAATCTACAAAAGTTATAAAAATTTCAGCTAAAAGTGGAATAAAAGTGCAAAAAATTAAAAAGATATCCTCTAATTTAAATCTATAATTTTTAGAAATACTCCAAAAAAAAATAATAAAGAATAATAAAAAGGGAAAGTTATTTATAATCAAAGTAATAATGGTGTAAGGTCTGCATAGCATTTGGTCTAAACAAAAAATTGTATTCCATCCTATAAATAAATAATCCAAAGGGTTATGAAAAAAGGTTTCTAATACCCCCAAAGAAGGTTCAAAATTTGTGATTTGAATTAATATTTTTTTCATTTCAAAAGCTGAGTAATATTCAACATATCCAAATTTAGTTATTACCATTGAAGCTATTAATCCAAATGAAAAAATTGCTGATGTATTAACAGATGATTTAGTTAAAGAATTTTTTTTTATAGATTTTTCTTTAAAGAAAAATATTGAAATAATCATAGGAAATTGAATTAATAAAAAAGCTTCATGTATGAAGGTTCCAAGAAAAATAATCAAACCCAAATAAATAAAGTTTGTATTAAAATTAAAATTAAATATCACATACATAGCTAATATTAGTAGAATATTATTTATTTGGTCAAATCTTCCTAGATCAAGGCTATAGAAATATATAAATGCATGTGAGAATATAAAACAAATAAATAATAATTTAATATAATTGATACATTCAAAAATATTATAAATAGAAATTACTAAATAGATAAATAAAAATAAAATTATTAATGAAAAGATTAAAATTAATTCTAAAGTTATAATATTATTGAATGAAATAAATTTAATAGTAGTGCCAACTAAACCTCTTTTTATAAATGTAAAATCATAATAATTAACTAGCCAATGTGTAGCTCTATATAAATTTAATCCAAATATTTTTGATAAGTCAAAATCTTTAAAATATCTAAATAAACATATGAATAAAAAATAAAAAAAACATGAAAAAAATAAAAGAAATTGGAATCTATTTAATTTGTACATTAATTATGATTTTTCTTAATCAATTTAAATACAGTTTTAAAAAAAGGAATTATTTCTTTTGAAGCACTTAATTTTGAAACCCCTCGCTCATTTGTTCTTTCAATAAAAGTTATTGGGTATTCATTAATTTTGAATTTATTTAATTTAGCATGATACGTAAATTCGATTAAAAAAGAGGGATGGCCTTTTTCCTTCAATGAGTTTCCTATTTTTAAAATAATATCTCTTTTAAAAATTCTAAATGTGTGAGATATATCCATTATATTAAGGACTAATAAATTTGAAGCAATTTTATTCATAATAATGGAACCTAATAATCGTAACTTACTCTTACCCAAAACTGTTCCTCCCTGTGCATACCTTGATCCAATAACCATATCACTGCCATTTTGTATCATTTCATTCATTTCTTTTAAATATACTGGGGATTGTGATAAATCTGCATCTAACCCAATTATGTAATCAGATTTAGAGTTATTATACCCATATAAAATCGCTGCACCTAATCCTGTCTTTTTGCCGTGTTGTAGAAGTTCTATTTCTGGATATTTTTTTTTCAGACGAAATACTGTAGATGCAGTTCCATCTGGGCTATTATCATCAACAAATGTAATTACATAATCTGAAGAAAAAAAACTTTCTTTAATGAACAAAATAGTTGGCTCAATATTCTGAGCCTCATTATAGACTGGTATTATAAAATTAAATTTTTTTTGATTTACCAATTAAATCCTTTTGGTACCATAAAATAGTTTTTTCTAAGCCCTCTTGAAGACTTATTGAAGATTTGAAACCGGTTAATTTAAAAAGTTTATTTGTAGATGGTTTACGACGATTTACAGATAATGATTTTTTACCTATTGAAGTAATCTTAGTTTTTAAATTCATAATCTTTATAATTTTCTTGGCTAAATCTTTTATTAAAATTTCATTTTTGTTATTTCCTATATGTATTAAATTTCCTTTTTTTGAAGATTTTTTCACAACAAGATAAGTTGCTTTTACGGCATCATCTATGTAGCAGAATGATCTAGTTTCTTTACTTCCATATAACTTTAACAGCTGATTATTTTTATTAATTTTGTATATGAGTTCAGGAATAACATGCCTGTATCCCATTCTCTCACCAAAGATATTATGGTATCTAACTATGCTATGACTAATCTTAAATTTTTTACAATACGAATTAATTAAAAATTCCCCAGTAAACTTAGAAATTCCATAGGATAATCTTGGATTTAATGGAAACGAATAGGCAGAAATTACCTTTTCATCTGTAGGGTATTTTACTAAACCTAATTTTTCTGAGTTTGCATAAATTTCAGATGAGGAGGAGTAAAGAAATTTAGATATCTTTATATTCGAAATTAAATCTAAAAAATTTATTGTTATAAGTAAATTAGACCTACATAGTTCATAAGGTATATCATAAAAAAGATGGGTACCATTAATCGCAGCTAAATGATATATGATATCTATTTTTTTCGGTAATTTTCTTTTTAGACTTTTTTGTTTAATTGTTAAATCACATTTATAAAAAAATACATTTTTATTTTTTTTTAAATTATTAAAGTTTTTGTCATTTGTTCTAGATAAATTATCTAAAATATAAACTTTATCATTTCTTTTGACATGAAATGATGAAAGATGATATCCAATAAAGCCGGCTCCACCTGTTATAAGAATATTAGACAAATTTTTTATTTAAGAAATATTCAAAGTGTTTAATAAAATAATCCAAATGTTTTTTAGTTAAACTAGGATGAATACCTACAAAAAACAAATTATCTTTTACAAATCTTGAGTCTTTTAATTTACCAATAATCTTCCCAGGTTTATTGAAAAAAGCTGGTTGGTCGGGCAGGCACCCCGCCATCATAGGTCTAGTTTCAATATTTTTTGACTCTAAATATTGACATAATTTCTTTCTAAATAGATGTGTTTTGGGAGATAATAAAATAATAGGGAATGTATAAAAGACATTTGTTCCATCAAATTTCATTGATGGCAAGTATATTTTTTTATTATGGTATTTTTTTAAAATTTTAAATATATATTTTGCATTTTTAATTCTAATTTTGTTATTTCTATCTAATTTTTTAAGTTGCTCTAACCCAATAGAAGCTGAAATGTCATTCATTCTTACATTATAACCTATGTTATTAAAAAGGTATCTCTTGTCATAATTTTTAATATTTTTATCAGAATAATATCTATTTGATTTGTTAAAATTTTGTTCAATCCTTCCAAATTCCCTTAATGACTTACATAAATTCATTATTTTTTTATTATTTGTTAAAATCATTCCACCCTCACCGGTGGTCATATTATGAGCAACAAAAAAACTAAAAGCTGATATATCCCCCCAACTACCAACCTTTTTTTTGTTTAAGATGGAACCATGAGCTTCACAGCAGTCTTCGAATAATATTAATTTTTTTTTATTTGCTATCTTTTTAATCTTATCAATCCCGTAACAATTACCTAAGGTATGAACCATCATAATAATTTTAGTTTTTTTATTTATTGCTTTTAGTAATTCTTTCTCATCTAAATTTAAATTGCGAAAATTAATATCAACATATACTGGCTTTAATCCAACTTGAATTATTGGCATTGCTACTGTAGCAAAAGTTGAAGCTGGGATAATTACTTCATCTCCTTTTTTTAAATTATTAATTTTAATTAACGCATCTAATACAATCAGATTAGCTGAAGATCCTGAATTTACTGCAATTCCATATTTTACTCCCATCTTCATTGCAAATTTCTTTTCAAATTCTTTGACTTTAGGGCCTTGAGAGATTTTTCCTGATTTAAAGGTTTTTATTACAGCTTTAAATTCTTTTTCATCAAAAGGCAAAGTGCTTAAGGGGTATTTAATACTCATCTGAAATAAGCTTATTTAATCCCTCAGTTATTAGATATTTTGGTTTATATTTAAAAATAGTTACTAGTTTTTTATTAGAAATTTGATGATGGAAGTCAATTTTTTTTGGGGTGATCATTTTAAGTTTAAATCTTTTTTTCTCAACCTTTAGTAATTTTATAAGTTTTAAAACTACTAGATTCGTACTTGTACTATAACCTGAACTTAGATTAAAGACTT
>MDTC01080147.1_pt1 | contig 11370 bp, 12 predicted proteins | sample 811181 | NCBI WGS metagenome assembly MDTC01 (sample SAMN05326644, study PRJNA326480) | marine metagenome | isolation source: seawater | place: Pacific Ocean: North | collected 2011 | reverse complement strand
CACAAGACGTTAGTGCATTCCATAACATTGATGCTGAAGCTGAATTAACAGCTTTATTATCTGAAGAGATAGCAGCTGAAATCGATAGAGAAATCTTGAGAGACCTTAGAAAAGGTGCAGCATGGCAGTTAAGATGGGATTACAACGGATGGAAGAGATTCTCAGCTGGTCAAGCACCATACACTCAAAAAGACTGGAATCAAACATTGATTACTGCGATTAACCAAATCTCAGCTCAGATTCATAAGTCTACATTAAGAGGTGGAGCTAACTGGATAGTATGTTCTTCTGAAGTTTCAGCAATCTTTGACGATTTAGAATACTTCCACGTATCTAACGCGTCTCCAGAGCAAGACCAATATAACATGGGTATCGAGAAAGTTGGTTCACTTTCTGGTCGTTACACAGTCTATAGAGACCCTTACTTCCCAGCAAACAAGTGTTTGTTAGGTCACAAAGGAACATCTCTACTTGATACTGGTTATGTATACGCACCATATGTACCACTTCAACTTACACCTACAATGTATAACCCATTCAACTTCGCACCAATCAAAGGTATTATGACCAGATACGCGAAGAAAATGGTTAACAACAGATTCTATGGTCTTATCACTATAGATGGTGTTAGAACTTTCGATATCAGAGAGTTAAGATAATAAGTAGTAATACTTTATCATAAAAAAAACCCCTCATTAGAGGGGTTTTTTATTTGCTACATCTTTTATCATCTATACACATTGAGTGTCGAATATGTCCACCAAGCACCTATAGACCATTTATATTTAGCTGTGTGTGTGGTGGAAACTGCACCGTATTTAGTTCTAGAAGATAACAAAGTTTCATGGTGAGGAGGTGAGTTAATCCACTGTAAAAGAATTTTCTCACTTTGTTCTTCATCTGTTTCATTATTATATCTATCAGTTACTGCACAATTTTCTATAGTTACCCACCATGATACACCTTGTAATAAAAGTCTATCACCACCAGTATATGTAGAATCACTACCTTCTTCATAATGAGTGCTTCTACCCAATTCCATTAAATATTGGTTATGACCATAAGACGCTTTCCACACATTTTGGTCCCAAACCCAAGACTCTAACCCATTAGAATTTCTATATTCATTTATCTTTTCAAATAATAAAAAATCTAAATTTGTTTGGGAAAAGAGGTTACAGTTAAAAAGTAAAACAGTTACTAAAGTGAGTATATTTTTCATAGGTATTATATATTTTTAATTATTATACTACAAATATAATAAAAAAATATTATACTACCAAATTAAAATAAAAGATTATTGTCTGTAATCAGCTGGTGGATTTCCGAAATAATTAGCTTGATTAACTACCTGAAATTTAAGAGTTTGATAATAAGTGTTAACTTCTAAATCAGAAATAGCTTGAATATCTAAGTAATACTCGTTAGGTATCATGTCGCCAGTATCTATTAAGAAATAATTTTGATTATTAGCTTTATTTACCTTAGTCCACGGATGTGTTTCTACTTCTGTAGTCCCTTGTTTAACATATAACCTATATTGTATATTAGATACTGGTTGTGGAACTTCAGTAGAATATTCTTTCCTAACCGAAACAATTACTTTTCTAATGTCTCCATTAACTATTTTTTCATCTCTTTTAATTCCAGATACGGAATATCCGTAATGTTTAGGTAATCCTACATGGGTGCCTATTTCAAAATATTGTGAATTAGCTTTTAAGGTAAACTTATTATTGATATCAGTTTGACAGTTACCATCAATTACTAATCCAGACCACCTATCAGTAAAAATACATGGGGTGGAATAGGTATCACATGGAATAGAAAAACATACACAATAAACCCCTTTGGTTACTTGGGAAGCTTGTAAAGTGTGTAGTAAAGTACCAGAACTATCATATATGGTTACTGTAGGGTAGCTATCTAAATTTACTGGTACCCCACCAGCGTTCACATAAAGATAAAGACAATTTGTTTTACCTTCATAGAAGAAATTTCTAGCATCATCTATATAATCGTGATAATTAGTTTCTAGATAAGGTTCGTAAAAAGTCTGAGTATATTTAGTAAAAAATCCTGTAGAATAACTTTCGGTTAAACCAGTTAACGCTTCTAGTTCTTTTACATATGCTATTGCGTACCCCACCGTGGTATAACCAGTACCACCAGTTAACACAGAATTAATTTCATTGGTCATATCGAACTCTATATTCTCATTACCATTATCAAAGGATTGTGTAGCTATTACAGTAGGGGTACAGGAACTAAAACTATACCAGTCATAGGCACCTTCGGTACACCATTTATTTATGGTATTTTCATAATACCAATTACTAGGTCTAGTAGAAAATGATTTGTCATCTAGACCAGGCCAATCACTACCACCGTCAACATAATCGTATCCTACACCCTCCGACCACGTACTTGTATTCGTAACACCACTTAATTTTATAAGAACTAAATCAAAAGAAGTGGCTCTTTTATTACCCTTAGCGGTTGTGGTATTAAGTAACTCCTCATCAAAAGTAGAAGTGTTAACCATTCGTAAAGTATGTGTAGCTGCACTATTTAAACACCCACCAACTAAATTAATAGTTTGGTCATTATATTTTTCTATTAAATCATCTAAATTTAAATCAAATATAAACCTACTAAAATTGTTATTTATGCGTTGTCTAGTGTATCCTGTCATGAAAACCCCATTATCGTCTATGCACCCATCTGTGGGATTATTTGTTTCTACACAAACATATCTAGAAGCACCACCACCATAAAAAATTTCCGTAACAGGATTTTTAGCGGTATTAACTTCACTATTAGATATAAGTGTGTTGTTTTTACTAAAATAAGACTTATGTATGCTCATGATTCGCTTTAATAATAAATATCTAATTAATTCTTATATTCTCATTAAGAAAATTCTTACTATTAAACAGTTCTTCGATTTCACTTATAAGGTCTGGATTTTTTGCAGCGGTACCCGCGTTCCCATGTTCATGAACCGCTAAAAACTCTACAATTTTAGACAAAAGTTTAACTAGTTGTTCACCTCGAACTAAAGGTTCAGTCTCATTAACATCCATTTTTATTAAATTCTCCTGGTCAATACCAACATTTTGCCCTGTCTCAGGTTTATTTGAATTTACGTTATTTGGGTTGTCGCTATTTTTACCAGGAATTACACTATCATAAGAATATAATAGTATTTTATTACTCATAGCGTTAATAATCCCCTGTCTTTTTTTATCATTTTCTGAAGTACTATCAATTTCAGTTTCTTTAGTTTTAGGTTCTGGTTGTGGGTCTTCCTTACTAATTAAAAAAGCAGAACCAACAGTAACGTCAATCCCACTAATATTAACTTTATTAATTATTTCTGTACTAATTCTTTTTTTCTCATCTTCTCCTTTACTATAGTAATTATATAATTTATAAGAAGGTCTAAAATAAAAAGGGTATAAATTTAAATTTTGAGTTGTGGGAGCTGATTCACCTATTTCACCTGTGGTAATTAATGACCCACTTTTAGTGTACCATGGTTGTAGAAGGCCAGGTAAACCTTCTTCAGCTGGTGGGGAGTCTAGAGTTTGATTTTCCATTGCCCCGACTTCAATTAAAAATCTATTAATCAGTGAAATTACACCACTAATAGATTGATTTCCGAATTTCAAGGTCGCAGATAGTTTATCTGGTGTAGGGTTACCATTGGGGTTAAATGGTGTAGCTACACCAACATCTAAATTCGTTGGACCTCTATTACCGACCCACTCTGTACCGTCTGGTGCTACTTGATATAAATTTATTTCTCCTGTTAAGTTTTCTTCTGACCAAACAACGTCTTCACCATACACATCATACTCAACTAACCATTTAATTTTTTCTTCTACCTTATCTACACTTTTTATTATTTTTTTTGACAAATTTACTTCAGTAGCAAAATTAGTAAGTTGTAACTTAGTAACTTCGTTATTGTTAGTTGGAAAATCGGGTTCGTCTTTATTAGGTTTAAATTTTCCGGCTCTCATTACAATTTCTCCACTTTTACCTTTTTCACCAGAAAATATTATATCACTATTATTTCTCCCATCGATGGAAACATGTTGGGGAGATGAAAAAACTTTGGAAGAAGAATCTGATTGAGTAATGTTTTTGGGACCTTTAACCCTAATACCTTTAGTGGTCCCTTTTCTCCCTGTAGCGTAATTTTGGTACTCTAATTCTTGTGGTGAACTAATTAATGGCCCAATATAAAAATTATTTGAAAATTCATTATCGGGGTTCATTAGAATAACTTGTATACTTTCATCAGGTTTAGGTACCTGATTTATAAACAAGGGTAACATGGGATAAACTATAAATGGGTCTAACTTAGTCCAATATACGTGACTCTCTAAAGCTAATTTTTTTTCACTATCACTAGACCAGGGTATCCCTTGTTCTTCTAAAATTTTGGTGTATTCAGCGTCGGCGCATTCTTGAAATGTGTCTTGGGGACAATGAATGTCCATGATAGCACGTATCCTACCAGCTCTTGCTGGGTCTTCATTATCTAAACAAACACCAAAGTTAAATACTTTATTATTCCTATCCATTAGAACCTACTCTCTTTTTATATTCTTCGTATAATTTATTATAATCAGCTTCTAAAGCGTCTATTTGATAAGTTATTTCTATAACTCTTGATTTATCACTCTCGAAACGTTCTTTTAAAAAAGTCAAAGCTTTATATAAATCTACATTCGAGGCATTTTTGTAATCTTCTATAGTTTCTTTTAATGTCATAATTTTTTAATTTAAAGCGGTATACCTACACCACTTCCACGTTCAGTAACACCTGGTCCTGCAGCTGTTTGTACATTTTGTGGGTAAGTAACTATTTTAGTTTTACCATTTTCTAACCTTTCTTTTTCTACACCTTTTATCATACTATAAGCCATTATAACATTTTCATTAGGTGAACCATCAGGGTGTGGTTCTGTATTTATACCCGATTTTTGAAAGTTTTCTAAAACGTTTTGGAAAGCTCTAACATCACTAAATCCTGGACGTGCTTCTGCTGCAAATACTAAGTTATTCGGAATGTTAACTGGTGGTACAGGAGGTATTTTTAGATATTTTAATAATGTGTCCAATATACTTCTACAGTCCCCTAGATTATCTAAAGAATCGACAGCAGAAAGTAGTGTTTGGATTAAAGAATTAATTATAGCAAGTTGTTTTAGGTGTTTTTCTTTTATTACTTCTTGTAGAATGTCCTTAACTAATTTTATTATATATTTTTTAATTTCTTGCCAAATAAATTCTAAAATTAAATCCTTTAGTCTTTTAACTATTTTCCATATAAGCCTAAAAAACTTTTTGACTAAATCCATAATATCTAAACTTTCTAAAAATTCACCTATCGCTTTCAAAGCAATCGCAAATCCCAGAATAACTTTAGGTGTGAGTATTAAACTTATTAAAATTAAAGGTAATTTTTTCAAAATATTTAAATCAAAATCAGCCTGTAAAGCAGGTAATCTAAAACCTAAACCTTTAGAACCGTCTACATTCATACCTTGAACTACGGCTTCCATTCCCGCATTGATTTGCATACCTTCTAAAGCACTATTACCATCATTTAGTAAAGAATCTATAATACCATTTAATTCATTTGTATCTATACTACCTTCAATATCATTACATGTTACGAACCTAACCAATCCTTTTAATTTTAAATTAGTCTCCATTTCTATAATCCTTAAGTCCTGTGGACCAAAGTCCCAAAACTTACTATTTTCTCCAGGAATATCTTCAGAAAGATGACCAATACCAGAAGAACTTATAGGAGCTCCTGTAGAACCGTCACCGTCATCGTCACATAAAGACATTAATTTTTCTATAAACCTACCAAACTTACCGTTTAATTCTACTTCTCTACCACTTAAATCTGCTTGTATACTTAAAAATCCAGAAAGTGAATCCATTAAAACTCCTATAAAATTTTGACCTTCAAATATCTTTATTGAGTCGTAATAATCTCTTAAAAACTCTACTAATTTTCTGTCATTTTGTGCTAAAATAGTATTGTCATCAAAAGTATCATTATAACCCACTGGACGGATTACATAATTTTCTACACCATCATATTCTATAGTAAAAAGACGTTGTCCTGAACCACCTAAATAGTCTTGTTGCATAGATGGGTTATTTAACCTCTCAAAAAGTTCTTTATTAGTAGAATGTGGCAGTTGTCCAATACTAGGGTCTAGTTTTTCATATGTTGCTTTACCAACATTACTAGATGGTGAATTTTTAAGTAACCTGAATGGGTCTACACTTTTAACGGGTATAGTTATACTATTTGCGTCTACACCCCCAGTAGGTACTGAGGAATCAGCTGAAGGAATTGTAAAATTAATATTACAATTTATAAATTTAACTAATTCTTCAAAAACTATTTCTTTACATTCATCCCCGATAGAATTAGTTTCCTTCCCTAATTTTTCTCTTAATGAAGTAATAGCTTCGTTTCCACCTAAAGTTTTAATTAAATCTAGAAAGTACGTTAACATATTAGCACCCTCTTCCTGGGTACTCTCCATAGAATTCATTAAACTGTCTATATTATTTTGTTCGTTTAATGAGTCTATAGCGTCATTTGTGTTTTGAAGATTTTGAATACCTTCTAACCCTTTAAGTTTACTATCGGAAATATCCTGTGCCATTACATCTTATATTCGTCTTTATTATCGTCTTCATCTTTTTTATTTAAAAGAAGATTTAAAGATTCACGGTCATCTAAGGATAAGGTACCTAAAACGTCATTATCTCCAGTTTGTTTTTGTACTAAACTACTTTGGATTTTTGCTAATTGAATCTTTTTTTCTAAAGAAGAGTCTATCACTTTTTGTTGTTCTTTTATTACAGGTCCCAACTGTTGTAAATCATCAGCCCCTTGCATAAAACTTAACATTTTGTTTTGAATTCTAATAGCCGTTGTTCTTTGTTCTACACATTCATTATAAATTTCTTGTAGTAGTGCTAGAACACTTTCATTATTTAATTGTATATCTTTTCTTTTTGGTCTAGGCATAATACATTATTTTATATTAAATAAATACCAGTAATGACGAAAGCCTATTCCCCAAAGTCGTCTACAACTCCCTTATAAATTATTTTGAATTTTTTTAAAGAATTACGTATTTCTTTGGTAGACAAGTTTGTCATCTCTCTTAAGTTCAATAATACTAGATTTTTATTGAACTTATTCCCGTCCCCGTGTATGAAAATTTCATCATAATTACTAAAAACTTCTATTAACGCGGAACCTATTTTAATCTCATTTTCATTTAAATGGGTGACAGACATAAATTCTTCTATTTTATCTATTAAATCTATAAAAAATTTAGAGTGGTCTGTGGGCCCATCCTCCCCTATGTAATATATCTGGTCTTCTCTAGTTTCTAAAGATGTAGATATATCTTCATACGATACGTTTCTATTTTGATGTTTTTGGTCTTTTATTATTTGACCCATTAAGTAATTTTTACAAATAGTGCCAAAATAAGAATAAGCTTTTTTACCTTTTGCTGGTTTAAATTTATCAGCTTTAGTTATTAAAAAAGACAGTACATCAGCGTGGATATCTCTAAACTCCTCCCCTTTACGATATAATTTATATCTTCTAATAATACTATCTATCATTTTATTTAAAGGAGCATACAAATATTCGTTATATATTTGATTTCTTTCTGTTAAAGTAGATGCTGTCAAAAACATGCGAACCGCAGCTTCCTGCGGTTCTCCGAAATACATAGTATCTTTTGATTTTGGTCTAGGCACTACACAGTCTCTGGTTCGTATTTTATCCCCCTATCGGTAGTGAAAAAGTACTCTTTTTTTGCTGATTCAATCCAAAAATTAGCCTCTTCAGAACTAATTTTTTTACTTTCATCATATCTATAATCCCAAAACAAGGAACCACTTCTCATGTTTGTGTGTTTGTATCCTACTTTGGGTATAGTATATATTTTAAGGTCGTTATATGTAGCTCTTAAAAGTAATTCGTAAACAAAAGTAAGTTTCATAGAAGGTTTAAAACCACCTATCTCATCAAATTTTTCTTTATTGATTACAAGTCCACTGGTTTGAAAATTAGGGTACCTCAAAAGACAAGCGTTATCCAAGTAACCCATTTTATCACTGAAATTCATCGCCCAAACCGCTTCGTTAGTAAAGTTTATAAATTCACCTTCATCTGTTACATCTACCACTAAAGGTAAAAATATATCAACGTCATTATAGTGTGAAGAATATTTTTCTACATTATTAAACCATATATTTGAATATTCGTCATCATATTCTAAAATCGAGAACCATTTAGTTTTAGTTTGGGAGGCTCCATAATTAATCTGAGACATATAATCTGTCTCACCTGTGTTTTCTACAATTTCCACATTCAACCCATCAAAATCAAAATTTTCTAAATAATTTTTTAATTTATCGTCTTTAGACCTTACAATTAAAACGTTTGAAGGTACTGAAGTTTGACTCTTTAAACTTTTTACACAGTTGGTAAAATAGTCATTAAATTTTTCATCTGTTTTATGCAGTGGGATAATTACTGTTATATTTTCCATTTTATTTTTCTTCTTTTAAAGCAAATTTATTTAAAGCGTTTTCTAATTCTTTTATCTTTTCTTCTTCTACTCTACCAAAAAACTCTAGTGTTTGTTTAGTAGTGTTTTCTAGAGTATATGGTTCCACAGTCTTTTCCATTTCTTCTAGTAATTGTTCTGGTAATGAATCCTCCAACCAAGTTTTAATGTAAGCTTGGATAATATCTACAATTTGTGTTGACTCATAGGTCCAGAAACCATTTTCCTCTTTTAACCAAACTGGTTTAAGGTTAGGAATTTTACCAATTACTGGTACTCCAGTTTTCATACATTCTAATGGGAATGTCCCAAATCCTGAAATATCGTCAACCCACACACCTACACACATTTCATTTAAAGTGTTAGCGAAAAATTCCACAGACATACCTCTCATGTCTCTAAATGTTATCCATTTAAATTGTGGGTATTTAGCGTAAAATGTTTTAACGATTTTCATAGTATCTCTAGGTTCTCTAGTATGGATACCGATTATAGGTTGTCCTGGTAATTCTTCATTTTTAAATTTAGACGATATATTAGGTGAAATGACTGAAACATTCATTTGTGGGAACACACTATTAATATATTCTTTAGATGTTTCTGATGTGGTAATAGCGTAAGTATAACCATAATTTATCCACTGTACACCAGGTTGTAACATTTCGAATATGTAATCATATGATTGACATAAAACAATTTTTGTACAAGCCATATCTTTAGTTTGTTCCATTACATGTCCAAACAATTCTGGTACTACTAAAACATCTTCAGGGCCTACTTTTAAATCTCCACTTTCCACACAAGCGTGAGGTAAGTCGGCAAATTCTTCACCTAACCAATCCTCAATTGATAACCATTCGGGGTTACCATCCTTAATTTTATAATCTTTTTTCTCATGTAAGATTATTGCGTCATATCCATTTTCTCTTAATATTTTAACTAATTCATAGATATACGTAACCGAAGCTTTAGGATTTCCTTTAGTATCTTGGGTAAGAAAATATAACTTACCTGCTTTATCTTTTACTAAATTTAAAGCTTGTTCTATTTTTTTAAAATTTTTGTCGTCTGCCATTTTAATTTAATTAACTTCTTTTATTATTTTATATTCGATTAAAGTATTTAATGCCAATTTAAACGGAAATGTAGAATTATCAAGACTTTTGTAACCCATCTTATCATCAATTTGTTCATCTCCTGTAAATATAACATCTAATAATGTTCTTAATATTTCATATTTTGCTGCATTTATAGCTAATCCAGAGGACTCTTCCTCTTCCTTTGTTGTTTCCAGAGTAATGTGAGTCATTAATTTCTCAACGTCTACAACCATTTTAACTCCCATTATGCTCGCTTGAAAATCTTTAAGCGAATTCGTTTCTTTCAATATACTCATCCTCTACTAAATCTTTAATGGAAGAAACACATAGGACATCTTCATGATAGTTAGTCACTTTATCATCCTCATTATGTTCTTCTTTGTTTATTTTTATGTACTTAGTTTTTTTATACTTAGTAATGTTTAAATTATTTGTAATTATTATATCTGCCTTTTCATTTACTGATTCAAAATCTTCTAATGGGAAAAATTCTATATTATCTATTAAAATACCCATCCTAGCTAAAAACATTAAGGTAGCTGGTTTTGATTTTTCTATTTCATTTGAAAAAATGAAAATATTATGGGTATCTCGATACTTTTTATAAAATTCGTTTATCATAAATGAAACCCCTTCTTCAGATTCTCCAGAATAACCAAAGATTCTCATAGGAGCTTCTACGTACATGAATTCTATGAGTTCCTCAGTTGATTCAACACCTAAATATTCTTGTAAGTCTTCACCATTATACTCCTCGAACTCTTTTTCTGGGTTATCACTTTTGAAAACTTGAATTGTTTTAGTATTAATATCCCTAATAATATTATTTAATTCTATGTATATGTTTTTTTTCATTAATTATAATTTAATTAAATTATGGGACATGTAAACTATTAGTAACCAGTTAATAAAGTTAATACCTCATCTATAGCTTCGTGTCTATGATTATCTTCTAAAACAGCTTTAAAAACAAATTCTGAATCTTTAATTTTAGGAATTTCATGTATTGCGGAATAGTTTTTATCTTTTAAGTCTATTTGTTGGTTATCACCACAAAATATCATGGTAGAGTTTTTACCTAATCTACCTAACGCCATGTTTAGTTGGGATTTAGTTAAATTTTGGAATTCGTCGACAATAACTACGCAGTTTTCAAAAGTCCTACCCCTAAAGTGAGCTAATGATACTAACTCTATACTTTCATCTTCTTCCATTCGGGAAAGTATTTGAGGTTTATTATAAACTTTTCTCATGTTACTTCTAATAGGTACAAGCCAAGGTTCCATTTTTTCTTTTTCAGAACCGGGTAAAAATCCATTATCTTCAGTGGAAACCGTAGGTCTAGTTATTATAACTTTATTTACCATTCTTTTAAAAAACATATCTAAAGCACTTTGACAAGCTAATAATGTTTTTCCACTACCAGCCTTTCCCACAATAAAATTAAATGGGTGTTCTAGTATAGCTGCTTTTGCTTTTTTTTGTTCTGAAGATAGAGTTATTGAAAATCTAACTGGTCCTTTTGGTGGGACCTTATCTATGTTTTGTTTAGCCATTATATTTGTTTAAAGTGTTATGGAATTCATACATTTCTTTAATTTGTGTTTCTAAATTAGGGATGTTAAATT
>MDTC01145862.1_pt1 | contig 11371 bp, 9 predicted proteins | sample 811181 | NCBI WGS metagenome assembly MDTC01 (sample SAMN05326644, study PRJNA326480) | marine metagenome | isolation source: seawater | place: Pacific Ocean: North | collected 2011 | reverse complement strand
TAATTCCCCTTGGCTTAAGCCAGATGATCTTGCGCTCGATAGCCTTGGTCCATACGATGAGCATGAGATATCGATAAACCCTGTAGAATTATACTTTAATTCGCAATTAGGACAGGGAAGCGTTAGGTCAATGGCAATCTTTCACAGCCCGGCATGCTTCTCGGAAGGAAATCCACTTTCAGCAGTAGAAAATTGGCGAATTATCGAGGGCCAAATTGACCAAAACGCGGTTGAGGAAACAAGACCAGAAACTAGTAGAAAGATACTCCACAGCGTAAAGCTCGGTGCCAACACTCTGGACAACAGTTTCCAGTGCCGTCATCATCATTGGCCAAATAAATTGGAGAAATGGAACCAATATCGTCTAACAAAACTCATTGACGAACCAAGTGTGCAAACCGCGGAGTTAAGCACTTTACCGACACCTATTGAGTTTGGCCTCATGATGCACCGATTACTCGAAATAAGCCTTGACAATCCTAGTAAGTACAACTTCCCACCTAGTATTCGGTTGCCAGATAGTTGGCTAAACCAGCCAGAGAATGAATTGACCTCGGACTCTTCAATTGAAATCGTTCTTGGTGAGTTTGGCTACTCTGAAACCGATAAGTTGGCAAAAAAACGCTTCGAGACAACTTTTACGCGAATGAAAGAGGTTGCGAAATTAATAGACAACGGTCTAACTGGCAGGTTTGCCAGAGGGGAGCAATTACACGGCTTTGTGGCCGAGGGACTTAGAACCGAACTACCCTTCTTGTATAACCACCGGGTTGATGTTGATATTTCCAGAACGGTATTCAGGGATAGTCAGATGCAAGAAATGGCCAAGGTCGGTGCGGTAGAAATTATCTTTGATGGTCGGGCAGATTTGGTTATGGCGTATACCGATGCCAATGGGCTCGGTTACTTGCAAGTAATTGATATGAAGACTACAGGTTGCCTAAAGGGATTTAATTCAACCAGCCCCCATGATGGAACTCCACTGCAAAATTATAAATGCGGTTTGTACGATAAATCACCGTCAAATTTGGCAGAACAAGCAATACTTGACAAGTACAAATATCAATTGACGCTATATTCTAAAGCGCTTGAAGCCATTGAAAACTCCAAACCTGAATCCCAAAGACGAATAATCCTGCCGCCCGCAATACTCATTGCTGCTTCAGGTAGAACGATTGAAATGTCTGTTGAGGAATATGACTTAGCAAAGGAAAGATTGGCCGACCAATTATTATGGATTGGCGAATTAGTTGCAAACCCACGCAGCGAGGAAGAGCCCGACCGAATGACTATGGAACATGCGCTGGTTTGTTGGAATGTTGGTATAGAGCCTCAAGATTGACAAAATTATTTCTGTCCTGCAAATACTAATGTGACGCCATTTTCTCCGCCCGCAATCCATTGCTGTAGGTTGGTAAACCCTGCATTCAGCCAAGCATCACGCCATTGTTGTATGCTGCGTGTTGCCATATTAACTCCAACATGTTCAGGCCAAGATAAACTGTCTTCATGTTCTGCGTAGTGATCAATGCCAATCACTGCCCATCCTCCGTCAACTAACCAATCATCATGAAATAGCCTCAGCATGTTTTCTGGATTTTCAAGGTAGTAGAGGAATTCCATCGAGTGCAGATAATCAAACCGCCGGCCAGGATGATATTCCGGCAACCTAGCTAACACATAGTCTGAATCATTGTCAATATCATTTGCTTTAGCAATCATTGCCTCTGCTCCGTCAATTCCCATGGCATAGTTGCAATGCTTGTGCTGACGAAGTTGTCTGACCACCCAACCGTTACCACAACCGACATCAACCGCACTAAACGGCTGCTTAGATTCCTTGACCCTCTGGAAGATAAAGTCTAACATTTCTGCTACTGATGCAGCATGGCCTTTTTCCATACCTTCATCTTTCCCGTTTAGGGCCCAGTCATGAAAAACATCTGTAGCAGGTCTTGTGTCCATATCATACGCTTGAATAAGCACTCAATAAATCGTCGCTTTTTGTCAGTAAACTAATTGAATATTCGAATCCGCACTCAGGGCGATTACACCAGGCGGGCCACTCCAGGTCATCCAGTCATTGTAACCGGCGATGAGTTTGGTATCTGCATTGTCCTTCGTCACACCGTTGGCGGCTTGTGACTGGGTTGAGCAGTAGATACTCTTTGCACCGCCGGTTAAGGTTTGCAGCATACTGTCTAGCATTCCCTCCGGAAGGACACCGGATTTGTTTATTTCTGCAATGAACTCAGCGTGTAGCATTTTTACACCATCAGCGGCAAAAAACACGTCTACTTCATGGCCGTCATTTATTGCCTGTACGGCACATGCCACTCCAACAATACATTTTGTCAAATCAACCTCTGGGTTAGTCACAATCTTCACGAAAAATCTCTTTGCCATGGCTAACCTAGGAGGGATAATCTTTTGAAATATTGTACATGTAATGTTCTAATTCCCCGGCGTTTTACTTTCGATTATATATGTTGTATAACCAGGCCTGCATATGAATAGCGGCAACTTGGTTGAAAAGCAAATACCTGTTACAGTCCTAACAGGATTTCTTGGGTCGGGTAAAACCACATTACTGAATCATATCCTCTCATCTACGGAGCACAAAATGAAGTTTGCCGTGATTGAAAACGAATTTGGCGAGGTTGGTATCGATGAAAATATTCTTGTTGAAACCTCTGAAGAAAGCATAATTGAGGTAATGAATGGTTGTATATGCTGCACTGTCCGAGGAGATTTAACCGAATTATTGCATAATCTGTATGACCGCATCAAAGATTTTGATGGGGTTTTGATTGAGACAACTGGGTTAGCTGACCCCGCACCGGTTGCTCAAACCTTTTTTGTCGATGACGGGATTGTTGACCGATACAAACTAGACGGGATTGTAACCGTGGTCGACGCAAAACACATAATTCCTCATCTTGATGATGAAAAGCCTGAAGGGATAGAGAACGAGGCCGTAGAGCAACTGGCATTTGCTGACCGAATAATGCTGAATAAAGTAGATTTGGTCTCCGAAGAAGACATAAAGGAAGTTGAAGAGAGAATAAAATCGATCAATGCTTTTGCCCCGATTTACCACACTGAGAATAGTGTTATACCTCCAAGTGAACTAATCAACATAGGTGCATTTGACCTTGATAAAACCCTACAAATGGACCCCGAATTCCTTGATATCGAAGCTGAGCATGAACATGATAGTGAAGTCACCTCTATGAGCTCAATTTTTGTTGGTAATTTAAACGTCAACAAACTATTCCTATGGATTGGTAAGTTGATGAGAGAGCACGGCCAAGATTTATTTCGATACAAGGGAGTTTTGTCGGTCAAGGGCATGAAAAAGAAATACATTTTTCAAGGCGTTCACATGCTGTTTACCGGCGATTACAGTGATGAAGTAGCGGAGTGGGAAGACGGTGAGGATCGAGTTTGTCGTTTCGTGTTTATCGGTCGAAATCTTGATCATAAGATGTTAGAGAAAGGTTTTCTTGACTGCCAAGCAGAGGATCTAAGATTCAAGGTTGGAGACATTGTCTTGGCAAATATTGGCGGGTACGCGAAGGCTAAGATCCTGAAGTGCTGGGATAAAGGCAACCCATACCGAGTCGAGATTCAAAATGATGAGGCGAAAAACTTCCACGTTCCGATCGACAGTGACAAATTTATCCGAGCCCTCAACTAATGTTCAAGGCGGTCAACCCCTTGTGATGAAAACCCCCGATTATCATCTTTGCTAAGTAACTAATAGGAAAGCGAAACATTACCAACCATCAACCAAAGCGGCAATCATGTCTGAGATTGCTGACATTGACCGCATACTGTATCCTAAGGTTGAGCCGCACACAACCGGTATGTTGGTGGTCTCAGACCTGCACACTATTTTTTGGGAACGCAGCGGCAATATTGCCGGTCAATCCGTGGTTGTCATTCACGGAGGCCCAGGCGGGGGATCACAACCAGCATACCGCCAATATTTCGATCCAAAAAAATTTGACATTATCCAATTTGATCAGCGAGGCTGTGGGAAATCTACTCCTTATGCCGAACTACAAGAAAATAACACCCAAAATTCGGTCGCAGATATTGAAGCATTAAGGGAACATCTCGATATTGATAGTTGGCATGTTTTTGGGGGCTCATGGGGTTCGACGTTATCGCTAATCTATGCACAAAATTATCCAACTCGAGCAAAGAGTTTGACCCTAAGAGGGATATTTATGTGTCGTAAAAGCGAACTCCACTGGTTCTATCAGCATGGTGCAAGTAACGTTTTTCCGGATGCTTTTGAACCCTATCAAAATCACATTCCTGAGTCTGAACAAGGGGATTTAATCGCAGCATATTACACTCGTCTAACAAGCGATGATGCCACTATTAGACGGGCAGCAGCGAAGGAATGGACAAGATGGGAAATGGCCACTAGCCGACTATTTCCCGACCCTGAATATTTGGACAAAGCGGAAGACCTAGATTTTGCCGTGGCTTTTGCGCGCATTGAGTGTCATTATTTTATCAACGGAATATTTGTTGAGGACGGACATATCTTGCGAAACTGTCACAAAATCCAGCATATCCCGACAACCATTATCCAAGGCCGATACGACATGGTTTGTCCAACTGTTAGTGCTTGGGAACTTCATCGACAAATGCCTAAAAGTTCTCTAGTGATAGTCCCAGATGCAGGACACTCAATGGGAGAGGTTAGCATTGCTAGGGAATTGGTAATAGCAACAGATGCCCTCTAACCGATAGGTAACAGGAAAAAGTTGACCTAATGAAGCGTTCCTTTGATATGGGGTGTATGAGTGGGGCTATTGAAGAGGATATACTCTAGGTGATTGTATGGCGGATGAAGGGACAATAACTCCAGAGATTCGAATTAATGAACTTGAAGATGCACTTGCTACTGAAACTGAGAGACTTCAGAAATTATTCGCAGCGTATGAGGGACAGGAAAAAGACCTCTTAGATGCAAGAGCAGAGATAGAGGTCCTAGAAAAGGAAATAATCGAGAGAGAAATAGAGAAAGAGGCGCAAGAATCTCTTATTGCCGAGAAAGACTTTCGCATACGAGACCTTGAGATGAAAGCAACCAAAGCTGACAAGCGGGTCGAACATCTAGAGCCTGAACTTGAAAAGATGGAGGAAAAATACTCTCGAGAAAAAGATCGACTCGGTAAAATTTTCAATATTGCGACAGAACTTGATGACGATTTGAAACTCGCAGTCGCTGAAATGAAAGTTCGAGACGATTGGTATGTTTCTCACATGACCCTATTTGAAGACTTGAATAAAGCTATCAAGGAACGGTATGAGATGATTGAGCGAGCTGTTGAAGCAGAGCGTAAGTCACAACATATGGCGCGAGCATTCGAAGAGCGTGTAGACGAGATGGTTGAAGCAAGAGCCGCTGAAATGACGGTCGAAGAAGCAACAGAAATTACTTCAAAACCAGCAGATACTACCGATGAGACCTATGATGAAGGACAAGTAGAGGACGCTATCGATACTGCTGCTGAGGGAGAGCCGGCAAGTGAATCAGAAGCAGAACCGGATGCTGAAGCTAGTGAGCCAGAAGCAGAACCTGCAGAAGCAGAACCAGAAAAAACCGCACCAGCCCCAACTTGGGGCGATGATGAAGATCCCTGGGCTGACAACTAGGTGTTACAATGGGCGGCCTTGCGAGGGGCGGTCACGCTCCAGTTTTGATAACCTTCATGATGGGTTCAAGCGCTATCATCATAGGTGTGATGATTGACTCATTAAATGGCCTAATGCATCTCTTCGGAGTCTTGTGTTGGATGATGTCAGCCTTTTTTGTCAATTTCTGGCGCGACCCCGATCGTAGGATACCATCAGATGAGGGAATCTTAGTTTCACCCGCCGATGGGCATGTAATGTTCGTTCGTAGGGAACGGGCTACTGGAAGAAGACCCAGTCAGGATGAGTCGACTTCAGAATTGTTGGAGGTTGATGAGTTGACAGGGCCATGGTATCCAGAAGCATTGCCCGACCCACTGTCATTTGCAACTGAACAACGATTTGAACCTGTCACAGATGGCACTAAGCACCCCAATGACGTATTTAGAATTGCGATTTTCATGTCGCCCTTGGATGTTCATGTGAATCGCTCGCCATGTGCTGCAATAGTTGAGAGAATGGAGCACAGAACCGGACAAGGTCGCCGGAGAGGTCCTTTCTTGTCCGCCACGAAAAAAGAAAGCGAGCACAATGAAAGAGTCAGGACGGTACTACTAAGCGAAGAAAATCTGCGTGTTGAGATATGCCAGATTTCAGGCGCATTGGCGCGCACAATCATCCCTTGGACGAGTATCGGCGAAAATTTACGCAGAGGTCAAAGATACGGAATGATTAGATTGGGTTCTAGAGTGGACGTAAGAGTGCCAGCACAAGTGTTTGAACCAGTCGTCGAATCAGCAGAGTCTGGTAACCCACAACTACCAAAAGGACAATTTGTCCAAGCTGGTTCATCGATTCTATGTCGTAAAATTAGGTGATTTAGATGAGTAAGAAAGTACCGCTATCTTTGATTGGAAACAACGCCAAACCAGCAAAAATACATCACTTAGTTAAGGCGCCAGCAAATACTCCATGGGCTAAGGAAAAGCAGCAATCATGGGATGCAAATAAGCCCGCAACAGTCTATGTCACTCCAGAGACTTTACCTGATGGCACTCCATGCAGCGCAATTACCGTAATTCTGAGAACCAAAGGATGTCACTGGTGGTGGTCTAGTGGGTGCACATTCTGCGGATACTTCAACGACACACGAGATGATGTTACCAGTGCGAATCTACACGCGCAGTGGGAGTTAGCGAAGCAGCAATACGATAACTTTGCTGAACAAAAGATGGTTAAAATTTACACCTCGGGTTCACTGTTAGAAGATCGCGAGATACCAATTGATTTCCAAGCAACTGTCTTGAGAGAATGTTATGAAATGGGCAAGGAGTTGATTGTTGAAAGCCGCTGTGAGCAATTAACTGAAGACAAGTTATCTTGGGCAACATCGATTAATCCGTCATTCACTGTGGCGATTGGTTTGGAGGCTTATGATGACGAGGTCTTACGGTTTCATGTCAACAAGGGCTTCACCACAAAATCTTGGGATAAAGCCGTAGAGAATCTTCGCAAGTTTAACCTTAGAATCAAAACCTACCTAATGTTCAAACCTCCGTTTATGTCAGAAAAAGATGCCTTGGATCACGGTGTAAGGTGGATTAAAGATGTAGCCTCTCGCAGTGATGAAATCTCAGTTAATCCGATGAATATTCAGCGGGGTACAATCATTGACAGACTACACAGACATAACGAGTATCGCCCACCATGGCTTTGGTCACTAGTAGAGATGATCAAACAGGCCCACCCGTTTATTCACCCGGAGGGCGGCGTAAACGGCTCATCTGACCAAGTTTGCCGTCTCATCATCCATCCTACCGCAGGTGGCAAAATTCGCGGTGCACACAATTGTGGAAGTTGCGATAAGTTAGTTGTAGCGGCAATTGAGCGCTACGCAGTGAGCGGTAATTTGGGAGAGTTTGACGGGCTGTCATGTGAATGTCAAGCAATTTGGCGTGAGGAACTAGCTCTTGAGGCCGCTCTACCACTCCCTCTCGGCATATCACAACCCAGAAGGGGAAATCGCGTCGAGAATCTTCGATCGCTATGAATGAATTCGGCTGATACCCAACTGAATGTTTATCATCACTCTACTAGTGGGTTGGATTGACCCCTACGGGGTCAAATGGGGGAAGCATAGTGAACAATACAATACTGCCAGATGTAACAGTTGGCTCAGGACAACCATCGATGGGAAGGGTGGTACTCACCCTAATGTTCGTAGGAGTGTTTGGATTATTTGCGCTTTTCGCCAACGTATTTGGCTGGGATTCGATGCCAATTCTTGGTGATGTAGTCCCATTTATTGGCAATCTCGGAGGTAGTGGGATTTGGTACTATCTTGTTGGCTTATTAATCGGTATTGGCATAATAGTGGCGACGCTGATTGGTGAGGTAGTCGTCGAATAGACGGGGGGATTATATGGAGCCAGTATTTATCGCCTCAGGAATTTTACTTGCCATACTTGTTATTGTCTCATATTATGTGACCAATGGAATCGGTACGATGGGTGCGCCAATGCGCCAGTTTGCGTTGTTTTTGATGAATAAAGCGCCTGTGGGTTTGGTAGATTTGTTCAAAGATGAGCCTGGAAGTGGTAGTAGAACCTGGATGAAATATGGAATGGGGTGGTTTTTGCTTGCTGTTATCTGCGGTTTCATTGGAATATGGCACAAGTATGATCCTACCGCGCTAGATTCTCTAGCCAGCATTGGATGGTCATATGATGATGGCTCTGCCCTAGCAGATTTCACCTCAACAGTGATGGGTATTTCCTTCACCTATTTGCTAGTCGGCGGCTGCCTAGTTGCCGTTACGAGAGCCGCAAATAACCGTCTGGCAAGTGAAGCTAATGCATCAATGGTAGCGGTCCTTTACACGGCATCAATGTCCTTTAGCCTAATACTTATTCCAATTATTTTCAGATTTGTTGAGCCATCTGATGAACAGAGTATTAGAGATTTTATCACGCTAATGACTACTTATGTTGTCTCAAGCCTGCTGTTCATTGCCCTGCTGATGAATGTTCTCGCAACTTATTCAGTAAGAGGCGAAGGCACCTCATCAATTACCGCATGGTTCCTTATCATGGCGATAGTGTCAAGATTGGTAGGGTCATTATATCACGTGCTTGGCGAGATAACCGACAATACACAAATGGTCTGGTTATCAGAAAGGGTGCTTGATGGCTGGGTGCCATTAGCACTAATCTTCGCACTTGCCTATCATGTAATCCCTCATGCAGCAAAGGCGCCTGTATGGTCTGGTTCGCTACTCAATGCAAACATGATTTTGTTATTTGTAACAGTACCACCATTCTTCATGACTGAAGCCAATGCAGGCGAATTGCTACAAAACCTTGGAGCGTTGTTACTCACCTTCTCAATGTTACCACTATTTGCCGGGTCACTAAACCTCCTAGCAACAGCATCTGCAAACTCGGGCAGTGTGCTGAAAAATCCAGGCTCATTAGCTGCCACATTAGCGATGTTCTTGTTACCAATTTTTGCAGTAGGCGGCTACTTCACAGGAATGGATACGCTCACTGGAACCGATAAGATGTTGTCGATGTCAACCACCATTGATGAAGGATTCATGTTTACTGTGGGTGGGCTGATGATGCTTTCTGCAATTTTCTCTTCCTATCCGCTGGCTGCCGGAAAGAAACTTGCAGATTCCTCAAGAGGAACCATGGCGACATGGTTCTTGATGTTCGGTGGCTTAACAGCGACTATTACAATGTTGATTGGAAATTTCACCGAAATGGCCGTTTTGGATTCCGGTATCGAGGACGCTGTTGCTTCAACCGGAGGCTTCTATCTAACGGCTGCGGCAATGTTCTACTTGGTAACTATCGCAGTAGTGATGACGACTCTTGTTCTAATTAGAACAGGGACCTCCTCACAGCGACTGAAAGAAGTGGCATCAACTGAATCAGACGTTGATACCTACACCTTAGTTGAGGGAACAACTACTACAATTCAACAATTAATTGGCAGAGGCGTCGGGGTAAACACAACCTTGGTGGTCGGGGATTCGGTTGATAGCGAGGGAGGCTCAACCGTGATTGCCGTTTCGGCTTCGCTGTATAATGATGAGGTGACAGAATTCCCAGAGGAGGATGTAGACGAGGTGCCCGAAGCTAGCGATAAAGGGCCAAACAAGCAGCTGGTAATGCTGGTAGATTATCTTAACAAAACCAAACAAACAGTATTCGAATTCTTCAAGTCGATCGACCTCGATGATTCCGGTACTATCGATGGTTTTGAGTTCCAACAGGCATTGATTAGCAGTGATGTTGGAGAATATCCACCATGGGAGTTGGAAGGACTATTATCGGCCATTGACCTAGATAAAGACGGGAAAATTAACCTACCAGAATTAGACATCGCATTAGCACAAATCGCGGCAAATTACGGTGGAGCGGATGAGGCTGAAATAACAGAACCGGCAACCGAGCAAGAAGAAACATCAGCTACCGAACAACCTAGTTACACAGCCGCATCGCTAGGGAAATTGAAGAAAGCCGAATTAATTGATATTGCTAAAAGTATGGGTGTATCGACCTCGGGAACCAAGAGCGATCTAACTACCGCAATCCTCAACGGATAATTGGAGATGGTGCATGAAAATTGGTTTAGTCGGCAAACCGAACGTGGGCAAGTCGACCTTATTCGCCTCAGCTACCTTAGCTAAAGTAGATATTGCTAACTACCCTTTTTGTACCATAGAACCTAATGTTGGAGTAGCATTTATCACCGCCAGATTAGATTGTCCATGTAAGGAATTACGACAAAGGCTAGAGGCAGATGGGCGCCTTGAGCCCGCAGATGAGAACGACCCTCGGAAGGGCAGTATATGCCAACCGAGGACCGGTAGTTGTGTCGGATTTAAGCGGCTAGTGCCTTGTTATCTTGTCGACGTAGCGGGGTTAGTTCCCGGGGCTAGTGAAGGCAAAGGCAGAGGCAATGCCTTTCTTGCAGATTTATCAAATTGTGATGCACTAATCCAAGTGGTTGATGCAGCAGCGTCAACCGACATAGAAGGTAATCCTCAATCACCCGCAAGCGATGTCAATGATGCGGCTGCATCAATTCAGAGAGAAATTGATTTTCTGGCCTTAGAGTTAGATAATTGGATTTTGGGACTGCTTGTAGATAGTTGGTCACGTGGCGTTAGAAGAGTACAGTCTGAGGGTGAGAAAGGTATTCTGAACTTCCTCCAGGAAAAATTAACTGGACTAGGCTCATCAATGGTGTTGATTAGTAAAGCGTTTGAAGAGTTCAAAAAGCTGAATGATAGTTCAACACCCCCTTGGGACTGGGATCGAGGAATTCTGCAGTCGCTGTCGAAGTGTCTAAGAAAAGAACTATTCCCGATTCATATAGCAGCAAACAAGTCAGATATCGCTATTTCAGGTGTGCTAGAGTTAGTTACTGCAAATGGGATTGTAGTGCCATGTATGGCGGATATGGAGCTAGGACTGAGAAGAGCGGCATCAGCCGGTATAATTGATTATCAAATAGGCTCAAGTGAATTTACTATTATCGATGATAGTAAATTAACTCCTCAACAGATCGAAGCATTGGATAAGATGAGTCAAAAATTGGCTTTGGAGGGCTCCACTGGGATAGCTCAGATAATCGATAAAGTTCTGTTTGATCAATTAAACCACATCGTCGTTTATCCGGTCCAAGACGAAGGACAGTGGAC
>MDTC01134300.1_pt1 | contig 11372 bp, 11 predicted proteins | sample 811181 | NCBI WGS metagenome assembly MDTC01 (sample SAMN05326644, study PRJNA326480) | marine metagenome | isolation source: seawater | place: Pacific Ocean: North | collected 2011 | reverse complement strand
CGATTTCCTCTTTGGTGCCGTCGCGTGGGTCAACAAGGACAGCCCCGCTGAGTCCTTTTTCGTCGGACAGCCAACGCTCCACTTGCCTGAAGGTCTTGATCTCGATTTTGGGGTGAGCGGCGGCTCGATCGTACATCACTTGAGAGGCTCGGAACACATCACGTCGATGCACCAACGTCACCTTAGAGGCAAACCGGGTCAGGAAGGTGGCTTCCTCCATCGCAGAATCTCCGCCGCCGACCACGATGACTTCTTCCTCGCGGAAGAAGGCGCCATCGCAAGTGGCGCATGTGCTGATGCCACGGCCTTTCTGCGCTTCTTCGCCTTCTGCACCGAGCCAAATCGACTCCGCTCCGGTGCAGACGATGACGGCGTTGGCGTGGTAGGTGTCGCCTTCGACGGTCACCGCAAATGGGCGTGTGCTCAGGTCAACGGAATCGACGTTCTTGTCATGGACTTCAAGCCCGAAGCGTTCGGCTTGTTCCCTGAGTTCCATCATCATTTCAGGACCACCGATTCCCTTTGGGTATCCCGGGAAATTTTCGATGTCGGAGGTCAGCATCAATTGGCCGCCTGACATGTATCCTGCGAACATCAAGGGCTTCAGCATGGCTCGAGCAGCGTACAGACCTGCCGTGTATCCCGCGGGGCCAGAGCCAACGATGATGATCTCTCGCACGCCTTCCGACTCGACCATGCGTCAAGCAAGGGAAACTTGTCCTTCAAGGTTCGCGCTGTGGTTCACGAGCCGACGTACAGCATGTGAGCCACGGCTTGGATGGCTGCTTTGGCATGGGGCACGAGACGAGGTTCAATGTGTTCAGGATCGGCGCCGGGCCCGATGATGCCCAGACCAATAGGGCGATTGTACTCCAATTGCAAAGCGATGAGGGCCGACATCACCGCATCGCCCATGGCCTGACCGTGCAACGTCTGCCCGCGTTCGATGATACCCAAGGTCACCACACCACTGCACCCTGCGTCCAACAAACGCTTGGTGGCCAACGGTACTTCGAAGGCCCCAGGCACCCACACCGGCTCCATCAACGAGGCTCCCACTTGACCGAGTACGTGCTCGTTCTCAACGGCCGATGTCACGGTGTCGAGCATCCTGTTGACCTCGTCTTTGTGAAACGACCCACAAACTATGCCTATCCTGGTCATGACAATGTCTCCTGTGCCTTGATGCGTTCCACGGTTTCAACCGCAGCGACGGTGATGGGATCGACCTCCAGGTTCACACGGTCGCCGATGCTGGCAGAACCAAGCGTGGTTCTGGCCAAGGTTTCTGGGATGAGGTGCAGATGAAACCCATCGTTGTCGCACTGCCCAACCGTTAAGGAAATGCCAGAAATGGCGATGTAGCCTTTTTCGAAGATGTAGCGCATGGTGGCCTCCTCAGCCTCAATCCGAAAATCACAGGTCTCTCCAGTTCGCGTGATTTCTTCGATACGCCCCGTGTCGAAGACGTGCCCGGAGACAAGATGTCCTCCGACCTCATCGCCGAACCGAAGGGCGCGCTCAACGTTGACCTCATCGCCCGCCTTTCGGTCACCGATGGTGCTCCGATCCATCGTCTCTGGAATGACGTCGAAGGAGACGTCATTGCCATGCACGGCAACAGCCGTGAGGCAGACCCCATCGATGGCGACGCTGGCGCCAAGTTCGAGGTGCTCGGTGTTTGGCACCGCCACGACCAACCGCCAGGAGCCGTCCATGGGTTCGAACGATTGCACGGTTCCGCACCCTTCCACGAGGCCAGTGAACATCAGGCAGTCCCCCGTTCGAGAATGCGTGCGATGATTTTCCGGGTGCCGTCGAGGTCGCCCGCCAAGCCTTCAACGCGGGTCACGTCGATGCCATGGTGACCGAGTTCATCGAGTTGCTCACGGATCGAGCGCTCTGCGTGTTCTTGATCGTAACCAAGGGCGATGATGTCAGGGCGTACCTCGGGCAAGATGTCAAAGATGGGAACGTCAGGCGCGTTTCCGACAATGGCTTCGTCAACTGGCTTCAGACCCGCCACGAGGCGTTGGCGAAAGGCCATCGGGGTTACCGGGTCATGTTTTCGAGCCCGTACCGTGTCGTCGTGAGCGACAACCACCGTGAGGTGCTCACCCAAGGCTTTGGCCTGCTCAAGGTAGTGGAGGTGACCCGCATGAAGGAGGTCAAAGACCCCGACCGCCATCACGCGCTTGCCGCTCACATCCTTGCCTCCAGTACCGGGCCCTTCACGCCTTCGCCTCAATCCCGAGGTGAATCAAGAGCTCAGCGCCATGAACAAAGGGGATGCCATGTTGGGCAGCCCACGCCTCGGCATCGGCGACGTGTAACGCAGCGTCACCGTCGGGTTGCAGCATCTCTGCGCCGATCACGACGGGTACCGTTCCCGCTGCACGCGCAAGGCCGACGGCCAACTCGGTATGGCCTTGCCGTCGCTCCAGACCGTGCTCGGTCTCCCTGCACACGGGGATGTGCCCGGGTGTCCTGAATTCCTTGCCAAGCGCAGCAATGGCTTGTGCCTGGTCCGTCCCATCACGCAACACCTGCTGGGTCAATTCCGCAAATCGGCGCGTGGTCAGAGCACGGTCACGGTCCGTGATTCCGGTGAACGTTTCGCGATGATTGATTGAGAGGGTGAACGCGGAGCGAGCGTCGTACTGCAGGTCGTTGGTCCGCAAGGCATGCAACACGGGATGCTCCTTCAGCAGCGATGGCGCTGCGTGGAGGTCCTGCAAGTACGGCAATCCGAAAGCTTCGCCCACCTCGTGACCGATGGCAAGAAACAGCAAACCCCCGCATTCTTGGCGAAGCCGGCGCATCGCGGCAGGGTCTGCGGCAAGCGCTGGAAAAAGGAGGTCGGTTTCGCCCTCGCGGTTCTCGGCGTCGAAGACGCACACGGGTTCACCTCGCGCGAAGGCGGCGAGGGCTGCCTGCAGGCCCGTGCTCATGTTTGGAGGCTTGGCCTCCCCTTCAAGAAGGGTCGTATCAGGACACTTTCGCCGGATTTGGCTACGCTTTGACCGGAAAGGGTTCTTCATGGGGGACCATTTCCGCGGCGATGGGGGGGATGAGATGCCGGTGAAGTTTGGGCCCGCGGGCGTCCCGCTTTCGTGCAAAGGTCGTACGATTGTCGAGGGCATGGACGACATCATCGCCCTTGGCCTTGAGACCATGGAGGCTCAAACCGTCCGCATGATTCAGCCCCAGCACTTCGATCAGTACTGGCAAGCGGGCGTTCTCGCGGAAAAAACCGGCTTCGAGATGAACATCCACGGACCATACTACAGCGAATTGTTGGGAGGACGCGTTGAACTCGGCCGCTCGCTGGCCAAGATTGAGACCACGCTCCAAGCGGCCCGCACCATCAACGCCAGGCACATCACGCTGCACACAGGTCACTACGGTGAAACCGGACGCGGCCGAGAAGCTAACGAAACCGTAGCCAACGTTTTCGCGAGCGTGGTGGATCGGCTCGAAGCCATCTGGCACGATGAGGAAGACGAGTTTCCCGTCTTCCCGTGGATTAAGAGCGGCACGCCCTCAAAGATAGGTATCGAGACCTCCGGTCGCCAAGAGTTGTGGGGCAGCCTCGAAGAGGTCCTCGAAGTGGTCAACCACGTTGAAGGAACGATTCCTGTGTTGAACATGGCGCACATTCACGCCCGCGGTCACGGCAGCATGAGGACCTCCGAGGACTACGGCGAGCTCTTTGACCAGGTGCGCGAGACCATCGGAACCAAGGAATTCTACTGCCACTTCTCCGGCGTGGACCACCGCGGCGGGAACGCTCAATTCTACACGCAGATCAAAAAGTCAGATCTGAACTTCGAGCCACTGGCCGAATTCATCGTGGAGGACGGTGGCTGGCTCGACATCACCCTCATCTCCGATTCACCGCTGCTTGAGCACGATGCGATGTACATGCTCCAGAGCATCGAAAAATCCCGCCACAAGCAAATCGAACGAAAGGCGCGTGAAGACCGCCGCCGAGCCTTGGCCCTCCAAACTGGAGCGAGCGTCGAGGACTTGAAGGCCCGAGAGGCTGAACAAGCCGCTTTGCGCACTGGACAGAAGGCTCCGGAAACATCCCCGGAGCCAGCCCCTGAACCCGCTGCTGAGGCCGAGTCCGTCCCAGAGCCCCAAGAAGCGCCAAAGAAGGCTGCGTCCAAAACCAAGAAAGCCTCCAAAGCAAAGGCCACCAAGAAACAAGAAAAGGCGGAAGATGACGTCTTCGACTTCGAAGAAGACGACGATGACCTGTTCTGAACAGGACGAAACCGGACCTCTCAACGCCCCTCGCCGGGGTTCCGCTTAAGACGCCAACGGACGCCGTTCAACCGGTCGTCATGGCACGCATAGCCGTCCTCGGGCTCGGAAATTGGGGGACGGCCATCGCTCGCTTGTGGCTCCAGGACGGGCACACCGTGAACGGCTGGACGATTGAAGAGGAGGTTTACGCCTCCATCATGACCGACGACGTCAACAAAAAGTACCTTCCAAACCGTTCGCTCAAGGGTTTGGAAGTCACCATGCGTATCGAGGACGCCATCAACGATGTGGAGATCGTCGTGCTCGCCGTTCCCTCCGCTCATATCCTCGATGTCGTCGAGTCGTTGCTTCCTCACCTCAGGCCTGGACACGTGCTGCTGGATTTGGCCAAAGGCCTCGCGCCAGGCAAGCGTCTCATCTCAGAAGCCATTGAAGGCATGCTCAAAGCAGACAACATGAGCAACGCACTCGCTGTCCTAACCGGCCCCACCATCGCTCCTGAAGCGGCCGACGGCGTGATGACCACTGCGTTGGTCGCCAGTTCGGACTTGTCCATCGCCACGCGGCTGGCGCAAACGCTGACCACGCCGACCTTCGTCCTTCATCCGGCCAGTGACCCCGTTGGGGCCGAACTCTGGGGCGCGTTCAAGAACGTCGTCGCCCTTGCTTGCGGCCTTGTCGACGGTCTGAAACAGGTCGGAACCATCGGTGGTGACAACCTCAAAGCCGCCATTTTCTCGGCCGGTTTCAAGGAAGGTTGCCTCGTGTTGCCGCAACTTGGAGCACGCGCCGACGTCGCCTTTGGTCCTGCAGGATTGGGGGACCTCTACGTGACATCGACCTCACCTCACGGACGCAACCGCACCATGGGCGAAAAATTGGGCAAGGGCCTGACCCTCGAGCAAGCCCTTGACGAAATGCACATGGTCGCGGAGGGCGTCCGTGCAGCACGGATGTTCAAGCAACGTTCCGAAGACATGGGCATGGACTTGCCCTTCGTGGCCGCCCTCAACGACCTTCTCGATGGAACCATTTCACCGGAGGAATGCTGCCGTCGGATGGTCAACCTCTGAGGGCGAATCCCTCATGTGCCCCGGCCTCGTCCACACCACATGGCCGACCTGACGGACCTCGAGGAGCGCTTGCACGCTTGGCTTGTCGAAAGCGATTTCGAAACGGTGGCGTGGAGCACCAAGAAGGCCGCCAAGGCGTTCAAGGTTGAGGAGGAAGCCATCCTTGAAGCGGTGGCCAACCTAACGCGGAAGCTACCACAACGCATCCAAGTGTCCTACGCCGACGGCGCCATGCACATCGCCGCTGAATGAGATCTGAACCGGCTTTTGTTCAGCAAAAGGGTGCTCACCTGCTTAGCGAGCGCGCCGTCCACCAGCGTTCAACTTCCTCCTCAGCCAACGGATCGGAGGTCAACAGTGGGTGCCCCACCGGCCGAACAACGGTGAGCATTTCCACGCATCCAAAGCCCTCGGCTGGGGCAGCGATAACGACCACTTCACCGACCTTGACGCCATCACCACTGGCCGACAAATCAGAGGTGACGTCCCAACGTCGAACCGCCAGTTGTGTCAAGTCCCCATCCAACCGGTAAGCGCTGGTTGAGGCTTCACCGACCACGGGAACAAGCTGCAGGGTGTCCTCATCCACGGGAACAGGAAGTGGAGCAGACTCGGTCAACAGAAGCACAGTATCGCGCATTTCCCGCTCAGCCATGTTGAGGGCGTCTCCAAGGAACAGCACACCTCCTGACATCCCGATGCCGGTTCCTTGCCACGGGACCCGCATCGTGGACACGGTCACCACCGCAACGTCAACACCGTCACGGTCTCCCGCCAAGAGATGGTGATCCTCCTCGATGTGCGGCCATGGAAATCCAGCATCCTCACCGGCTTGGATGGGTGAACCAAAACCCGCAACAACAGTTGGCGCAGGTGGGGGCAAAAAGCCAACCAAAAGCAGGCTCACAAGCACCGAACCCACCATGCACCAGCGCGGCCACCGTTCATCGGCCCACGCAACACGTCCTGCGGGACTGATCCAGGACACCGCGAAAACGAACAGACCGACAAGGAGCCAACCTCCGGGAACCACCCACCATGCCATGAGGAGGGAGAGGAGCACGAACAGGCGATAACGGCGATCGCCCTTTGGACGCCAGAAAACCGGAGGGGACGGTTGCTCGCCGTCCTCTACTTTCCGCTGTGTGACAAGAACGTCAACGCCAACGACAACCGTCAGCATCACCACGGTTGGGAGCCAATCGAGCATAGGCTTCGGTGTGTGCTGCGTCCCACCAACGTTCAAGCCTGCGGCCCGCGTGGGGGGAGCGAGGTTGGTCCATGCAGGTGACGCTCCAACTCGAAGGCGTCACCTTCCAGCATCTTGTACCGGACCAAAACCGTCGATTTCGGCGCAAACTTGGCCCCGGTATCCACGACCTCAACCTGACCATAGGACGCGGTGAGTTGGTGGGCCTTGTCGGACGAAATGGGGCAGGAAAATCCACGCTCCTGAAGGTCATGGCCGGCATTTTACCAAGCCATGCGGGCACCATTTTGGACAAGAAAGGGAGCCCGCAGAGTCCGCATGCTTTGCGCCAAATGGTGGGCCACATGCCCGAACAAGTTCGCTGGCAAGGCAAACGTACACCAGAGGCAATGCTGCAAGAGTTGGCGGTGATGGACGGCGGGCGATTGGACCTTGTCGAGGGAGCGATTCGCCTCGTGGGTCTGCAAGAACAAGCCCACCTGCCGATGGAAGGACTGAGTCAAGGCATGCGGCAACGGCTCACGTTGGCAGCCGCCATGCTTGGAAGCCCAGACGTGCTTTTGCTCGATGAGCCGTACAACGGCCTCGACCCTGCCGCCGCGCGCAGCCTGACGCGCGTCTTGTCTCGATTGGCTCAGCGCGGCGTCAGCGTGGTCATCTCATCGCACCACCTGCACCAACTCGAAGGCGTCGTTGACCGTTTGCTGCTGCTGGACCGCGGCCGATTGGTCGGCGAAGGTTCTGCAAACGGCCTCGCCGATGCATTTGGCATCGAGCGCCCATGGGACACGGTGATCAAAGGGCCGAAACCGACGGTTGACGCCGACATTGAGGACCTTGGACGCGGACAATGGCGCGTCAGCGGACCAAGGATGACCCCAGATTTGCTTGCGTCCCTCGATGGTACCGAGGTGCTCGAGCACGGACGAAGGAAGGTCAACCTCGCAGACGTCCTTGATCAAATCTCAGGGGTTGAGGAAGAATGAGTCCTGCAGCTCGGGTTGCGTGGCTGACTGGACGACGTGCTGCACGGCAGTGGATGTCCACCCGAACCGTGGTTGCCCTCCCGCTGTTGCTGTTGGCCATTCCTGGCTCTGCGTGGGGCCTCTCCGATCCCAACACCACCCTGCCCGCCGACATCCCGTTGGATACGCCGATGCAGGTGTTGTTTGTGTCCAGCCTTTTTGTGCTGCTGACGGCGACGTTGTCGGCGGTCCTCTACGCGTGGGACGGCGTAAGTCGAGACCGCGCGTCAGGTGTGCTTGAGGTCCACCTCGGGCGCGGCATGGGCCGCAGGGGGCAAGCAACGGTCATCGCTGCGAGTCACCTGATGGTGACCACCCTTCCGGTCTTGCTTCTCGCCGTAGTTGCGGTGTTCATCATTCGAATACGAACCGGAGCGTGGGCCTCGTTGGGCGACAGCGTGGTCTTCCTTGGGTCGACGGCGTTGGTGGTGACGTGGTACACGAGCATCGCCCTTTTGGCATCGTCCTACGCTCGCGATCAAGGCACAGCCATCGCGTTTGGCGTTGGAGTGTGGTTCCTGTTCACCATGCTTTGGCTTCTGGTGACCAGCGTGCTTGCGGGACTTGCAGGTATCGAAGTTGGGTCCACCACCAACGCTCAGTGGGTGCAATTTGAGGCCGTGGTGGATTTGCTTTCTCCAAACGGCGTGTACCATCACCTGTTGGAACTCCGACTTGACGTGGACCGAGGACTTGGTCCCATCCCAGTCCTTGTTGCTGCTTTGGCATGGACCATCGTGCCGTTGTGGTGGTTCCAACGTCGAATAGAACGGCTGGCCCCTTAAGCACGAGAGCGAGGGTTGAAGCCCCAAGCGGCCCAGCAGGCAGCATGACCAACCGTCTTTCGGCCTGGGTCCTGCTCCTGCTCCTTGTGTTCTGCACTGTACCCTTGGCGAACCCTGCAGCAACGCTCGAAGACGTTGTTGAGGTGCAGGCCACCGAAGGCCGTCAGTTGCAGGACGTGAACTGTTCAGGGATGACCTTCGAAGACCTGTTCAGTTACGACCGTGCGGACTTCGAAGTCCTGATCGACGCCGCCTGGTCAGGTGCATCGGTTACCGCGACGGCCTACGCGACCGATGAGCGTGCTTCAGCCGTGCGCACCGATTTGGATGGTCTCTTCGACGGCTTCCCGGGTGGGAACGACTCATGGATTTCCACCGACGAGCGGGAAGCCGTCCGCTCCGTGGGACCGGCGTGCATTTCTGACATGGACACGCGAATGGCGTTCCACGAAGGCAACGGGGTGCGTGACCGCTCAACAAACCCCAATGTGGTCAAATTCATCGAAGACGGGATTGCCCTCGACGAGCGAAACCTGGTCCCAGAGGACCATCCGGACAACCGGCGATGCGCCACCTTCGGGACGACCACCGACTGCAAGGAAGTACCCGTCTCGGCGACAGAAGCCACCGAAATCGACCTGCTCATCAAAGACGGAGAGGACATCAACGCCGGCTTCGATGCCCTCGAAAACCCCGCTGACGAAGCCTTCTCCCTCTCCATCGTGACGACCAACATGACCCGTGCTGGGATGGCGTTGACCTTCCCCCTCGTCCCTGGACTGACCTTGGGCGCATGGGCCGTGCTGGATGACGGCGTGGCCAACACCAACGTGACCGCCCCCGTGATGAACCGAACCGACAACGGCAACTTGGTCGTCGAACTTGAACTGGATTACCCCGAGGCGGCGTATCCCATGCAGCGTGAACTCTTCCTCGACTTCACGACCGAGGACCTGACGATCAACGACCCTCCCGAGTGGATGAGCAACGCTCCTGATAACGGCACGTGGATTGCCATGCCACCCAACGCCGAGCGCGTGGACCTCAGCGCCAGCGAAGTGGCCTTGTGGGTATCGGACCGCCATGGTTGGCACATGGAGTGTGAAGGCAGCGACGGCTGGAACATCACGCACACCGCTGGCGCCGCTCCGACGTTGCACCGTGGCTCCACTCAGGAGGGTGAGGTGATTTGCCATGCCGTCGACGGTTACGGCCTGGTATCCGAGGACAACCGCTCGTGGTATGGCGCTGTTCCCTTTGAGTGGAACGCAAGCCTAAACGAGGACCTGCATGCCATCGTAGAGGTCACACCTGAGGGGTCGACAGGATACACCTTGTCCGCCAACCTTGCGCAAGGCGAGCGCACGACGGCTTCGATCAGCATCCCGGTGACCGGTGCCACCGTCTTCGACCATGGTACGCAAGGACTCCGGCCCGGTGGTTTGGTCTGGGAATACCGCCTGACTGGCGGAGGATGGTTGACCAGCGAGGCCCGCATCAACCTCGGATTGGAATTGCCCAACACCCCACCGACGCTGAGCCTCACCCGAGGCTTGGACGGTTCAAACGGCACGATGAACGCGCTTGGAACCAGCATCATAGTTGGCGGTGAAGTCATGGACCCTGAGGGCGAAAGCATCACCCTGATGTGGCGTTTGTGCGGAGCGTCTTCCTCTGACGTCCGCTTGGACGGCATGACGTGGGAAGCGAACGTTCGAACGATTGCCTGTGAGCAACAGAACGTCGAAGTCTACGAGATCACCATGATTGCAGAGGATGCCTCCGGCGGCACCTCAAGCCTCACCTTTGTTGTGGACGTTCAGTCAGACAACCCTGAATCCGTCTCCATCGTACCTGAGGAAGAGGAGAAGCGAGGTATACCTGGCCCTGGCGCAGCCTTAGGCGTGCTCTGCCTCATCGTAGCAGCCTTCAGTCGGCGCTCGAGCGGGCCTCGTCCACCGGCACCCTGAAAGGGACCTCGGAACCGAGCGGCAACAGGTGATGGCTGTGTTCGACGGCACCGTGGAACGACGAAGTCACGAAGGTGGGCTCTTGGTGCCCTTCACCGGGCCCTCGCCCGCTCTGGGCAGCGTCATGGTTGATGCAGACGGACAATACGTGGGGAAAGTGGATGGAGTGCTTGGCACCACTGAGGCACCCATCGTGCACGTGGCCCATTTGGATCGAAACCGGCCTCTCGAGGAGACCATTGGCATCAAGCTCAGCATCCGCGCTCGTCACGAAAGTCGGTTCCGAAGCGACCGTGGACGTGGCCGCGACGACCCGCGGGGTGGCCGCGACCGTTTCCAATCCAATGACCGCGGCCGAGGAAACCGTGGCGGAGGAGATTGGGATTGTCCCAAGTGCAACAATTCCAACTTCTCCTTCCGGACCGAATGCAACCGGTGCGGAGAACCCCGTGGCGACGCCCCCTCCAAGCCACGCGATGATCGCAGAGGCTACGCTCGTGACCGCGGAAACGATCGAGGCCGAGACCGTTTCCGCTCACAAGGGCGTGGACGGGATGACCGACGAGGGGGTGACTGGGATTGCCCCAAGTGCAACAATTCCAACTTCTCCTTCCGGACCGAATGCAACCGCTGCGGTGAGCCCCGTGGCGACGCTGGAGGATCCTCTCGAAACGATAGACGAGGTGGATTTGACCGTCGCGGCGGCAACCGTCATGGTGGTTTCCAGCGGAGGAACGACCGTCGCGACGGAAACCGTGGTGGCTACGAACCCAAGCCTGGTGATTGGACCTGCAACGATTGCGGCGCCAACAATTTCGCGAGCAGGACGACGTGCTACAAGTGTGGACCTGACGCTCAGAACCGTGGCGGCAACCGGCGCGGTGGCGACCGCCGAGGTCCACGCCAAAGCCAAGGCTTCGGAGGCGGCGACCGCCGTGGCGGTGACCGACGTGGACCCCGGGAACAACGTCCTTTCAGAGGAGGGGACCGCCGTAGACCACAACAAGACCGTGATCTCAGAAAAGAAGGCCGAGGGG
>MDTC01027303.1_pt1 | contig 11372 bp, 6 predicted proteins | sample 811181 | NCBI WGS metagenome assembly MDTC01 (sample SAMN05326644, study PRJNA326480) | marine metagenome | isolation source: seawater | place: Pacific Ocean: North | collected 2011 | reverse complement strand
TTATCGCTCTAAAGCGCACAACGAGAGAGAGAGAGAGAGAGAGAGAAACAGAAAAAAGCTCACCTTTCCCGCTGGTCGACACGGCGTCGTTCGTTTTCTTTCTGTTTTCTTTTTCCTCGTCGCGCGTTGGAACCTCGACGAGCGCGGACATTCACCAATGATGTTTTGTTCTCTTCAGATTTCAAACGCCGTCTCTTTCTCAAAGTCGTTTAAAATTTCCAAGAAGAAGAATCGCACGTCTCCCTTCGAGAAAAACGCGCAAATTCTCTCTCTTTTTCTCCGCGAAACGCGTTCCGAGAAGAGCGCGGCGCGCTTTCGAGAGTAGTATCGCGTGGTGGTGGTCCAACGAAGACGACTCTCTAATCTCCAAAGGGAGAGAAGCCTCTCGATGCAAATGAAAACGAAAACGACAATCGCTCCCTTTTTCTCTTCTTTTTGTTGGTGTTGGTTGGCGGGCTTTTTTTTCTTTTTCTTTTTTTTTTTTTTTTGGGCTCTCTCGTCTCTCGTCTCTTGTTGCATCTTGTGTTCTTGTAGTTCTTCGTTTGTGTTGTTGTGGGAGAAAAAAAGAAAAAAAGGGATGCCCCGTTGTTGTGTTGTTTCCTCCCTCTCTCTTTTTTTTGTTCCTCTTTTTTCGACGACCGAACGACAATAATGGACGGATGTGATAAAAATGATACGAGCGCAGTACAAAAAAAGAAAAATATCGCAAAAGCATCTTTTTTTGTACGTATAAAGAGAGAGCCGAAGGACGCAAAATTGTCAAAACGAGAAAACGCGCGCTTCGCGAAGAGAAAGCGTCGCCTTTCTCGGTCGAAAAGGAGAGAGCAACGTTTTATCCCTTCGACTTTTTTCGAGTTGTGGCGATACGTACTACTACTGCCGCGCTTTTATACTCTGTTTTATTCTACCACTTTTTACGCCCAAGAAGAAAAGGCGGAAGAATTTTTGCGCGCTGCTTGACGTAAATTAATTAATACCAAGGGTTGATGATGATAACGAACATATCCAACGCGATTTTGCGAAACACGCAGAATTTGGCCAAAGCGTCCATTTTGGGTGGGTTTGCGTACGGGTTTATCCAAACCATGAGGACTGGAGAGAGCGCGTTAAAAGTCCCCACCTCGAAATTGTTGTCCTTTGGTCACCTGTCCAGTCAGCAAAGACGAGAAGAAGAGGAAGGTTCCTCGTCTTTACAACCCGCGACGGCGACGGCGCCAGTAAAGATGGAACAAAAAGAACAAACGGCTGCTACTACTGACAGAGGAGTGAAATCGGCGGATATCGAGCGTCGGAGAGTAAACGCGGCCGTGGCCTGGAGCAGTATGAGATAGTTTATTATCTCTCTCTTTTACCCTGCTCTGTCCTCCAAAAGTGCAGGGAGCTCGGATCGGCTTGTACCAAAATCACCTTTGTACTACTAACACTAAAAATTAAGAAGAGAAGAAAGCGCGAGGATGAATGAAGATGCAGTTCCGTGGGCTGCTTCCTTCTACTTTCTAGACTTGTATACTACACTTGTTTTACTATATATACCACTACCTAAATATACCGTTCTTCTTTCTTTCAACTATTTTTCTTCCATATCTTCACCTTTGAGATAGTGTTTTCGAACCCGTACACTTTCGCAACACAAACGACCAACAAGACGCCGCCTAAGACGAGCCATAAGAGCCACCATAACTCGTCCGCGGCGATTACGGCCACAGAAACGATCAACTGCACGAGCTGCATGGGGAAACCAAAGGTTAAGAAATCTTTAAACACGTCCCCGCCGGGACCGTAGACCATCAAGTTGGTTTGATAGCCAAACGGTGACATGAACGATGCCGAGGCGCCGAGCATGAGAAGGTAGGACATTTTGAGTAAAGATACATTGGCTTCTACAGCCGCTTCGGCGACGATTGGGAACATTAACGCCGCAGCGGCATTATTCGTTACGACGTTGGATATGAGAAAAGTAGCCAGGTAGGCGCCGACGAATAATCCAATCTCTCCCGTGTTTGTCGCCGTGCCTAACTTGACGAGTTGTTCAGCCATGAAACTCGCCACACCGGAATTCTGAAGCGCTTTGGATAAACCAAAAGCAGCTGCGATGGTAACAATGACGTCCCATTTGATGGCATCTCGCGCTTCTTGTTGAGACATCGCGCCCGAGGCAATCATAACACCGGCGGCGAGAATCGCGGCGACTAATAAACTCATTACACCAAATGTGTACAACACAATCATCGCCACCGCGCAAGAAATGGCCGGTACTAACAGAGAGAGCCGCGGAGGCGCAGAATCCTCTAAAATAGAAACCAACGCAAAACCTTCGCGAACTAAATCTGGGCCTGCGTCTAATAATAACACATCTCCGGCGTGTAAAACAACCTCACCCATTTTCGCATGCACTCTGGCGCCTTCGCGATGTACCGCTAAAACGACAGCGTTATATCTCGTGCGAAATTTCATATCTCTGATACTTTTCCCAACTAAAGGCCCGTTCTTAGCGATGACGGCTTGAACAAGTCTTCGATCTTGATTGGAAGACGATAGTTTGGATGCTTGGTCAGAGCCGAGCGTCGTCAAGCCTGGGATTTTTCGTAAGGAAGATACTGCAACTGCCTCTCCGGCGTACCAGAGAATGTCACCAGGTGCTAACGGCTCCGTAACGTCAATGGTCAACTCTTCTTGTAACATGTTATTCGCATCATACACACCGCGCTCAATAGATACGAGGAAAAGCTTTGGCAAAGTTCTCAATCCGGCCTCAATCGCGCTTTTGCCGATGAATTGTCTCGCCGTGTTTTCAATTTTTACGCCAATCAAAAATTCTTTGGCGTCGTCGCCCAACTGCATGATGTCTTCCCATGGAATATCGAAATCAACTTTGCATCTATCTAAGCCGGTCAAATCCTCCTCATTAATTTCCATATTTGCAACCGCGGTGATTTCGTTCCTCAGCGCTTCGTTATATTCGGCGTCGTCGTCGTTACCACGTTCGACATCTAAAACTGCCGTCGTCATCGGTAATACGCTCAAGCTCCGGTTTCTTGGACTCATGTTACCACTACCGCGACGGTTTCTTCCCGAAGAGCTAAGTAAATTATCGTGACTGCTTCTTCGACTATTCGAGCCGCTTCCTCGCCCTTCTCCTCTTCCGGACTCGTTTTCTTGCTTGGCTTTCAAAGCTGCGTTCCTGGCTATTTGTTGCAACGTCACCAAAGGCGAATCTGGCCTTACCTGTACGACTAAATCGTCGTTTGCTTCTAATCGAACGTTTCGTAACTTTCCACTCGGGGCACGTCCGTTCCTTTGGACGGTAACGATGGCGCCGCCGTACGTCGCGCGAAAATCGACGTCTTTCACAAATTTATGCACCAACGTTGATCCAACTTTCACTTTGCATCGCATGACCATTTGACCTCTTTCCTTTTGCGCACCAGAGCCCGTCGTGGGCGCCAGCATCGCTTGCACGACAGCACGGATTTCTTCTCGTTTTGTTTCCGGATCGAGCGCTACTATTCTCCAAATGGATATCGAACGTCCACCAACCGCACTCGCTTCGCTGTGTAAGCATTGCACTTTAAGACGATTGAGACTTTTCGAGATATCATGTAATAAACCGGGTCTATCGGTGGCACTGATTCCAAGAACCATTCGAGCTTGATCACCCTCCGATGCGTCCGGATCTTTCTCTACGGAAACTAAAGCCGGGCCAAGTGTTATATTCATCTCAGCAGACGAGACAGAAACTTCATCGCCTCCTATAGTATCGGACGTATCGCGCCTATCTCTGTATAGATGCTCAGCTTTGTCTCTCCCATCGATGGCTTGAGATCGCGCCAGCGTCTGCAAATCGAGAATTTCTCGCATCGCTTCCGAGGAAGAGGCTCTCGCCACATTTTCGCGAATAGTCGTTACTTCCGATGACGGCGGTTCGTCGTGGTCGTCGTCTTCATGCGTTATTGCAGTTAAACCATGTTCGCTAGATATACTCCCGAGAGATTCAATCAACCCTGTAAAGTACAAAATGTCGCCTTGGTTGATGATAAACTCGGGCCCAACCGCTCGAATCAAACTCCCACTCCGTCTCACGGAAACGAGATACAAACCAGGTAACCCTCTCAACCCAGACGCTTCGATAGTTCTCCCAACCGCGTCTGACCACGGCGTCACTTTCGCGCCAACAATAATGTCCTCGTTATCGTCGTCTTCCGCAGCTCTGTTTGTTTGTGAAGATGAACCGTTCCGTCTCCCTCTTTGCAAATTCCCGCCCGGCAACAAATACTTTGAAAATATAATCACGTACACGATACCACTAAACGCTACCGGCACCCCGTACTTTCCTAAATCGAACAAGCCAATGTCCACCTTCTCTGCGCCTATATTTTCTTTATTCTCTTTTGCCCATGTCTCTAACATCCCGGTGACGACTAAGTTTGTCGACGTCCCAATCAACGTACATGTCCCGCCTAAAATGCTCGCAAACGATAAAGGCATTAAAACTTGTTTCTTACTCATCCCGTTGTTCTCTGCCCACCTTTGGACGATTGGAATCATCACCGCAACTACCGGCGTATTGTTCAAAAACGCTGATATTATAGCGATTGGGAACATCAACCGTATTTGCGCCGACGCAATCGTCTTCGGTTTACCTAAAAAGCGGCCCATGTACCAATCTAAACCGCCTGTGCTGGATATACCTTGTGCAACGACGAATAAAGCAGCCACGGTTAATAGTCCTTCGTTGGCGAATCCTTGTATGCCTTCTTCCACGGTGATGACTTTCCCGGTTATCAATAAAGCGAGAGCTGCGCAGAACAACAAATCCGATTGGACGTAGTCTTTCACTAAACATACGAAAGAGATGGAGACAATAAAGACGGTGTACCACGGTTGGAAGTATCCGGACATTCGTTTAATTACTCTATCTCTTCTTGTTCTTTGCGCTCATTATGTACGCTTATACTAAGTATTCTATCTCTGTTATTTTATGTGAGGGCAAACAAATGTGGATTTCTTCTTTAACATATGTAGTACGAGTATTGGCATGCATTAAAATATTTTACAAATGATCTCTATCTCGGTCCTCTTGCACTCTCTTCATTTTCGTCCTCGTCATTCGGCGACAACAAACCTAAACCCAACAGCATATCTCTAAACATTTCATCCCTGGCTAAAACCGCTTTCGGTTGCGATACCATGTTCCGTCTAAACTTATCGCTCCTTGCCAAATTGATCCATACCGCGACTATTTCATCCTTGATTTCCAAGGCAAGTTTGGTTTCATTTTCGTCTTGAGCCATTTTGGCGAACGAGCTGTTGATAGTGTCCCACAAAGCGACGGAAATCTCGCCGGATTCAAAGTATTCGCGAACGAATAAGCCGCTGACGTCTTCTGCGGTAACTTTTTTGCCTTTCTTGCTCCCATCAGGGTACTTGGCTGGGCGAAACGCACAGTCGCCAAAGATGTCGACGGATAATTTTAACGTCTTTTCGAAAAGTTCAGTCATCTCCGCCGCTTCTTTTGGCAACAAGTCTTTGTTTTCGCGCATCTCTTCATTCAACCAGGACTTTGCCGGTAAATAAAACCCGCTCGGCGTCGTGCGTTGCATGGTGAAAAATCGCAAAATCAACTCGCGGTCGCGCATTCTCAAGTGCGGCATTTTCGATCGATTCGCGAACAAGAAGCTTTCGTTCAAGGTTAGCTCCTCCAACAAATCCGTATATGCGCCTTGATAAATGCAATTTCTCAACTCTTGTTCGTTCAACTGCGTCGCGCCCATGTTTAACCTCTCAAAAACCTCAAATACAAAATCCGGTTGCGACGTCTTGGAAATTGTATGCACATTCAACGGGTAATCCAAAATAATCTCCTGGAACGTCTCGTTCAATTCGTCGAACGTCTTCCCGTTTAATTCATGATACACCTCCAAACCGCTCAACTTAAACGCCTGCCCACCGGGAAACTCGTTCTGCACAAACGAAAAAATCGAAGTCAATCGTTGCTTCCCGTCCACGACTTCCAACTTGCCCGATTTCACCTCGTGGAAAAACATCGTCGGTACCGGAATGTTCAACAATAAACTCTCGATTAATTTGCTCGCCGTGCGAACCGTCCACACATACTCTCTCTGGTAACTCGGTCTCAAATCAACTTTCCCGCGATTGATTTTATCGATGATTGAGGACACCGTGAAATCAGATTTCGATATGCGTAACGCGTCTCTGGTCGTATCGCGAAAGAGTTCGGCGGCGGCGTCTTCCGCCGAAATGTCCTCCTCTTCTTCCTCTTTATTCTTTTGGGTCGAGCGGAGCGACTTTGTCGTCGTCGCTTTCGCCGTCGTGGCGTTTGAAATCACCGCTTTGCTGTCTTTAGCTTTGTTTTTAGACGCGGTAGCGCTTTTTCCTCCTCCGACGGAAGATTTTTTCCTCGTTTTCTTCACCACAACTTTCTTTTTCTTCTCAGCGACTTCAGCATCACTCGCGGGCATCGCGGACACGTCCATGTCCTCTTCTTCGTCCGCTAACATCTCCCACAAGGGTTGTTCCGAGGACGGGTCGGACGACGAAGAACTGCCGTCGTCCGCTTCCAGCAGTTCGTCCCAGAGACTCTTGTCTTCGCGATCTCCGAGGAGTCCTGCACGGACGACGACGCCTGCTCGACACGGTCGACTTTGACGATGTGTTTTCTGCGACGCGTTGTTTTCGCAACCAACAACCAAGCGAGACGGGGAGCGGGAGGCGCTTTTGGAGGCGCGCGAGGCGCAGGTAGAAGAAGAGGGGTAGGTTTGGAGAGCTGTCGCGGGTGGCATGATCTTTAAAGCGCGCGTTTTCAAAGGGAAAAGTGTGACGATGGATTGGACGCGCTGTGGAGACGCCTCCCTTTTTCAAATTTTTGAAAGAAAAATCAATAGATTATTCATCTCTCTTTTATAATGTCGTTACATTTTTTCTTCACTTTGGGGTTCGCTCAACATTAGTGTAGTATTCTTGGTGGTACGGTACTCAAAATAAAGTTCAATCACGCCTATGCACGAAATGTATATCTTTCTTCTTTATCCAAAATATCGTCGTTCGATTTACTTGGTCACTTTGTACGCTTTGATCGTTTTCAACAAATTCTTCGCGTTTTCGTCGTTCTCGAAATGATCCCTCACCGGCTGTAAAATTGCGTTCAAATGTTTCGATAAACTCGGTTTCAAATCCCCCGGATGAATCTTCTCCTCGACGTACTCCTTCTCGAACCGTTCGTACGACTCGTACACTTCCAATTTACCCGTGTCTGGTTCCTCATCGCTCTTACGATACAACTTAAATTCCTCGCACCACGGAAAAATCACGTGCTTGATGTACTCCAAACACGGATTCTTCTCGACTACACCGGGAGGACAATACGCCTTCTTGATCTTCGATTGCACGTCCTTCTCGCTATCCTCCATAAATATAGCCGAATTTGGATCGCTTTTACTCATCTTTTCCTGTCCTTCTTTCAACCCAGCTAACATTTTGTGACTCAAAATGATCGGTTTATTCTTCCTCTTGATATCGTCACAATACTCCCTCGCCAACATGTTCACTTTCCTCTGGTCCATCCCAAGTTGGCAAATATCTGCGCCCAAGAAAAATATATCCGCGCACTGCATCACTGGATAAAATATCTGACTTGCCGCTAAATCATCGCTTTCCGACCGTCCCATGATCTGCGAACACCGAATAATCCTCCCCAACGAATTCTTCCTTGCGATGTCCAAAACCAACGGCCAATACTCGTGCGCTCTGCGATTAATCTCCTCGCTCGACCAAATAAACTCCACTTTACTCAAATCCATCCCGACCGCTTTCCATACTTCCACCATGTACATCCCAACTTTCTGTATTTTCTTTATGTCTCCGCCCATCTTGTTGTTCATCTGCGCGAACCAATCCGCGATCCAAAATTTAAACGTCACGCCCGATTTTGTCAATTTGTTCACGTTCAAGCACTTCATCACCCCTTGGGCGATGTGCATTCTACCGGACGGTTCAAACCCATCGTACGCGACCGGGTTTGGTTTTTTGTCCAGCAATCTTCTCAACTCTTCCGGTTGGATGCACTCTTCGCCGATGGACAGGCACAGGTTCACGCGCTCGTCGAGGGATAATCCAGACGCGTGCAAAGAAGGGCCTTTTTCCCCATCATCGCCCCCCGCCGTCGTCGTCGTCGCCGTGTTCAGGGCTTGCATCTCTCGAGTCGCTTCTTCCGCGGAGGACATTTTTTTTTCTCTCTCTCTCTTTCTCTCTCTTGCAAGTGTATTTATGTAACGTCTCCTCGCGGGTACGGTGAAACTGGTGTGCACGCGAACCTTTTTCTCCCTCCTGAGGATACAATCGCCCTTCGCGCGGACGCGTTTTTGTGTGGCGAGTAACGAGGAAAAATCAGGAAAATGAGGAAAGAATATTTGAATAGGTATAAAGTCGTAGGCGCGGGATGTTTATTCCTTGAGTATTGAACGCGACGGTTTAATGCATACATAACATTCTAAACAGAAGACTACTAACTTGACACGGCACTCCCCTTCTACGACTAAAATCCAGTAAACTCAATCTTCTCTGCACTGTTTTCGACAAAGACGCGGCCAATGCCGACGCCGGTGGACGAGTCGCATTGAACTATTTTACCAACGATAGAGGAAGATTCGTACCCATTTTCGCGAAGTTTTTGGATGCATTTGTTTGCCTCGTTCGCTGGAATAGCCGCGAGCATACCACCGGCGGTTTGTGGATCGAATAATAATGGATATGCGTCGAAATCTTTCACATCTTCAATGTTCGCGATTGCTCGGTTTAAGCGGAGGTTGGATTTTTGTAGGCTGGAGGTGATGCCTTTTTGAACGCACTCGACGGCGCCGTCGAGTAAAGGGAGGGAAGCTAAATCTATGGAGGCGCCTGAGGTTGTGCTGTCCTTGATCATTTCGTGGAGGTGGCCTAAAATGCCAAAACCGGTGACGTCCGTACACGCAGTGGCGCCGTGGAGGAAGAGGATTTCTGCCGCGTGTTTGCTCGGTTGTCGCATACTTTTTAAAGCTTTTTGGATGTCCGAGGCTTTCGCCTGGGAACGCATGTCGGCCGCAAAAAGGGCACCAGTACCAATAGGTTTGGTCACAATGAGAACTTGCCCGGATTCGACGCTCGTTTTCCTCAAAAGCATGTCTTTTTCGACTTCGCCGGTGACGGAGAAACCAAGCGAGAGTTCCGCACCTTCGCCGGAATGTCCGCCGCCGAGGGCACACCCGGCGTCTCGTAATTCGTCGCACGCGCCAGACATGAGTTGAAACAATGTCTCTTCCACTTGTGATTCGATTCCAAACGGGACGACGACAGTTGCTAACGCGCTCACCGGGTCTGCATTCATTGCCCACACATCGCCGAGCGCATGGACGGCGGCGATTTGGCCAAACACGTACGGATTGTCGATAAAACTTCGGAAAAAATCAACCGTTTGCACGGAAACTTTACCAGGAGAGGTTTGAACAATAGCCGCATCGTCGCCTGCGCCGAGCAAAACGTTTGGATGGGTCGGAATTGGTTCTAGTCGTTTCATGACTCGCGATAATATCGTGGAGCCGACTTTCGCACCGCACCCGCCGCATCGCATGGGCGTCGCTTTAATCGCGTCTAAAGCCTCTTGGCCGGCAAACGCGGCAACTTTGTTCGCTTTAGCGTTCAAAGCATTTTCTTGCTCTTCGCGCTCCATTTTTTGGAGCATTTCCAAATTCGGTTCGTACATTTCCATCCATTTCTTATCGATTTTATCTTTCCATTGCCACAATCTTTCGCCGATGGCGCTATCATGCGCACCCCAGGATCGAGATCCGTAAGAAGCAATGGCATGACCGTCGCCGGTGCTAATGAGTGCTAAACACGTCTTTTGCGGCGTGAACGGGACGGTATTTTCTCCAACACAACGTCTTCGTAAGTTCTGCGCTAAAGGTGGACCTTGTCTGACAGCATACACGCCCGCTTTCGGTCTTGGATGTTCGATGTTGTTACATACGTCGCCAACCGCAAAGACGTCTGGAATGTTTGTCGATTCTAAAGTCGCTTTAATGTTTACAAAACCTTTTTCGTTTAATTCCAAGTTTGTATCTGTTTCCAACCATTTCTGTGCTTTCGCATCCGTACACCACACGCACTCGTTAAAGCTGACTTTCTTCCCAGACTGCAAGGATAAACTCGATTCCTTGACATCTTCGACGCCGTCGTTTTCATACACTTCAAAGTTTCTCGATTTCAAAGCGGCTAGAATTTTCTCTCGGGCGGATGTTCCGTGTCCTTTGAGCACTTTGTCTCTCGTGACGAGCGCGAACTGATATGGTAGAGAAGACGAAGAAGAAGAAGAAGAAGAAGAAGAAGAAGAAGACGTTTGCTCGACTTCGCTGGCGAACCTTCGTTCCATAGCCAACGCGAGTTCCACGCCTCCAGCGCCTCCGCCCACGACCACCACTCGAAATCGTTCATCTTCCCCTCGTTCTCTTTTGCTTTCGCACAACGCCTTAAAATGTTCCAGAACGTTCTCAAATCTCTTCGCAAACGTCGCAATTGGTTTCACTGGCGTCACGAGAAGCGTCTCTTCCTTACACCTCGACGTCGCCGCCTCTGCCGACTGAAAAGACGAAGACGGCGAAGGCAACATCCCCGGCGTTATCCCGATATCCAAGCTGCAAACGTCGTACTTCACGCTCGGTTGATTCTTTAGCATCACTCTCTTCTTTGTGTCGTCGATACCGACGCATTCGTCGTGTATCAATCGATGTCCGCCTTCTCGACACAACTTTCCCAGGTCCACGTGGCATTCGTCGTAGGTGTATTTCCCAGAGACGTGTCCAGGCAACATGCCGGAATACGGGGTCGCGACATCTTTCGCGACGAGCGTCACTCGAATCCCAGGTTCTGGGTTCATGGTGAAGTTTTTCAAGACGTACACGTGCGCGTGCCCACCACCGACGAGGACGACGTCTTTGACGACGTGATGATGGTGCGCGCGTGTCGCGTTCATTTTCCCCACGGCGACGGCGGCACCCGTTCCACGGTGCCGAACGCCAAAGCGTCTCTCAGACGACGAAGACGAAAAAACCCGGCGTCGACCTCTCCCCGTCGGAAAAGAAGCGCGGCGAGAAAACCTCGCCGCGTCTTTCCCGTGGTGATGAAGGAGACTCGTTTGAAAGACTCGTCGAGGTCGTCCAAACGTTGTCTGCATGAAATTGTGTCGTATTGAGGTATGGACGGAGAGACGAGACTTAAGAAGGAGACAAAAAAAGTGAGACAGATGTCGAGTACGCGCGCGCGTCGTGCGCGACCTAAACCTAGAACTACACCTAAAAAAAGCTACCTACCACCAAGAATTC
>MDTC01086029.1_pt1 | contig 11373 bp, 2 predicted proteins | sample 811181 | NCBI WGS metagenome assembly MDTC01 (sample SAMN05326644, study PRJNA326480) | marine metagenome | isolation source: seawater | place: Pacific Ocean: North | collected 2011 | reverse complement strand
TCTTCCCCACCGCACAGGTACTACCGACACCACCACCGCCCTCGCCGCCGTCACGCCACCATCGCCCCACCGCCAAAACCACCGCCACCACCACGACCTCCTCCACCTCCACCTCCGCCACCACCTCCACCGCCTCCACCACCTCCTCCTCCTCCACCTCCTCCGCCACCACCACCTCCTCCTCCACCACCTCCTCCGCCACCACCTCCACCGCCACCGCCTGTATCTCCACCGCCACCACCTGTATCTCCACCGCCTCCGCCTGTATCTCCACCGCCTCCTCCAGTGTCTCCACCTCCACCGCCAGTAAGTCCACCGCCTCCAGTAAGTCCACCGCCTCCAGTAAGTCCACCACCGACTCCACCTCCCCCGCCAACTGATTATCCTCCTTGTAGTCAAGTATGTCAAGGTGGAGGAGCTACTTATATAGGAACAGATCCCACCCATAACCCTAACGGCTATACTGGCGATCAATGTAAACTTGGTGAACTTTGCTGTGACGGTAGTGGGGGAATTGTAAATTGTGTAGATGGTAATGGAGTTTCTGGTCCGCATTGTTGTTGTGCTCCAGATACCCACCCAAATCCCAATCCTGGTTCACCTTGTAGTCCGGGACGCTGCTGTTGGTGTCAGCCTATGATAGATTATAATAGTTGGGGTAGTAAGCAAAGGGCAATAGATGAATGTAATAAACAAGATTTAGAGTTCTGTGAGCCGTGTGATGCAGTGGAATTCGCACCAGGAGTCTGGAAATATACAGGCGCTTTCTACAGTTGTAAGCAGGGTATTCTTGCAGAAGATTGTAATAATGTTCCTCCTTTGCCTCCAGAAATTGCTCCATATGGTCATAATTGGTCACAAGATGGTGATTGCACAGACCAAGAATGTAGAGATAAAGTAAAGTCCTAGCTAATAACAAAAATCAACATAATTAGTGTATATAAAACTATAACTTCTAAAAATATCTAAAGAACACCTTAATATGCCAAGAAGAATAACAGAAAACGGACAATCTTATATATTATATGACGACTGTGAAGAATACATTTTTATTGGAGATGAGCCACGTTGGAATGGCTTGATTTTTTCAGATGTTAAATTAGATAAATGCTGTGAAGGAAAAATAATTGATTCTGTTCCTGTGACAGCAACTCCGACCCCTACAGTCACACCGACAGTTACTCCTAGTGTCACTTCTACGGTCACGCCTACAGTGACACCAACTGTTACTGCGACACCAACTGTAACGCCAACAGTTACTCCAACTATATCTGTTACTCCTTCAGTCACTCCGACAATTTCTGTCACTCCTTCAATTACTCCCACAATTAGTCTCACCCCATCTATAACTCCTACAACAACTACTACTCCTACCCTTACTATTTCTAATACTCCTACAGTTACTCCCACTATTAGTGCAACCCCAACTAATACTCCTACAATTAGTTTAACACCCACTATTTCTGCAACACCAACATTAACACCCACTCCCACAACAACACCTGTTACAGTATCAGATGATAGTAGTATAGAAAAAATAGTACTTGCAGATGGTGCCGAAGAATATGAGATTATTAGTATAGATGTTGGAACTAGCACATCTATGACAGAAGGAGATGAACATATACTCGCTGTTGTTGCACCTGTTAATGATTATTCTTTCGACAACACAATTGATTCATCATATAATAAAGTATTAAAATCTGATAATTATTTAACTGATTATACTATAGAAAATAAGCTTCTTACAGAAGCAAATGCTGCTATTTGGAATAGTACAGAATATCCTAGTAGTAAAATTTCTAGTGTTCAATACAACACTGAACTCAATAGATGGTTTATTGGAACAAACAGTCAGGCGGGCACACCTATAGTATTCTTATATAGCATAGATGCTGCTTCAAATTATTTTATCCCTCAAGGAGATGTGATAGGCGGAGCAGGATCTATATGTGGTCCAACCAAAGTATATAGCGTAGATAATAAAACATTTTTATTCAATGATAGTAAAATTTATAGCTATACTACATCAGACAAAACAAAAACAGGAAATGAATTAAGCTATCTATATTCTGAAGAAATTTTTAACTGTGAAAATGATAACAGAATTCAGTGTGGTGTGGACAGAACAGCGCTAGGTGATAATGTTAGCGTAAGCTATAGACTGCCTTTAATAAATAGTTCTAATAACAAGTTATTTATACATCATGTTCCAGGTACAGGCAATAATACTGTAGCAATTGATGGTGTTGACTATAGCTGCCCAGGTGTTGTTGGTAATTATAGAGGTTATAGTTTAGAAAGTTATGAATTTAATTTTACTGTTAGCAGACTAGATGTGAGTACAGAAAGCAATCAGATATCTTTTGATATTGCATTCAATAAAGATACTAATTTTGACTATACTAATCTAACACTATTATATGGTAATACTGTAATAACTATTGATCCTGAGAAAATTCTTTTAGATAAACTCACTACAAAAAGTTATTCAATAACTTTTACAGACCCGACTCTTATTAATAATATAAATACATTGCCTTATCACTTTAGACTATCTAATTTGTCTGCCAGTAATACCTCAGATGTTCCTAATACTGTTACTATACCTATATATGAAGTAACAAATGGTGGCATAACTTATAACTATAATGCTGTTAAAGATGTTCGTTATACTAGTGCCAATAGAGATAAAGTACCTGTTTTCTCTGTTAATGCCCTAGACTTTGTGACAAATAAAGATAAGACATTTGATTTTTATGTTATGGCTGACGCAACTTGTGATAGCGGCTATAAGTATAGGATTATGGATAAGACTAATGCTGGTAGTGGTCTTGATTACGATTTCTGTGTTTCTAGTTTAGAGGGTATAACTAGCACAGGTGAAGTTAAGGTCGTTCTTGCTAAAGGTGCAGAAATTTATATGTTGGTTCAGCATACGTCTGATCCAGTAACAAAACCATATGATTTTTCTGAAGTTTATACATATAGTTTATTCAAGTCTAATAGTTTATTACCTAATGGCTTTAGTTTAGTTGAAGATAATATTAAGGTTTTAAGAAAATTTGCTGGTCTTAATAGAGACATGACTAATGTTTGGAGCAATAGTTGTTTCATTAATGACTCTTACATAATGATAGGTGTTCCTAATAGTAGTACTGTTTTACGAATAAGCTATAACACTTCTAAGATTAAGGCTCCTCCTACCCCTACTCCAACTGTTACAACTACGGTTACAGCAACACCAGGACGTAGTCCAACACCAACTGCTACTATAACACCAACGTTAACTCCAACTCCAACTGTGACCCTAACCGTAGGAGCTAGCCCAACACCTACTCCTGCTAATACTTCAACGCCAAACCCAACCCCTACTCACACCGCAACACCAAGTCCAACGCCGAGTCCAACACCGTATGGAACTTCAGGATTTACAGATTGGTATGCAGCTGGGCCTCCTGCTAATCAACAAAACTGGATAGCAATTAGTAGTTCAGACAATGGACAAACTGTACTAGCAGCAGATGCTAATGATAGTAATTTATATGTATCTACAGATTATGGTGCTACTTTTACCACTTCTAATGTTGGATCAAATATTCTTTGGAAAGATGTTGCTGTTTCTAATGATGGAAGTATAATGTATGCCGCTACTATTTTGGCTCGCGGAGCAAGTCTTTATAGGTCTGTAGATGGTGGTGCTACGTGGAGTAATAATTTCTATAGCCCTATTGGACAAACTTTAGGCTATACTTTTGATTTTCAGGATGCATATGCGAGCAACATAGAAGATTTAGAAATTAGTGGAGATGGCAAACTTGTACTTGCCGATATGAAGGACTTTAATGATTTACACAGAAGTAATAACTATGGAGGAGAGCCTGTTGCTTCTCATTCATCACCCGGTGAATTGCATGGTATGGCCGTATCAAGAAATGGCAACTTATATTATTATCTAACTAGATACCCAACAAGTGGGGGTAATGAAATAGTTAATGTATATAGAACTGAAGCTAATAGCTATAGTCCTAGCATAGTACTTAGTAGTGTCATTAGAGAATCAGGTGTTCCTGTTAAACACGGACTTGCAACCAATAACGACGGATCTGTTGTTGTAACTAATATTGGTAGTGAAGTTTATGTGTCTAGAGATTCTGGAGTATCATGGACTATGATCTTAGATAAAACATGGGATTATAATCAGTCAGATTGGCAGTGCGACAGCTGTATCTTGGATTATTTCAAAATGTCTGATGATGGTTTAACTATAGCAGCTATTAGCGAAGGTGGTAGTGTTAATCCACAAATCTTAGAATATAATAGTTCAGAAGATTCTTGGACACTCAAAGATACAGATCTAAAGACTGATGAAATTGCTACTTTCTCATTAACACAAGCCTCGAACAAAATTGCCATGACATTTTCTGGAGATGCAAAGCGTTTGGCCGTAATAACCAATGATCCGACAACAGGACAAGGCTATATTTGGAGATCACAAAGCACAACTAACGTATATACATTACAATTATTATCCCAATCTGATAATTTTAATGACATACCATAGTAAAATCGCTTTTAAAGTGTATATATAACTAACCGGATCGGACACAGCTAGCATAATTATGGAAAATTAATGAATTATAATAAGCCTGATTTAATATGGTTCTCCAACTTTAATACTGCATCACCACTCACCCAGACCAATACCAAAAGATTTATTGTTAGACTATCTGAAAAAGCAGTCAACAATATGGACAATATTAATGATGTCCAAAAAATTATTGGTCCAGACTATAGGGTATTATATGGTTTGGGTCATCCAGGCATGGTTGTTGTAGAGACTAATGTAGCTAATACATTCAATACATTATCTAACAATTCTAATATTGAATATGTAGAAGAGGATTACATTATCAGACTTGATGATCCTCCTGCTCCTCCGCAAGACATAAAAAAAAATAATTTTAATGCTCTCTCTAGCAACCCTAATGATCCAGACTTTGATCAATTATATGGCCTGAATCCTTCTTTAGGTAATTATCATATTAATTGTAAAGATGTTTGGGCTACCAACAAAGGCAGTAACAATATTGTTATTGCGGTTATTGATACTGGTATAGCCTATCGACATGAAGACCTTGCAGCAAATATGTGGATAAACCCTGCTGAAACGGTAAATGGTATCGACAGTGATAATAATGGTTATGTAGATGATATACATGGTATAAATGCTATAACAAATTCTGGTGATCCTGATGATGATAATATACATGGAACACATTGTGCTGGTACCATAGGCGCTGTTGGTAATAATAGCAAAGGTGTTGTTGGTGTTAATTGGAACGTAAAAATGATGGCAATCAAGTTTTTAGATAAAGATGGAGGAGGCGGTACATCTGATGCTATTAAATCTGTTGCTTATGCAGAATTAATGAAAAGTAGAGGAGTAAATATAAAAGCTACTAGTAATAGCTGGGGTGGCGGTGGTTATTCTCAAGCGCTATTTGATGCTATTAACTCTGCTTGGACTAATGAAGATATGCTTTTTATTGCAGCGGCTGGTAATGATGGCAGAAATACAGATGTTAGTACATATTATCCTCAAGGATATAATGTTCCTGGTGTGATTTCCGTGGGATCTAGTACTCAATCAGGTGGTAAATCAGGCTTTAGTAATTATGGAGCAACAAGCGTTGATGTAGCTGCTCCGGGATCCAATATTTATTCTTGTGGCTTAAACAATACGTATCGGAGCCTGAGTGGTACAAGTATGGCCTGTCCTCATGTTGCTGGTGCTGTTGCGTTATTGTATAGCATATATCCTAATGTTACTGGTACACAAATAAAAAACGCTTTAATAAATACTTGTCAGCCAGTTAGTGCATGGAGCGGTAGATGTGTTAGTGGAGGCATTATTGATGTTAAAGCAGCATCAGATTCCCTGAAAGCTTTCGAGGTTACTGCTACACCCACACCGACTATAACAGATACTCCTAGATCTACTCCTACAGCCACCCCAGTCGCTACGTCGACACCTACTGTCACACCCACAAATACACCTAGTCCAAGTCCATCATATGTAGCTAGAGTACCCGCTGGTGGTTTAGGTCCATATAATTCAGATTATATTATTAAATTTAATTTGCGTGGATTTGAAGGTTATATAGGAGAAAAACTTTCTGTAAAAATTGGTGGAGAAAAATGTTGTACTATTGATGGTATTATAAATTATTCTTTCCCTCAGTCTGTTGATCCGATAGCTGCCGCAACACCAACGCCAACATCTACTCCAACTTTAACCCCAACTCCTACGCCGACACATACTGTAACTCCTACAGCAACTGTTACTCCAACAAATACTGCTACTCCTACTGTTACTCCTACAATTAGTGTTACTCCAACAGTTACTCCTACTATTAGCGTTACTCCTAGCATTACTCCTAGTAATACGCCAACAGCTACAGTAACTCCAACAATTAGTGTTACCCCAACTAATACTCCATCAGTTACCCCAACTATATCTTTAACACCTTCTATCACACCGACAATTAGCTTAACGCCTTCTATTACGCCTACTATCTCTTTAACTCCAAGTGTTACTCCTACTTTGTCACTAACTGTTACTCCGACACCAACAGTAACACCTACTATTAGTTTGACACCAAGTAATACTCCAACACCAACAGTGACACCAAGCGTCACACCAACTATTAGCGCAACACCAACAGTGACACCAAGCGTCACACCAACTATTAGCGCAACACCAACAGTAACACCTACATTGAGCTTAACCGCGCCATTTGAAGCTGACGTGTCTTATAGACAAGGTCATGACGTAAAAAGTGTTCACGGTTGGGATGCTGCTTTTAATTCAGATAAAACATTATTATTTACTTGTGATAGAATTGCAGGTATTAATATGTATGATATATCTGACAAATACCATCCTGTACATAAATTTACTTATGATTTTAATTACTATGTAGAAAGTGTAGACTTTAGTAATTCTTATTCTTTTCTTGCTGTTGCTAATTCACAATATGGTACACATATTCTAAGTTTAGAAAATAAGCTAGAGGATCCATCAAGGAAAGCTTTACAGCTTAAAGCTACCGCTACTGGTAAACCAGATGGCTATGCTCGCACAAGAAGTCATAAGCATGCTATTTTGGGCACAGGTAGTGATGCTAGATATATTTATGTTGCAGATGCAGAGTATGGGCTACTAATTTATAGAATAAATCCTACAGATCTTACTGCTGCTCCATTATTAAATGCTTCATTGAGATATGTTGATCCTGTAGACGCATTGTCTCGTGCTTTACTTTGGAGATGCTACATTTCTCCTAGTGATCCTAACCTATTATATATTGGTACACAGAGAGGTGTACTATTATTAGTAGATATTACAGACAGAGCTAATCCTGTATTGAAATCATCTTTGATTACTTTTTCAAACGAAGCCTATCCAAATGGTTATGGGTATATATATGATATTGTAGAAGATACTATTGATAGCAATGTTGTTTATGTTGTAAATAGTGCTTACGGAATTTTGGCAGTAGATAAAAAGAACACTAGTGCTCCAACAATTCTTGGTAGTTATGTTCAGTCCGGTATTACTTCGATTTCTATTAAGGAATAAAAATGAAAGTTAACTATAATGTTCCTGAAAAACAATGGTTCGAATCTTTTGTTGTTATAAACAGCATTAGTGAAGATACAGACAATTATTGGATAGTTCGTCTAACAGAAAAAGCTGTATTGAACATGACTAGTGTTTCTGATGTTAACACTATCTTAGGATCTGGTTGGACACCAATACATTGTTTAGGTTTGCCTGGTTTATATGCTGTTCATAAATCTGAAGATGCTGTGAGTTTAGCTAATAATAAGGATATTCAATATGCTTATGCTGATAATTCTACTGTTCCTAGCGATAATGTTAGCATTTTAAATCAGCCTGATTTGCCAGAAGAAGATGAAGATAATACTATAGCTAATGAAGATTCTGCCGGTGATTCTCCTGTTAATCGGATGTGGGATACGCAATGGGCAATAAATCCTGCCCTTTCTCAATATCATATTAATCTACCAGATAAATGGTGGCAACAAGATCTTACTTATTATTATAAACAATTAACAATAGGCGTTATAACAGAAGGTTTTGTACCTGGCCAAACGTACGGTACGGGAGGAGGACGAAGTTATAATTCATATGAGGAAGAGCCTAGCAGAAATCCTAATAATGATTTAATATATAATGGCAGTACTCAAGGGCAAGCTATGACAAGTATTCTGAGCTGTTCGCCCACCAGCAGAGACGCGCCTATTACTGGCATTGTTCAGGGCAGGGTACCTTATTCCGGTGGGGGCTATGGTATCGACCAAGCGGAGCTCTTGCGAATAGCAACAACACAACGTGGGAGTGGCTGTACACCAGATTGGTCTCTTATTCGAGCTTTTACGTACTGCTTAAGTATACACTTGGGTACATGGGATCGTGATACAGATAGAGGATCTTTTGTTCCAGTTATTGTATGGGGTGGTCAAAGAGACTGTAATAGTGGTCGAGATGATGGTGTGCGTGATGCAATACTGGCTTGTAAAGAGAGACAAATAATAATCGTTGTACCTGCTGAAGATGGAAGATTTGGTAGTCAAGGTCAAAACATAGATGGCTTAACCGACCGTTTTACCGCTATAGATTGGGCAAATCTTGTGGTAACATCAGTAGATCAAGAAGGTCAGATACCATCAACAGCTAATTGGGGTAGGACATCAGTAGACATTAGTGCTCCAGGACACAGTGTAATTGCTGGTCGTGACCGTTCAGCAATACAAAATGTTTCAGGTACTTGGGTGGCTGCTACTCATGTTGCTGCGGCTTATGCTCTTTTGTATTGGACAACCCAAGGTCACACCCCGTACGAGATCATCGACGCAATAATAGCATCTGCTAAAAAATTAAATGCTCATGATACTAAACCTGTTAAAGCAATGGGTATGTTAGATGTTCAGGCGGCTTATGCATATTTAGGCAATCCGGTTCCTCCAACTTCTCCGCCACCACCACCACCACCTCCGCCTCCTCCACCTTCTCGTGGCCCAACAGAGCCTTGTTTATTAGATTCTAAATTTGTTGATAATGGATCACCTTTTCCTGGTTTTACTAATGATTCAATAGTGAATTTAAAAGGATCTTATGATGGTAAAACACTTATCATGGCAGCAAACGGAACAAACGGACTAGGTTTTTATTCTGTTAGAGCTGATCTTGAAACATCATTTTCAAAAATACCTACTGAAGATTTTAGTGACACAGACAATAATGATCCAGCAAGCCCAGGGTATGCTGCATTTGTTAATGCTTTTGATATATCTGATAATGGTAATAATTTAGTAGTTAGTAATTCATTTACTACAGGTACTAGATTTGCATATATTGAGTCTTTATGTATTTCCGATAATGGTCATATATATATGTATACTGGCGCTAATGCCAGAGAATATGATAAGGTTTCTATATTAGTATCTACAAATAGGGGTGCTAGTTGGACAGAAAAAGTTATATTCCCTTTCGATTCAGACAACACACCATATAGAGATCAAATAATACTTTCTAAAGATTATGGTAATACTTGGACATCCGTAGCTGTTCCAGATAAATGGGTTAGTAATTACTATTATGGCGTTGAGGGTTTTTATGGCGAAGAGAATGACGCAAAAAGATCTGGCATAACACCACCATTAATGAAAAAGCATTTATGTTCTAGTAACTTAATATGTTCCGACGATGGAACAAGAGCAATGTTTCTATTAACGTATGGTGGCGTTCCTTATAACTTCATGCAAGGAAGACGCAGAAATTCTGCAAATCCTAGTCCGAGAGGAGAATATTTAAAATATTATTATGGACATAGGCACCATAATGATACACAAGGACATACATCTTTATTTATGACCACCGATAATTCTGGAGATTATTGGAAACAAGGATCTGCAGATATGAAACATCGTTCTGTGTCTGAAACAGATCCTGGGTACCCATTGGCATTTGGTGATTACGATGGAGGACTAGTTGACAATGACACCAGACGCATGGGCGAGCTTGTAGAAAATTTGGAAAGTCCTGTGACAGCGATTACCGAACGTGTTCATAAAGTACATAAATTAATTAAAATGTCTCCTAATTTAGATGCTTTTGGTTTTGTAACGACTAGTGCTTATAAAGATGATATGGTTTTAGATTATACACAAGAAAGAGATTCTAAAGAGCTGTTTGGAGATCGTATTGTTAGTAAAATTATTTATACTACAGACGGTGGGGAAACTTTTAAGAGAACTAAAAGATTATTTGATACTGACGAAAATACTAGATACTACATTAGTAAAGTGTATTCTGGTACGCTTACTGATAAACACGGGGCAGAACAGTACTTGGTGCCTAATAGAAACTTAAATAAAGTTCATACATCTTATGTAGATGCTAATGGCAATTTTACTGTTTGTGCTTTAGTTAATAAACTTCAGTGGAACCCAGCCGACGACATTCCTCCACCACCACCTCCACCACCACCTCCGCCAAACACACCACAACCAGAACCACCACCTCCAGGATGGCCACCAGATCCTGGTGAGGGTAATACGTCAGTAGGAATATATGACGTGCCAGGACAAGGTGGAGGCAGTTGGGATAATTTTGGCGTAATGCCCGTAATTGCTATTACAGAAGGGGGCGCTCTTGATGACTTTAGTACTATCAATCCTATTCTATATAATTTAAGAAATGCGTTAGGAAATAATGCAAATCAAGCATGTTATGTTTCTGGTTCCGGTAGAAATTTTCACATCTTTAGTTCTGTATGGCATAAAAATCTAGATAACTGTGCTACGTTGCCTTTAAGATCAGGCATTACTGCTACAAAAACAAAAACTTTAGAAAATTTTTCATTAGTTAATAACTTAAAAGATTCCAGTACATTTCCTCATGAAACAACACAGTCTCCTTTATCATTACAGAACAGGACACAGAATGGAAGAGGTGTCAGACAACTCGTAGCATCTAAAGATACCAATGAAATGGTTATGTTGTATACGGATACAACTACAGAAGGCGGTTGTCCTGCTCCTAATTCTGATTATAATTTTCACAGGCAGTACTTGCTTTATTCTGATGATTTGGGAGTTACTTGGACTCAAAAATTCGCTCACATTGGAAGAAACTATCAAGGGAAAAGGGATGTTTTTAATGAAAACCCGTCTCAAGCATTTCATTTTTCCCAGCTTGGCATATACTCATCCCCATCCGGTAAATATTTATTATATGTTAGTAATCAGAAAGTAGGGGGACGTATTGATGAATGTACTGAT
>MDTC01268899.1_pt1 | contig 11374 bp, 9 predicted proteins | sample 811181 | NCBI WGS metagenome assembly MDTC01 (sample SAMN05326644, study PRJNA326480) | marine metagenome | isolation source: seawater | place: Pacific Ocean: North | collected 2011 | reverse complement strand
TGTTGTTATCAAAATTCACAACTTTAGATATCTTTGTGCGAGCACTTATTTTTCAAATAGGCATATAGGAAATAATGAATTTTGCCATGCATGTGGCATGAAAAAGTCTTTATTATTTAATAAATATTTTAAAGAGTCTTATTTTAAATCTTTTTTTGTTATAAGATTTTCAAAAAAATTGTATAAATCTCTAAAAAGAATTAACTTAAACTTACTTTTATTAACTAATCATCATAAAGAAGTTCTAATTAAAGAAAACTTTTCTCAAAGCAGGCTTTTTGTTTTACCTAATTATATTTCTAATATAAGCAATGCGAATATTAATACAAAAAAACAGTTTCTCTATGCAGGTAGAATTTCTAAAGAAAAAGGAGTAGAAGAATTAATTAAATCTTTTTTGTCCTTAGATTTGAAAGATTTCCGTTTAAAGATTATAGGTACTGGTCCAGACTTAATAAGATTAAAAACAAAATACCTAAGTGAAAACGTAAATTTTAGTGGTTTTGTTGAAAATAAAGATGTTTTAAGTGAAATACAAAATTCCACAGCTATTGTCTCAGCTACTAAGCTTTATGAAGGTCAGCCAACTCTTTTATGCGAAGCATCATTAAATTCTGTTCCAGTTATATTTCCAAAAACTGGAGGGATTAAAGAATTTTTGCCAAAAAATTATGAATTTTTATTTGAACAATATAATTATAATGGCCTTCAACAAGCAATGTTAAATATCATAAATTCTGACCTAAAAAAAATTGGAAAAGAAAATAAAGATTTTATAAATGCTCTAATGAAGAGAGAGAATTTATTATACACATTCTCCTTAGCAATAAAAGATAAATGAAACCTTTAATTTCAGTAATAATGTCCGTTTACAATGATGCTGATAATCTTGAATCTTCAATTAATAGTATATTAAATCAAGATTTTCAAGACTTTGAATTTCTTATAATGAATGATTGTTCTACAGATGAAAGTGCTAATATTTTAAATTCTTATTCTCAAGATAATAGGATTAAAGTATTTCAAAATGAAAGAAATTCAGGACTTACGAAGTCCTTGAACGTATTATTAAATGAGTCTAAAGGAACCTTTGTAGCAAGACAGGATTCAGACGACTTAAGCCTATCTTCAAGATTTTCAAAACAATTAGATTATATAAAAAATAAAAACCTCGATGTTTGCGGATCCAGAGCAATTATTAAAGGTAGTACGAGAATTACTCCAAATAGGTCTTATTATTTACCAATAAGAACAACTCTTAGAATAAAAAATCCATTTATACATGGGAGTTTGATAATTAAAAAAACTACAATCGAGAAAGTAAATTATTATGATGAAAGATTTTTTTATTCTCAAGACTACAAGCTCGTAAAAGACATATTGCAATCTGGATTTTCAATGGGCATCTTAAAAGAACCTTTGTATGTACTTAATTTAAGAAATAATATATCTACCAATTTTAAAGATAAGCAAAAATATTATGCTGACTGTGTTAGAAAAAACTTGGAACCTAATGAATAATTTAAAAATAAGTATAAATGTTCAAAATAAAGAAGGCCCCTGGGGTGGAGGTAATTTGTTTATTTCTAATTTAAAAAATTATCTTGAGTCAAATGGTAATGAAGTAATTTTTAATTTATTTGATCCTGATATAGACATAATTTTAATTATAGATCCTAGGATGCTATCGGAGAGTGTAAGGTATACACCTAAAGAAATTGAATTCTACAAAAGAAATATTAACAACAAGTGCAAAGTTGTTCACAGAATTAATGAATGCGATGAAAGAAAAGGTACTTTTGGAATAAATGAATATTATATAGAGGCTAATAAAGTTGCAGACTATACAGTTTTTGTAAGCGAATGGTTAAAAAATATTTTTATTAATTCAGGCTTTTCTTCAAAGAATTTTCATGTAATTATGTCTGGAGCAAATAGCGAAATATTTAATTATCACAAAAGAGCAGTTTGGGATAAAAAGGAACCGTTGAGAATTGTCACTCATCATTGGGGGAGTAATATTAATAAAGGTTTTGATATTTACTCTTATTTAGATAAGAGTATTAAAGAGAAATATGAAAAGGAAATCAAATTTACATATATAGGTAATTTAAATAAAGATTTAGAATTCAAATCCACAGAAGTAATCAAACCAAAATCAGGCAAAGAACTTGCCAATCTAATTAAAGAAAATCATATTTATTTAACAGCATCAATTAATGAGCCGTCGGGAAATCACCACATTGAAGGTGCGCAATGCGGGTTGCCAGTTCTTTATAGAAATAGTGGAGGAATACCAGAGTTTACAAAAGGATTTGGAATTGAATTTCAAGATACAGGAGATTTTTTTGAAAGCTTAAATGAATTAAAAAATGATTATCCAGAATTTTTTGAGAAAATGAAAGAGTATCCTTTTAATTCTCAGGCTATGTCAAAAGAATATTTAGATTTATTTAAGAAATTATCATTATCACGTTCTGACTCTGAATCGATAAATAAAAATAGTATCCTTAGAAAGAGTTTCTTAGAAAACTTTTTCTACTTTTTAAATAAATTTTTGAATAATATTAAATTATATAAGTTGAAGGTTAGAATTAAAAAATATTTATTAATCAAAATTCCAGTTTTAAAGAATGAGAGAAATGTTGTCTGAAAATAAAGTTAGCAGAATTATCGGTTCTTTATATTTTACCAACTTAGCCTTTTATCTTCTTTTTGGACGACCTTATAGTGGTTTATACTTCTCTAGCTTTAGGTTAGGAGAGTTGCTAATTGGTTTCTTTTTGATACTAAACGTTTTAATTCTTTTCTTACCAGTCAAGTATTTAAAAACTAATATAAATTACAACAATAAAATAATATATCTCTATAAGTTAATAATTTTATCTTTTTTTATTGTGCTATTAGTAAACAACGGAGACGTAACAAACTTATATTCATATAAATCAAGTTCTTATATTTGGATGACAGGGGCTTTAATATTTTCAAGCTATTTACTTGAAAATATTTTTAAGAAAAAAATGATTATTATATTGATAGTTTTTTATCTTGTTTATCAATTTAGTACTATCCACTATCCCGAATCACTTATAAGTTTCTTTGAGACATATTCTGATAAATTTGATTTTCAAAAAGGGTCTGATTTATTGATTATTTATGTAGTTTCGATTTTATTTATACAAAGAAATATGCAAAACAAATTTACTGCATTTTCAATTTTTCTCACGTCGAGCTCAATACTTTTGCCTTTATTTCTTTTTAAAAGTAAAGGTGCATTTTTACCCGCAGTTATATTTATAATTTATTATTTGTTTTTGACTAAAAAAATAATCACAGCACAAATTATGAAAACACTTGGGATTTCTTTTCTGGCACTAGTTCTTTTTATTGTTTCTACATTTGAAGTATATGGTAATTTAAATTTCAAAAAAATGGGTATGGATGGATACAATTCGGCAGAAGAGTTGACCCAACTTTTCACCTTTCAAGAACTTGATAAAGGATTAACTGCGATAACTACTGAAAAGAATACAAATGAATTTTTTCTTTCATTTTTTATTATGGACGGTCGACTTTATTCTAGAGAAATGATGGCTAATTGGAGATTAGAAATTTGGCAAGATATATTAAGAGATCTTAATAACGAGAATAGATTCTTGAAAGGCTATGGCTACAATGAAATAATTCCTGCGATGGATTTAGTTCACCGCAGGGGGACCGACGGCACTAATGAAAATCCTCACAACTTTATATTTTATATCTTAGCCAGAGGTGGTTTGATACAGTTATTGTTATTTGCTGCCTTATATATTCAATTAATTATCTTTTATTACAAAAAACATAACAATCTTCATATTTTAATTTTCTTGATACCAATTCTTACCACTTCACTTTTTGATGCGAGCATGGAAAGTATTAGGTTTCCCTTAATTTTTTACTCTTTTTTAAGTTATTTTATGATGTATAGTGTTTTTGGGGACAATTTATCTACAATGGAAAAAAATGAGTAATAAAATAGCTCTCATCACTGGGATTACTGGTCAAGATGGTTATTATTTATCAAAGCTATTACTTGAAAAAGATTATATCGTTCATGGTACTGTAAGAAGGTCTTCAAATATTAATACTGACAGAATTGACCCATTAATTTCTGAACACTCTAATGATGGGAGATTAAATTTACATTATTCAGATTTGCTTGATTCTTCTTCATTGTCATCACTTGTAAATTTAATTCAACCAGATGAAGTTTATAATCTAGCTGCACAATCACATGTTAATGTCTCATTTAAGAATCCAATTTTCACTACTCAGGTAGGAACATTAGGAGCTTTATCTTTAATGGAAGCTATTAGATATTCTGATAAAAAAATAAAATTTTATCAAGCATCTTCTTCTGAAATGTATGGTGGAGAAGAGAAGTCAATGTTAAATGAGGAATCCCCACTTATTCCTAAAAGCCCTTATGCCTCTTCGAAGATTTTTGCTCATCATATGGCTCAAATTTATAGAGACTCTTACAATCTTTTTTTTACAAATGGAATACTTTTTAATCATGAGTCTCCCTACAGAGGTGAGACTTTTGTAACAAGAAAAATTACAAAAGCACTTGGGAGAATTTCCCATGGAATTCAATCTAAATTAACACTTGGAAATCTTGAAGCAAGCAGAGACTGGGGTTTTGCTGGAGATTATGTTGAAGGAATGTATTTAATGATGCAACATGAAACACCTGAAGATTGGGTTTTAGCTACAGGTGAAACACATACAGTTAAAGAATTTCTTGAAATAGCATTTAAATCTGTTGATCTTGATTGGGAAGAATATGTAGAAACTTCAGAAAAATATTTTAGACCAAATGAGGTTGATTATTTACTAGGAGACTCAACAAAAGCAAGAACCAGATTGAATTGGGAACCAAAAGTAAACTTTCAAGAACTAGTTCAGTTAATGGTAGATTTTGACATGAAGGAAGCTGAAAGAGAAAAAGTTTTAATAGAAAACAACTTACTGAAACCAACTTGGGAAAATCCAGTTTAATCTAAATTTTCAAGATACCAATCATAACTAGTTTGTAGTCCGTCGCGTAAATTTGTATTAGCTTCCCATCCTAAAGAGTTCAAATAACTACTATCTAAAAGCTTTCTTGGGTTTCCATCTGGTTTAGATTCATCAAATACTAATTCTCCTTCAAAATTAATTAAATCCTTAATTAAAATAGCCAAATCCTTAATGGTTATTTCCTCATTGCTTCCAACATTAATAATATTTTTGTCGAGCTCTTTATTTATTAGAAATTCTATTGCTAAAGCCAAGTCATCAACATACAAAAATTCTCTAAGAGGTGTTCCTGTACCCCAAATTTCAAATTCTTTTTTTTCTGATATTTTTGCATCATGCATCCTTTTTATTAAACCAGGTATAACATGTGAATCTAATTCTGAAAAGTTATCATTTGGACCATAAAGATTAGTTGGCATAAGGTTATAAATGTTGTGATTGAATTGTTTTGACATTGCATCTCCAAGCTCTATTGCACTAAGTTTTGCAACAGCATATGGAGAATTTGTTGGTTCAAGTTTTCCAGAAAAAATAAGGTCTTCATTAATTGGATTCTCAGCATTTAATGGATAGATGCAACTGCTACCTAAATTTATAATTTGAACATCTGGATAACTGATTAAAGATTCTAAGATGTTCATATTTATTTTTAAATTTTCTATAAGAAATTCAGTTCTATAAGTATTATTTGCAAGAATTCCTCCAACTTTTGCAGCAGCAATTATTACTACATCAGGCTTTGAATTTATAATTTTTTGTTTTGTTTCTTCAAAATTAAATAAATCCGTGTCATTTCTGGTTGAAGCAATCACATTTGAAACTTTGGAGGATTGAGACAAAACTCTTACACAAGATGATCCCACTAGACCATTTGAACCAAAAACTAAAACATTATTTTTTGTCATTAATTGAAATAATAAGATATATTTAAAATTACTTCTTATGTTATTTTTTAAATTACTAAGATTAAATTAATGTGTGGTTTTATTGGTTGTATCTCAAACGAGCCTATTTCGTATTCTGATTTTAATAAAGTAAACAAATATATTATTTGCAGAGGTCCGGATAGGAATATTTTTTTCAATAGTGAGAATAAAAAATTTAAAAATAATCTAAATAAATATTTTCACTTTGAATTTAATAGATTGTCTATTCTCGATCTTTCTGAAGATGCAGATCAACCAATGTATTCGGAGTCTTCAGACAATATGTTGATGTTTAATGGAGAAATTTACAACCATCAGGAGCTAAGGAAAAATTTAGAATCTTCTGGTTCAATTTTTAAAACCAGCCATTCTGACACAGAGGTTATACTTAATGGACTTTCAAAGCATGGGTACAGTTTTATCGAAAAACTAAATGGACAGTTCGCAATATTTTTTTTAGATAATAAATCAAAAAAAGGTTATCTCATAAGAGATAGATTAGGACAAAAGCCACTTTATTACTCATTAAGTGGAGGTAAGTTAATTTTTTCTTCAAATTATTTATCAATAAGTAATGTTTTAAAAAATACAACATTAAATCAGAAAGCTCTGAATAATTATTTGAATGTAGGAGTAATTCCAGGAGAAGACACAATATTAGATCAAATATCCGAAGTTTTGCCTGCTCAAATATTAGAGATAGATTTAGAAAACTTAAAATTAACAAATAGTTTTTATTATTGGGAAATTGATAAAATTTCTGGTGATTCCGAATTTAATGTTGAAGAATTTTTTTCATTATTTAGTGACTCAGTCAAAATTAGACAAATTGCAGACGTACCAATTGCTTATTTTCTCTCGGGGGGAATTGACTCAACTTCTATTCTTCAGAGTGCATATGAGACTAGTTCAGAAAAAATTAATACTTTTTCAGTTACTCATGAAAACAAAAAGTATGATGAGTCAATTTGGTCTAATATTGCCTCTAATAAATTTAACACTAACCATAGCGTTCAAACAATGAACGAAGATATTGGAATTGAGTTAATCAATAATTCACTAGATTCAATTGATCAACCTTATTTTGACCCATCAGTAGTTCCATCTTATATATTATCTAATATGATTTCTAAACACTATAAAGTTGCTATTTCTGGTGATGGTGGAGATGAATTGCTGTGTGGATATGATCGTGTCATTAAATCACACTCAATTAGTAAAAGGACTAATTTAGCCCAAGGTTTATTCAATTTTTATCCATCATTCTTAGGTACAGGAAACAAAATATTGAGATATAGTAAAAATATTTCTGAATCATATTGGTCATTTCATGAAGATTTAAAATTAATGAAATTACTAAATTTACAACCTGATTTGTCCTATAGAGACCAGTATGCTTCCAAATCAAGTAAATCCTTGAAAGATTTAATGGTTGCTGATTATAAATTCTTCCTATCCCAAATGATGTTATTTAAAGTGGACAGAACATCAATGGCAAACTCTCTTGAAGTGAGGTCACCATATTTAGACTATCGATTAATTCAATATGTACTTGGTTCTAATTTAAAGTTTATTAATCATGAAGAACCAAAAAAAATAATGAAGAAATATTTATCTAATAATTTTGATCACAAGTTTTTGAATAGAAGCAAACAAGGCTTTGTATTTAATGTTGAAAGTTGGGTATATAATAATATGAATTATTTGGATAGTGAATTAAAGAGTTCAATTGTTACTTCAGAATATAATAAAAATATATTAAAAAGTCTATCATTAAATAAAACAAGAATTAATGGAATAAGAATTTGGAAATTGTTTGTACTTTCACAATATATGAAGAGACTATAAATGATAAAAACTAAAATACAAAAATTTATCAGAATAATAAATATTGCTTTATATAAAAAAAATCTTCCAAATCAAATTGTGGTTTATTTTCATGAGACTGAACAAATTGAAATTACCACTATTCAAGATATAATTCTTTTTTTCAAGAATATGGATTATGAATTTGTTTCAGTTTCGAAAATTTCAAAGAATTTTGGTACTGATAGGAAAATGTTTTCATTTACTTTTGATGATGGATTTAAAAATTGGAAGAATTTAATACCTGTATTTGATTTGTATGGAGTAAAAGCAACTTTTTTTTTAAATTCAGTTTTTTTAACTAATGAAGGCAATGATATTTTTATGCGAAATATTGGATTGGATAATGAATCAAAAATCATAAATAAAAATATAATTTCAAAGTTAGTTGAACATAATCACGAAATTGGAGCACATACACACTCTCACTACAAGTTATCTAATTTGGATTTTAATGAATTTAAGAATGAAGTAGATAATAACTTAATTTTATTAAAAGAATTTTCTCAGGAGATAGAGAGTTTTGCTATTCCTTTTGGTATGAGAAGATATTTAAAGAAAGATCAAATTGAATATTTAACAAGTCATTTTCAAACTGTTTGTTTTGGCGAAGCTGGGATGTTATTTAGTCAAGATGAGAGAAGCATTCAAAGATATCCATGGCAAATTGGTATCTCTTTTTACCAAAATGTCATTAATTTAAGCACGGATACTCATTTTTTCAATCTTTTAACTAAAAGAAGTGGCCTTGGTTAATATTTTTTATGAATTTTTAGATGAGTTTAATTTTATAGTTGATTCAAGAAGATATACTATTAACTTAAATCCATCTTTAAATCTTGAAATTTGAGTCTCACCATACACTCTGCTTCTATAGTGTACTGGATATTCTAAAATTTTATTTCCAAAATATGCTGAAGAAAAAATTAAATCAAAATCTCCAAATGGATCTTTACTTCTTAAAATGTTTTGCCATTCATAAATTTTACTAACCAAGTTTCTTTTAAAGACTTTTGTTCCACATAGGGAGTCAGTTAAATTTTGATTAATAATGTAAGATATAATAAATTGAAATAAAATATTACCAATATTATTTATTCTTCTCATTGCTCCATCTTCCATTTTGTAAATTAGCCTAGTTCCATTAACAAAATCAGCTCTACCTTCTTCCACGATACTGAAGAATGTTGGAAGAGTTTCAGGGTCTACGCTTAAATCTGAGTCCAATATTGCTAAGAGGTCACCATCAGAATTTTCAATAGCTTCATAAACTGCACCAGCTTTACCTTTTGAAACTTGCTCAGTAACTTTGATCTTCAAATTCTTATTTTCGTCTCTTATTTTTTTTGCAGTTTCGTATGTCTCATCTTTAGATTTTGCGCATACAATTATAAACTCACTATCTTCTCCCATATCAGGCATTCTTGAAAAAAGGACTGGTAAATTTTTCTCTTCATTTTTTGCGGGGACAATAATAGTTTTTGAAAAGTATTCATATTTGTTTGATGTCTTACTAAATAGCATATAGTTATTAATTCCAAGGCTAAAAATACTTAACAATATTTCAAGCAACCTATTTAATATATTTCCAATCCTAAATAATTTAAAAGGAAAAATTTGTCTCGAATAACTTTTGATTAATTCAAAACCCGCACTCTTTGCAATACTATTTATTTTTTTTGGATGGATATAAGACCTTGGCCTTGATTTATTTTTTAAATTTAATATTTCAAAAAAATAAAGAAAAAGGTTCCACTTTGTGTTGACAGATGTAATTAGTAATTTTCCATTATGATTAATTGAGTTGCTAATAGTATCTAAGAATTTATATATATCTGATGAAAGCTCAAAAATATCTGTGACAACAATTAAATCATATTCTTCTTCACTTGATAATAAACTTTCAACATCTTCATCAATTTTTATATATTTCGTTTCAATTTGAGAGTCAAAAGAATAATCAATATTTTTATTAATACTTTGTTCGGAATTTACAATATGTAAAATTTTTGCACCCTTATCGAAATACCTTTTAATTTCGTTATAATGCCTTATATTGTATGTTGATGAACTTAACTTAAACATTGATTTTTAGTATATATGCGAAAATGTATAAAGAAACAGATTATTTTTAGACACCAAATTCATGAGAGAAAATAGACACAAACCAGATACAGCAAATTTTTTTTGGGAAGGCACAATAACTGATTATGAAGTTGCAAGTATAAATTCCTTTGTTAGAAATGGTTTCTCAGTTAATCTTTGGACTTATAGCCAAAATTCATTTGCAGAAATTAGCAAAGAAGTTGAAATAAAAGATGCTTCTGAAATTTTATCAATTGATTTATTGAATAAGCTTACCCAGAATTTACAAAAAGCAAATTACTCATCATTTTCAAATTTATTTCGTTATAAGCTTTTAGATGTTTATGGAGGTTGGTGGTTTGATACTGATTGTTTTTGTCAAAAAAACGTTTTAGAGTTTGAAAAAATAATATCTAACCGTGAATACGTTTTGGGTCTAGAAAGGGAAAATTATGTTGGAAGTGCAGTAATGTATTTCACCGATACAAAACTATTGAAACAGATTGAAAATAAAGCTTATGAATTGATTGAAGAAAACAATTATAGATTAAAGTGGGGCCAAATAGGTCCAGATTTAATTACAGATGTTGTTATTTCCAAGAAGTTGATCGACAATATTTTAGACCCAACTTATTTTTTCCCCGTTCCGCCAAATCAAATAGGAAAACTTTTTAATCCAAATGTTCAGGAAAATGAAAAGAATGAAATAAATAACTCATTTGTTTGTCATACATGGAATGAAATGTTTAGAAAATATAATATAAATAAAAATACACACCCACCAAGAAATTCTTATTTATTTAATCAATTTCATATAAACAATATTGAATATACAAATGAAAGAAAAATTTATTCGAAATTATTTATGTTAAGATTTAATTTAGTAATCTCAATTGTATTTAAACTGTTTTCAAGAATAAAAGTAATAATTAAAAACTATAAAAAACAATGATTATAAAAAGAGCAATTATTAGATACGCAACTTATTTTTCAGGCGTTTCAACAACCGCCATAAGTATATTTTTAATTAATTATTTTCTTGATTCTAATGAATTTGCTGTATGGGGAGTTACAAATTCTTTAATATATATTTTGTCACAACTTGGCCAACTTACTTATGTTCAGTATGTTGAGAAGTATTTCCCAAATTTAGATGATAATGAAAAAAGAAAAACTTTATATAAGTTTATAAAAACTACTATTGCATTTTTTCCAGTATGGTTTTTTGTTTTAGTTTTATTATATTTTTTAAATTATTTTGCAAAATTTAACATTACGAACATTGTCTATTTATTTTTAATGATTACTGTTTCTGTAGTAATTGAAGCATCTATAGAAATTGTTTCAAAATATTTATTAACCAAAAAGGAAACTATAGGATTAGATAAAAATGAATTTATTTATTCTAAATTTCTTAGATTGTTTATATTTATCTT
>MDTC01146031.1_pt1 | contig 11374 bp, 12 predicted proteins | sample 811181 | NCBI WGS metagenome assembly MDTC01 (sample SAMN05326644, study PRJNA326480) | marine metagenome | isolation source: seawater | place: Pacific Ocean: North | collected 2011 | reverse complement strand
ATCCATAGATTTAAGTATTTTTGCTTTTGTTTTTTTTTTTTAAATCTCTTACAAACATTTGAGTAGTTATTTTTTTTTTAATTTTTCCAGTTATTATGTAACCACTAAACTTTTTAAAAGTTCTATATTTTATCTGCTGATATTCTTCAGCAACATGTAAAAATGTAAAGCCAGAATTTTTATAATCGAGATTAATAAATAAATTTTTTGCATTAATATCGATCATAAATCCAAAAGGTGATTGAAAACCGAAGCAACTTTTGTGTTTCATTTTAGAAATTTTTTTACTATGAAATCCTGTACTTACAAATGAATAAATAGGATTTTGTGATCTCAAAAATTCTTTTCTTTTTAGTGCAAAATTACTAAGAGCTCCTGTCATTGCAGGAGAATTTTTTAAATTGTAATCTATTCCTTTACAAAAATCCCAATTAAAAGCATTAAGTATTAGTGTCCCGTTTTTACCTATAATATCTATGAAAATATCTAAGAATTTATCGACATCAAAAATTTGATTTTTTTTTCTAAAATATATTAGAAACTTAAGTAAGTCACATGTTAGTAATATTGTATCACCTTTTTTATATCCTTGTTTAATAAGTTCTTTTTTAAAATTTTTATAAAATTCACGTTTGATCATTGATTTTTCAATCAATCTTATATTTCTTAAGTATTTCAATACCTTTTTTAAATGAGCTAAAATCTACAATATCATCAGTTTCTAAAGATATATTAAAGTTTTCTTCTAAGCTTGACATTAGAGTCATATGTCCAATTGAGTCCCATTCTGGGATTTCATTATATTTTAAATTTTCTAAATTTCCTTCTTCTATAGAAAGTGAATCAACAAATGCTTTTTTATATTTATCTATATTTTTCATATATTTAATTGATTTTTGATTGTTTTTTCTATTCTCTCTACTGATAAATTATATTTGTCAAGCAAGTATTTATAACTTCCACCTTTAATATATTCATCCCTTACTCCATTTATATGTAAGATACAGTCTGAAGAAATGCTTGATAGTACTTCAGCTACTGCACTTCCAAGACCACCATAAATATTATGTTCCTCAAATGTAAAAATATTTTTGTATTGTTTGGAGAGTTCTACAATTTTATTTTTATCAATGGGCTTTATAGTATGCATATTTATTAGAGATCCATTTATATTCTTTTTATTTAAATTTCGAACTACATCAAGACAGTTTTTTAAAATTGAACCACAAGAAATAATTACAAAATCTTCACCAAAGTTTTCTATTTCTATAGATTTACCAATCTTATAATCATAATCTCCAGTATTAATGATCCCATTATTTGAACTGCCTGTAAGTCTTATGTACAAAGAATTATTATGAGCAAAGGACGCCTCAACAGCTTTTATTGTTTCCACACAATCTGCAGGTGAAATAATATCAATATTTGGAATGCTTCTAATGCTTCCTATATCCTCAATGCTACAATGAGTAAAACCCAAAGTCCCTAAGCATAAACCACTTGCTAATCCTACCATTACTATTTTATTTTTCATATATCCCATATTTACTTTAATTTGTTCACAGCATCTTAAAGTTTGAAATGGTGAAAAAGTTGTTGTAAAAACTTCGTATCCTTCGTGTGACAAACCACTAGCTACACCAATTAAATTTTGTTCTGATATACCTAAATCAATATATTTTTCAGGATATTTTTTTCTATACCTATCCAAACCTGCTGATGTTGAAACATCGCAAGTTAACATCATTAAATCATTTCTTTTTTTTGCCTCTTCAAACATAGCCAATCCAAAAACAGCTCTAGAACCTAACGCTGACCATAATTTGATATTTTTTTCATTTATTTCCATTTTTTTTATAATTCTAATTCTTTTAAAGCTTCCTCATAAACAGATTTAGTAAGTATATTATGATGCCAATTATTATTATTTTCTGAAAATTTAAAACCTTTTCCCTTTATAGTTTTTGCAATTAATACATTTGGCTTATTTACAATTTTATTATTGTTTTTTAAAAACTCTAATAATACTTCTGGATTATGACCATTTCCTTCTTTTACATTCCACCCAAAACTTTTCCATTTTTCAACTAAGTTAAAGGTATCCAATATATCTTTATTGCTTCCTGTTTGTTGAAATCCATTATTATCTATTATCAAAAAAATATTATCTAATTTTAAATGATATGCTGCCATCGCTGCTTCCCAAACAGAGCCTTCATTACATTCCCCATCACCCATAACTATATATACATTCTTATTATTTCTTTTTTTTTTTGATGCTATGGCTAGTCCAATACCTATTGAAAGACCCATTCCCAGAGAGCCTGTGGAAAAATGTATTGGTATTTTATCATTTTTAACTGGGTGGCCTAATAAATCACTTCCATCATTTTCAAAGGTCAGCAAAATTTCATCATTAATAAATTTTAATTGATTTAAAACAGCATAATAAGCAAGACAGGCATGTCCTTTGCTTAAAATAAAATGGTTTTCTATTTTTTTTTTAATTTTGTTTAAAAAAATTGTAGAAATTATCTCCACCATTGATAAAGCACCACCAATGTGTGCACTTTTTGCCCCTGCATTTAAAGCAGTTTTTAAAATAATTCTTCTAGTTTCCTTAGAAAATAAATTTATTTCTTCGGTTTTTTCCATCACATACCACCATCAACTCTGATTGTTTGACCGGTTATATAGCTTGCAAGATCTGAAGACAAAAACAATGCTGTGTTAGCAATTTCTTCTGGTTGACCTGTTCTTTTCAAAGATAGTTTTGAAATAACTTCTTCTATTAGTTTTTCATTTGTATTTTTTCTCATCATGTCAGTCTCAGTTAAACCTGGGGCAATTGTATTTACTCTGATATTTGTTCTTCCAAGCTCTCTTGATAAGGTTTGTGCATGAGAAATGATTGCAGCCTTGGATGCTGAATAACTACTTCTTCCAATAGGATTATCAAATGCAGAAGTAGATGAAATATAGACAATTGAACCTTTTTTATTTTTTACAATTCCTTTTAAAATATATTTTGTAAATTCACTTAAAGAAAAAAAATTTACTTGAAAAATTTTTTTTAAGTTTTCATTCTTTGTCATTTGTATTAAAGAATTTTCAATAATACCTGCATTATTGATTAAAATGTCAATATTATTTTCAGCTTCTAAAATAGATTTGCCTGCTTTCTTAACGCTATCATCTGACTCTAATTCTAATTCTATTGGGATTATTTCTTTTTTATTTTGCTCTGATATATCTTTGATATGTTTCTTGAAATCTTGATCAATTTTTCTTACACAAGCATAAACTTTTGCACCATTATTCGAAAATACTTCTAAAATTTTTTTCCCAATTCCTTTATTGCAGCCTGTTATTACTGCAACTTTATTATTTAGTAACATTATTAAGTAAAATCTTCCTCTCGAAAAATATCTTTTGCTAGTGCAGGCTTAAAAATTGTTTGTCCACTTTTAGTCATGAATTTTTTAATAAATTCTTTATCTTCTCCAGCTAAGCACAGATCACTATGTTCTCTGAAGTACTTAATACTAAATCCATAATCAATTATCTCCTTTAAAGATTGTTCGTATATATTTCCAATTTTGATATGTACATAAGGGCATACTAAAACATCTCCAATAGGAGTCACATAAACTCTATTAACAGTGGTACATCCTAAAATTTTTTCATGGTTCTTATCGAATGGATTCCAAATATTTCTAACTAAGTTTTTATATTCTTTTCTTATTTTTCTTAAATATTTTCTATCCTCATCATCACAAATTATATCTTCAGCTGAATGCCACATACCTGAAGGAACAGCAACGTTTAAAAGGGTTCTGTATCTTTTTTGTTTTGAAAAATCTAACAATTGCTTAAAGTGATCAGTGTTAGCATTGTAATGTCCTACGGTTATATTTAAGTAGGGATCTATACCAACATTTTTAACATGCTCTAATGACTCAATTGCTCTTCTCCAAGAGTCTTTTCTTCCTCTTATTTCATCGTGTATTTTTTCATCCATACTATCAATACTTACTGAAATTCGACTAACTTTATATTCTGCTAGTTTTTTTGCCATCTTTTCATCTAAATAAAATCCATTGGTAGTTAGATAAAGATAAAATCTCTCAGGCTTAATTGCTTCAAGTACCTCAAACAGTTTTTCTGGTTGCAAAAGCAGTTCTCCACCCTGCAAATCAAACTCAAAATATCCTAATTCATCTGCCTCATCGGCTAGTTTTTTTATGGCCTTAATATCGAGATACTCTTTCACATGATCACCTTTAGGCGAATTCGTGAAGCAATATTTACATCTTAGATTGCAAGCATTATTAAAATTAAGGTCGATACCTCTAGTTTTTGTCCCAACTTTACCATCATTTTTTTGAACATAAGAATAAAAATCTCTTAATTTTTTCACTAGACGAGGTTTATCTAAAAGAGATGATGCTATTGGCATTTATTAATTTTAAAATTGTTAAGTTCATCATACACTACAAGCTTAAATTGAGCTTCACAAGTTAATTTATTATCTTGGTATCCTTGACCAACTGAATCTGCAATACCTCTCAAAAACTTTTTTATCCTAGTTTTTATAATAAACTTTTCGTTAGGTACAACTTTTTTATAAAATCTAATTTTTTCAATAGAACTAACATATAAAGTTTTACCTTTGTTACCTGGCAAGGTTAGTATAGACATTGCACTCATTTGAGTAAGAGATTCTAATTGAAGAGCCCCGGGCATATTTGGATCATCTGGCCAATGAACTTTGAAGAACCACTCATCAGGTCTAAGCAATTTGTATCCATCAGATTTTTCTCCTGGAATAACATTGGTTACATAATCTATCATCAAATAAGGGTCCCTATTCTTCTGAAATTCCATTATTTTATTTTTATCCAATTCCATCTATTTTATCTCTACGTATCTAGTTAAAATTTTCATTAAATCATATCCATCCCATTTCAAGCTCATATTAAGTGATTGTCCTACCGGAACAATTCTATCAATTCCATTTATTTTATTTGATCTTAAATATTTATCAAAAATTTCTTTTTTAAATCCGAAATATGTTACTGTCTGTAAATTTTCATCAATAATACTTTTTAATTTGTTAATTGATCTGGAATTGACCTCAAGAAATACTCCCCATCTACCCCTGAAAGACTGAACTTCTTTAGGTATTTTTTTTAATTGTATCGTATAAATAGTTTTATTATGCACATCTACTCTTTCTGCATATGGTTCATTAACAAGATATTCATTAATAATCTTATACTTATCGTAAACTTGGAATAAGTCTAACTTATATTTGTTATTTACTAATAACGAGAATTTATTCCAAAATTTATTTCTAGCACTTTTAATATTTGATCCAAACCAATAAATTATATGAGGAGCAGTACAAGCATTTTGATCATATATCATTGTGTCATTGTAAAAATTATTAACCAATTTTTTAAAATCATCATTATTTATTTTTATTATTTTGTCTGCATTAAGAACAGAAATTGAGTATCTATCTCTAAAAAAAATATCTTGAGTATTAATTTTTGTATTCATTTTTTTGAATAAATTTATTGTGTTATTGCCACCCCAAATTAATCGTAAATCTGAGATCGATGAGAGATATTCTGTAATTAGACTTTCATTTTTTTTTGTTCTAAATATTTTGATTACTGACTTTAAAAAATGAAATTTTTTTTTTCTTAGAATTTTATTTAAATAATTAATCATTATATTCACTTCAGTAAAATTTTTATTAGAAATCTTTATCATACAAGTATTTCCACTTAACAAACCAAATGCCATTGAATAGCAAAAATTTAGAGGAACGTTAGATGGCGTCACATGAAAGGAAATACCTCGTCCAACTCTTAAATCATTGAAATCAAAATCTTTTGAATAATTATATATATTATTTTTCCTACACCAAAAACCAAATGAAATAACTTCGGAATTTTTATATTTGTTATTTGATAAAATTATTTTGGATAAATCATCAAAAAATTCAATAATTCTTTTATCAAAAGGTAAATAAATATCTTTATTGAATTTATTATTCCCAATTAATAAATCCATATTTTGTTCTATTTTATTTGGTAGTTTAGATATCACTACATCCTCTGATTTCTGATTTTTCATTTCTACCGTGTACTAAAAATTTAGTGCCTTTCATATTACATTTGCATTTTTTAGAATTTACTATTTCTCCTACATCTTCAGTCAAGATTGAGTGCCCTGGGTAACTTGAAGGTAATAATGATAATGTCTGTATCAAACCTTTTTTTCCAAATTTACATGGGTTGAGCTTTTCGTCTCTAATAATTATCTCAGATAAATTTGAGCAAGTAAGGTATCCGCAAGCACATTCAAGATATATAGATCCTGTTTGTTCTATCATTCCATAATAATTTCTTATTTTTTTAATGTTAAATTTATTTTTTAGTCTTCTATTAAAATCAAAGCGACTTATTTTATTTTGCTCAATTTTTTTCCATCCTCCCCCATGAAGTAATATTGAATTTGAAAAATCTAAATTTAATTTTTTTATTTCAAAATTTTTAATTAAATATTTATAAATATCAAAAGTGAAACCAAATATAAAAATCTTTTGATTTTTATATTTATTTAAAAAATTATTTATTACTTTGTAATTTATTCTATCTTTATTATCGATTGCATAAGTGTAGTCTGTTCCAAAAATTGAGAAACCATAAATTGCTGCTTTTTTTGCATTTATAGTATTCCTAGAAAATTTGTCTGATTTTTTATCAATAATGAGCATCGGAAGTCTCTTATTTCCAAGTAGATTTTCAATAATAAGTTTTAATGCTAACTGTTGATTATAAGAATTACTTTTATCTAGATAAATCTTTGAGGGATTTGTTGATGAAGTACCAGATGAATTTAAAACTTTGAATACCTTTTTTTTATTTATTGATATCATATCGAATTCTTTAAATATTGTAACAGGTAGAAAAGGAACATCTGAGATCACTTTTATTTTCTTGTTAAAATAATCTAATTTATTTTTTATACTTTTTAATTTTTTACAATTTTTAAAATGAAAGTTATTTATCTTAATTATATTTTCAAAAAAATTTTTTTCTTTGTCTTTAAAATTTTTAAACGGAACATTTTTAAAAAAGTTATTTTTAATTTTCATTTTTCAAAATTGGGTTATTAAAATCTATTTTTCCGTTATTATTTATTGGAATTTTTTTAATTATTTTAAATTTAAGTGTATTAATATTTAATTTTGTATAATCAATAAATTTTCTTTTCAAAAAATTTATTTTTTTTTCATTTTGTTTTTCAATAAAAACAATTATTTTGTTATCAACAAATGATTTACTAATTGATTTGACTTTAAATCTTTTAAATAACTCATCTAACTCATCAAGATTTAATCTATTTCCAAAAATTTTTGTAAATCTACTTTGTTTAGAAATGATATAATAAAAATTATCTTTATCTTTAATTGCTGTATCATCAGTATTTAATATTTTAATGTTTTGTAAAAATGATAGAGATTTATAATCATAAGCATATCCAGTATAGATATTTTGGCCTTTAAATAATAATTTACCTTTAAAATTTGACCTTGTATGAATTTTATTTTTTACTTTTAATAAAAATTTCCCTTTACCTATTGGTTTGCCTATACTTCCTATTTTCTTTTCAGAATATTTCCAATCTAATAAAGACATTCTAGCCGACGCTTCTGATGCTCCATACATATTATAAAATCTAGTTTTATGTAATTTATAAAATTTATTTATTTTTTTTAATAGTTCTAAACTAATTTTTCCACCAGCAACTGTTGTATATGATAAATTTTTAAAATATATTTTTTTTTCAAAAAACCCTAATTTATCTAATATATCATAGTTATAAGGAACTCCTCCAAAAGAACTTATTTTGAATAATGAAAATAAATTCCAAAATTTTTTTTCAAAGAATGTTGCATTATTCAAAATAATTCTAGCCCCTACAAATAAGTGAGTATTAATTATTGATAAACCATAAACATAACTAATTGGTAAAGTTGTAACTGTTGTATGATTTTTTTTTATTTTAAGAGATTTGCAGATGTCATTAGTATTTATCTCAATATTTTTTTTGGTTAATTTAACACATTTTGCAGAACCAGTGGAGCCCGATGTGCTCTGAATAAACATTAGTTTTGGATTAATATTAAATTTAAACCATTTGTTTTTTTTTAATAAAATGACGTTATTTGTTGTCTTATAAATTTTTTTAAAATTTTTAATTTCATTTTTTTTATTATCATTGACTATATAATGTGGTTTAAATTTTCTAATTAAAGTTTTTAAATAATTTTTATTTATTGAAGGATTCAAAAATTTTACTAAACAATTTTTTTTTAAAGCTGATATATAAAAAAAGATTATATCTTCACTGTAGCCACCTATTATAAATATTAACTTATTTGACTCTATCAAATTGGAGTATGTTTCTGAAATTTTATCAAGTTGAGAATAAGAAATCTCATTTCCATTAAGACCGATTAATGCAATTCTTTTTTTGAATTTTTTAATTTTTTTAATCAAAAACATTTTTTTACACTATTGGATGATTTTGTATTTGAATAATTCTATGTTTTAAAAGTAACTTTGTAATAATTTTGATGTCTTTGTTTGAAATATCAAGTCTTTCTCTGATATCATTTATAGAAAAAGTACCATCACAAAAGGTTAAAAAATTCATAATCATTTTGGATCTTAATTTAAATTTTGTTTTTCCAAATTGACTTTTTGTTGGGTATAATTTTCTCTTACCCATATTTGGTTCACAAAAAATTTTTGATATCGGATATTTTTCTTGTTCAATTGTTTTTATAGTTTCTTTGTGTAGTTCCAGGCTTTTATTAAGTCCTGAATTAGTTACTAATTTAAAATCATCACCTGAGGTATGATACTCTTTGTAAGTACCATATTTTGATCTCATAATTGATACAAAAGGTAGATTAACATTTGGTGAGGAATATTGTCTTTCATCACTGCCTCTTGTAAGCCAATCATATTCTTTATATTTAATTTTTAAATTTTTTAATACTCTTCTTACCAATCTATCGATGTAGAGATTTTTAAATTTTGTAGGTAAAAAAGAATATGTCCGATTATCTCCGACACAAGTGATATTAAGACCAAAGCAAACATTTTTGATTAATCTTTTAAAATTTTTTTTTATATAAATAATAGAACCAATAGTTTCAGGTAAAAATACGAATCTATAAGTATAAAAATTATTTCTATCCATTAACCATTTAGCTAAATAAATTGATACTATTGGACCAGATATTTCATTATTTACCATACCAGGATGGCAAATATAAGTTGATATAAAAACCTCCTTCTTTGATTTTCCTTTGATAATTATTTCACCATAATTGAGAAAACCTTTTTTGTGGTCACTGTCAATTTCAATATAATAATCCTTATTATTTAATTTTTTATATTCGTTATAAGATAAACAAAAACCCCAAAATTTTTTGTAATACGATGTTACATATGGAATTAGCTTTGGAATTTTTTTTATATAAAAGAGGTGTTTTCTCAATTTTTTTAATGAAATTTTTTTTTTTATTTTCGTTGAATATCCAACAACGTGAAGATTGTTTTTTTTGAAGTCAATTATAACTTTATTATCTTTGTCTTTAATTGTTCCAGATTTGATATTCCATTCAGGAGGAACTTGCCAATCGAAAAATCTTTCTCCAGATTTGACTTTACATATCTTTAAATTTGGTACTATTCTTTTTAATTGATAGAGTGTTTCTCTATTCCCTTTACCTGTAATACTTCTGTAAATAGGAAATAATTTTTTTGCTAATTTGATTAAGTTATTTTTTTTCACACTTATATTGTAAAGTATTTATTTATTTAAGGAAATTTAATTATTTATAAATTTTACAAATTCAGTATTTAAATAAGAAATCTCTTTTCTTTTTGAAGTTATTTTTTTTTGTAAAATATTTTTTAAATCATCTTTTTTAAAATTTATAAAATAATCTATGTGCTTATCACCTAATGAATTTGAGTTGGTAATATTTAATGTTTCATTATCATATTTTGTATATTCTACTGTAGTTATGCCTAATTTATTAGCATCAATCATAACAGTTCCAAAAAGTTCAGTTATAGATAAGAGTGATCTAATTAGAATCAAATTTGGTTGTAAATAAGTAAGAATAATATTTTTATATTTTTTATTATTTATTATTTGATCTAATTTATATTGTCGAGTTGTTGGGTGAGGTTTAATCAAAATTTTTATTTTAGGATATAAAGTATTAATCGAAGATAGTATGTCATCAATTATTTCATCATAATATCTATTATCTAAAAAATTTTCATGATTTAAAGAAGAAATAAAGAAGGAGATAAACTTTTCATTTTCATTTATTTCAGGATGGAAGTTTTTTATATAATTCTTTGATTGGTCAAAAAGATTTTTTTGCCAATCTTTATAAAATCTTGGAGCACCTGTTAAAAATAAATTCTTAGTTTTTTTTGAACTAAATATCTTTTCACTTTGTTCATTGAAAACTAATACATTCTTAGAAGAAGTTTTTTTTTGAGGAAATTTATTTTTAAGAATATTTTTAAAATCAACTCTATCATCAAAATAAGAGTTTGATTGAGAGAAAATTATTTTTGAAGAAAAAAATAGATAAAAAATGTTTAAAGGAAACCGATCAAGTTTACCAAAATGAATTATTTTATAACCATTTAAAAATAGACCTAATAATCTAAATAAGAATAATAAATTAAATATTTTTGAAAGAAAAAAATTTTCTTTTTTACTGATAATCTTAATATCACCAATAATTTTTAATTGATCAAAAATAAAAATATTTTTTTTTAAAATGTTATAGTGTTTTTCATTTTGACAAAAAAATATACATTCATTTGGTTTAAGACTAAAAGCTAAAGGTAAAATTGTATCAACACTTTCTAACTTATTTTTAAGGATAATAGCTAATTTCATGTTAATTATTAGAATAAATATTATTATAAGTTTTATCTCAAATGTCACTGAATATATTTTTGAAAAAAAAAATAATTACTATATATCTTAATTTAAATACAAACTTTGATCAAAATTTAAATGTTTAATAAAAAAATATTTTTCTCTTACAGAAACAAATTTAATATATTACTAATATTTTTAATATCTCTTGGTATGACAAATTTTTTTAAGGGAGATATTTTTTTAAGTTTTAAAGTTTTACCTAATTTAGGAGATAACCATGTTCTCTTTGTTGTATTATTGGGCATTATTTTTTTGGTTTTGAATACGGACAGAATTAGTTTTTCATTTCTAAATTTTGATAAGTTTTTTT
>MDTC01037881.1_pt1 | contig 11375 bp, 11 predicted proteins | sample 811181 | NCBI WGS metagenome assembly MDTC01 (sample SAMN05326644, study PRJNA326480) | marine metagenome | isolation source: seawater | place: Pacific Ocean: North | collected 2011 | reverse complement strand
TATAAACCAGGCCAATATAAGTTAGTGAATTGTGATATAAAAAACTCTAGCAAATTACATTCGGAGTTAGAAGGAACAAATTATATAATAAATCTAATAGGTCTTTTAGTAAGCAAAAAAAATAACTCCTTTGAGGAAGTTCATAACTTAGCAGTAAAAAATATTGTTTCAATTTGTAAAAAATTAAACGTTAAAAAATTAATTCATGTATCAGCCATAGGAGCTGAAAAAAATTCAAAATCAGAATATTCTAGAACTAAGTTTTTAGGTGAAGTAGCAGTTAAAGGTTTCAAAAATCATTGTATTTTGAGACCTTCAATTGTATATGGTGATGAGGATAATTTTATAAATTTATTTGCAAAAACCTTAAGGTTTTCTCCTTTTTTGCCACTAATTGGAGGAGGAAATAATCTATTTCAGCCTATATGGGTTCAAGATGCTGCAAACATAATAGTAAATGTTTTAGAAAATAATATTAAAGGAAAAATTTTAGAAATTGGAGGTGAAGATATACTCTCCTTTAAAGAAATCCTAGAAATTATATTAAAAGAATTAGAATTAAATAGAAAACTAATAACGGTGCCTTTTGGGCTTTCAAGAAGATTAGCCTCTTTATTAGAAATTTTACCTGATCCTTTAATAACTAGGGATCAAGTAGAAATGCTTAAAAAAGATAATATTATTTCTAAAAAATATGATTATAGGCAAACACTAAAATATCTACCAATGCCATTTAAAAAAATGATTAAAAAACAACTAAGTTTTATGAAAAAAAATGGAGGTCACTTAAGTTAGATTTATTAATAATATTATGCTGATGCCAAAAATTACTCTATAAATTACAAAAATCCTAAAAGAAAAATGCTTAGTCCACCTAACTAAAAATTTTATAGAAAAAAATGCAAAAATAAAGGTTATTGCAGTTATATAAAAAAAATAAAAACTTATTTGTTCACTGGAAACTAAAATATTGTATATTCCGTAGCAAGATGCCAATATAATTATTGGTATGCTTGTCAATAAAGCCAATTCAATAGAAAAAGACCTGCTATACCCTAAGAATCTTGAAGCAGTCAAAACAGTCCCTGACCTGCTCATTCCAGGTAGCAAAGAAAGAGTTTGAAAAAGGCCTATTAAAAAGGCATTTTTTAAAGAAAGGGAGTCATTAGTTTTCTTATGGGGTGTTTTTTTATCGGAAAAGTCTAGTAATAACCCACCAAAAATAGAAGTTACAGCTATTGTTGTCATACCAAAGATATAATATTTTTTAAAAAATATAACTATCAAAAAGCCAATAAAAATAACAGGGAAAACACAAATTAATAAAGGAAGAACTTTTTTATCAACTTTTTTTTTAATGAAGAACTTATTGAGAATTAAATAAATAGTTTTTTTTTCGAAAAAAAGAACTGCTAGTAAGGTTCCCATGTGAGCCGCAAGCGCATATATCAAACCTTCTACTTTCCATTCAAAAAAGAACTCCATTACATAGAGGTGTGCTGAACTAGAAACTGGAATAAACTCTGTGATACCTTGAATTAGAGAATAAGCTAAAACTTCAAAATTGTGCATTATTAAAGCATAATTAATATTATATTGAGAATAAATCTTTTTTTATTAAATTAAAAGTTATGTATAAATTATATTATATGCCATTAAATTTTCACTGTAGAGCCGCGAGAATTATTCTGTTAGAAAAAAATATACCTTTTCAGATTGTTAATGAACCTTTTTGGAAAAGAAGAGTTGAATTTTTAAAGATAAATCCTGCAGGAGATTTACCTGCAGTAACAGATGATGATGGGATAAATATAATAGGATATGAATGTTTAGTTGAATATTTAGATGAAAAAAAAATAGGAAAAGTTTTATTAGGAAATAATCCAATAGAAAAATTAGAAGTTAGAAGACTATGTATGTGGGTTGGAAAAAAGCTTCAAAAAGAAGTAATGGAAAATATTTTAGATGAGAGAGTTTTTAATAGCCTTAAAGACAATAGTCCGCCGTCTACATCTATATTAAATGCAGGTAGAAAAAATTTAAAAAATCATTTGCAATATTTTGATTGGATTTTAGGAAGAAGAAGTTTTTTGGCGGGTGATATTTTCACTGTTGCCGATATAGTTCTAGCTGCAGCAATATCATCTTTAGATTACTTGAGTGAAATTAATTGGAAAAATTATGAAAAGTTTAAAAATTGGTATTCAGTTATAAAAAGCAGACCTTCATTTAGAGAAGTTTTAGAAGAAAGTATTTATAATATTACTCCTTCTGCACATTATAAAGATCTGGATTTTTGAATTGACAGATACTTTTTTTGATAAAATAGAAAAATATTCTAAAAGTTTAGGCTTTCAAGATATTAAAGTAACAAATTTTAGTGATTTTAATATTTACTCAAAACATTTAAGAGAATTCATTAAAAATAAATTTTATGGAGAAATGAATTGGATTAAAGAAAAATCTTTAATTAGAGAAAACCCTACTAATATATGGGAAGAAGCAAAAAGTGCCTTGGTGTTTGGTTTAAACTATGGACCTGATTATAGTCCTTTTTCAGAATTAAAAAACAAAAAGACAGGTTATATATCTATATATGCTAGAAGAAAAGATTATCACAAAGTTATTAAGTCTAAACTAAAAAATATAGGAAGGTTTATATGCAGAAATTCAGATATTAAAGTTAAGGTATTTGTAGACACTGCTCCCATTATGGAAAAACCTTTAGCTGAACTTTCAAATATGGGATGGATTGGCAAACACACTAACCTAGTTTCAAAAAAATATGGTTCATGGCTATTTTTAGGTATTATTTTAACCAATTATAATTTTAATCAATCTAAAAAACACAAAATAAATAATTGTGGAACTTGTAATGCATGCAATGAAGCATGTCCTACTAACGCCTTTACTTCACCGTACAAGTTAGATGCAAGAAAATGTATTTCTTATTTAACTATAGAGCATAAGACGCATATTAAAAGAAAATATAGATCTTTAATAGGAAATAGAATTTTTGGTTGTGATGACTGTTTAGCAGTTTGTCCTTGGAATAAGTTTGCTAAGACTCATTCTGATATAAAGCTAGATATAAATAATAATTTAGTGTTGCAACCGCTTAAAAGCTTAGTTTCCTTAGACGAGGAAAGTTTCAGAAAGAAGTTTTCTGGTACTCCATTAAAGAGACTAGGGTATAATAGATTTTTAAGAAATATTTTAATTGCTATAGGAAACTCAGGGGATAAGTCATTAGTGGATTGTGCTATTAATAAATTAGAACATAATAGCAGTTTGGTAAGGGCAATGGCAGTTTGGGCTTTATTTCAGTTAAGTGCAGATAGATTTAAAGAAGAAAAAAAATTGAGATATAGTAAAGAAAGAGATCTTGATGTAAGAGAAGAGTGGCATGAAGGAAATATAAAATGATAGTAACTAGCTTAGGGTATGGATATACCTCATCATTCTTATTAAAAGAAATTGCTTCTCATGGTGTAAAGTGTATTGGTATAACTAACAACACTAAATATTATAAACAAAGTAATTTAGAGAATATATCTATCTTGCCAAGGTCTAATACAATAAAATCTATAAACAAATCTACACACTTAGTAGTGACAGCTCCTCCATATAAGAATAGATGTCCAATTCTTTCTAATTATAAAAAAGTTATTAAAGATTCTAATATCAGATCAATATTATATGTTTCTTCTACTGGTGTATATGGAGATCACAAAGGAAAATGGGTGCATGAAAACTCAGTTATTAAAGGAAAAAATAATTTGGTTAATAAAAATCGTATTAAGGCTGAAAACTCTTGGACTTCCTTTTGCAAAAAAAACTCATTAGTTTTAAATATAGTAAGATTAGGAGGAATTTATGGATTAGGTAGACCAAATATAAATAAAGATATATTTAAAGATATAATTGTTAAAAAAGATCATTTTTTTTCGAGAATACACGTTTTAGATATTTCAAGATTAATAGTAAATATACTTTTTGACTCTAACAAAAATAGTTGTTGGAACTTAGTTGATGAGCTACCAACTACTAGAAAAAATTTTATAGAAAGGATTATAAAGCTAAAAAAAGTAAAAGTTTATAATTTTAGAAATTATGAAGAACTAAAAAAAAATATCTCAGATCCAAAAAAAAAGTTTTGGCAAGCTAATAAAAAAGTAAGTAGTCAAAAAGTTAAAAAAAAGTTTTGTTACACTTTTCTATTCCCATCTTATATGGAAGGTCTAAAATATATAATTAAGAACTCATAACATATATAATAAAGCATCTTTAAGAATTTTTAAATCATAATTGGAAGACATTCTATGATCACTATTTTTTGATATAATTAAAGTAGTTTCAGAGTGGCTCAGTATATTTAAAAGTTGAATTTGTGAATCTAGGGTTACAGAAATATCCTTAAGTCCATAAAGTAAAGTAACTTTGCACTTGATTTTTATTTTTTTTTGAGCAAAAAAAACTTTTTAGAGTTATTTATAAACTTATTAGAAAAAAAGTAAGGTTTTTTGGAGTAATTTGAATTTATTTTTATTCCTTTATTATTTATATACTTTTTATATTCTAAAGTACTTAAGCTTTCTAGCAGCCTAGAAGTAAAGTCTATAGCTGAAGATATTCCTATAATTCCAAGTAATTTTTTTTTTGTCACTAAAGATAAGTAAAAAGCTATCCAGCCACCCATTGAGGAACCTATTAAAATAATAGGGTAATTAGTTTTTTTTTCTATTAATACTTTACTTTCGTTTATCCAGTCTGAAAGATATAAATTATCAATATCACCTGATGACTCACCATGTCCTGAATAGTCAAATCTTAGATATTCAAAACCATATTTTTTTCTAAGTTTTTCGATAAAATTTGCCTTAGTGCCACTTTTATCCGACCTATAACCACATAAAAAAACAACAGACTTTCTGAGGCCGTTTTTAGTTTTCTTTTTAAGAATGTAGCTAATTTGATTTTTTTTTATTAAAATATTATTTTTAAAAGTCATTATTAAATGAGTTATATAAATAAAATTAATACTAAAGAAATTCGCCTTTTGCAAGTGCTCCCACATTTAAATTCAGGAGGTATGGTCTCTGGCGCTGTAGAAGTATCAAATTATTTAAAAAAAAAAGGAGGAAATAGTATTATAGTTTCATCTGGAGGGTATAGAGAACAAGAAGTATTAAGAAATAACGCCTCCTTAATTCATTTACCGGTAGAAACTAAAAACCCTTGTTTGATTTATCTAAATAAAAATAGACTTATAAAAATTATTAAACAATACAATATCAATATAGTTCATGCTAGGTCAAGGGCACCTGCATGGTCATCATACTGGGCTTCTAAATCTACAAAAACACCTTTTATAACTACTTTTCACGGCACATATGGCACTGAAAATTTTATTAAAAAAAAGTATAACAGTGTTATGTTAAAAGGTGATTATGTAATTGCTATTTCAAACTTTATTAAGTGGCATATTGAGAAAGAGTATAAAAAATCTAATAATATTTATGTTATTCCTAGAGGTATTGATGAAAAAATTTTTTCTCCAGACAAAGTAACCACAGCAAGAATTATTTCCGCAGCAAAAAAAATTAAAACTGATGAATTTAGAAAGACTATTTTAATGCCTGGAAGACTTACTAATTGGAAAGGTCATGAAATAGCCATCAGGTCTTTGTCATTGGTTAAAGATCATAACATAAAATTAGTGATTTTAGGTGATATTCAGAAAAGATTTAAATACAAAAAAAAACTTGAAAAGTTAGTTTTTAAATTAGGTCTGCGAGATAAAGTTTTATTTTTGCAGCAAACAAGAGATTTGCCTGCTTATTTGATGCTGGCCGACTTAGTAATTTCTTGCTCTACAAAGCCTGAGGCATTTGGAAGAACAATTTTAGAAGCTCAGGCAATGGGAAGGCCTGTATTAGCATTTAATCATGGTGGTTCAGTTGAGCTTATTAACGATAATAAAAATGGAATACTCAGCCCTACATATGATATTAAAGAGTTTGCAGGAAATATTGTTAAGTCTTTATCATTATCTTTAGAAGAGAGAAAAAAAATATCTAATGAAAGTATAAAAATGGTAAACAAAAAATATTTAACATCTAACATGTGTAAACAGACACTCAATTTATATAAAAATTTAATTTTAAAAAATAAATGAAAAAAATTTTAGTGATTAAGCATGGCGCACTTGGTGATATTATATTATCAATGTATCCCTTATTTTCTATAAAGAAGAATTTTAAAAATTGCAATTTTACTATTTTAACAGAACCGCAGTATATTGATTTGTTTAAAAATCTTCCTTTTGTGGATTACATTAAAGCTGATAATAGAAAATCGATATTTTTTGTTTTTAGTTTTATAAAACTATGTATTTGGTTTTATAAACAGAAGTTTGATTGGGTATTTGATTTACAAACTTCAAAAAGAACAAATATTTACTTTTATTTTTTTTCAATAATTTCTGAATTTAAATGGAGCGGGATAGCAAAAAAATGTTCACACCCGCATTTAAATGCAAATAGAACTAAATTGCATACAATACAAAGACACAAAGAACAATTAAGGTTAGCTGGGATAAAATCTTTCGCTATGGTAAACTGGAATTTTCTTAAAAGCAACATAAAAAAATTTTCTCTTACCAATAATTTATTTTTACTAATTATTGGAGGAGCAGCTCATAGGCCTAAAAAAAGATGGAGTATTCATAATTATGTAAATCTGATAAAGCTACTGAATCAAAAAAAAATATTTCCAATTATAATAGGTGGAAATGCAGAAAAAAAATATTTTAATGAAAAAAACTACAATGATATAAAGTGTAAAAATTTAATAGGTAAGACTTCTTACTTAGATTTAGCAGAAATTGCTAGAAAGTCTAAATGGGTTGTAGGAAATGATACAGGTCCTATGCATTTAATATGTCAATGTAGTAAAAACTCTACAAAAAAAATAGTATTATTTGGACCTGACTCTAACCCAAAACTATGTGCTCCGATAGGAAAAAATATTATTATTATTAAAAAAAATGATATAAACGATATTTTACCTGAGAATATAATAAAATTAATAGATTAAAAAAAAGATAGTATTATTAATTAATTTTGGTTATAAGTAGATTTATTATAGAAAGGTATTGTTATAGTAAGAAATAATTCTCCAACCAATGCGGGTCCGCGCATAAACAAAGAAATTTTTATAGATCCAGTAAGGTTAATTGATAACAAAGGTAAGATGATTGGTGTTGTTAAGCTACAGAAAGCTCTAGATATGGCAGAAGACATAGGATTGGACTTAGTTGAAGTTTCTCCAAACGCAAAGCCTCCTGTTTGTAAAATACTAGATCATGGAAAATTTAAATTTGAAGCCCAAAAAAAAGCTGCAAAAGCAAAAAAAAAGCAAAAAGTCATAGATATAAAAGAACTAAAATTTAGACCAAATATTGACTTAAATGATTTTAACATAAAAATTAAAAGCATAAAAAAGTTCTTAGGTGCAGGGGATAAAGTTAAAATTTCACTTAGATATAGGGGAAGAGAGATGGCTCATAGGGAATTAGGTATTAAGGTGTTGGAGCGAATTAAGGATGAAACAAAGAATATTTCAAAGGTTGAGTTAGATCCTAAACTAGAGGGAAGACAAGCGGTTATGATATTAACTCCAGAAGAAAAAAAATAAAAGTTCTTTTAAAATGCAAATAAAACTTGATTAGAAAAGTAAATAGAAATATATTTAGTAATTTTAAAATATAGATATGCCAAAAATTAAAAACAAAAGTGGTGCAAAAAAAAGATTTTCTTTTACCGGGTCTGGTAAGGTTAAAATGAATCAAGCAGGAAAAAGACATGGTATGATTAAAAGAACAAATAAATTTATTAGAAATGCTAGGGGAACTACTATACTTGCAAAGTCTGATGAGAAAATTATAAAAAGAAATTTTTTAAGAACATAATTAAGTAGGATTAAATGGCCAGAGTAAAACGAGGTGTAACTAAACACGCAAGACATAAAAAAGTACTGTCTGCAGCTAAAGGTTCTAGAGGAAGACAAAAAAATACATTTAGAGCTGCTATGCAAAGGGTTGAAAAAAATAGACAATATGCCTACAGAGACAGAAAAAATAAAAAAAGAGAACTCAGAAAACTTTGGATTATCAGAATAAATGCAGCATGTAGAGCGCTTGGCATGAAGTATTCTGTATTTATTTCAAAGCTTAACAAAAAAAACCTTCAACTAGATAGGAAAGTTTTAGCTAATATAGCTTATGAAGATCCTGCTGCATTTAAAGCCATAATGGAAAAAATAAAGAATTAACTTTAACATTTCGAGGTGCTTAAATCGAAGAAATCATTAAAAAAGGAGAGGAACTAAAATCTTTAGTTTTTAAAGATCTTGCTGTTGATTTATCATTAGAAAAGTTAGATGAATTTAAAATTTACTATATTGGAAAAAACGGAAAATTTACAATTTTATTAAAATCACTAAAAGAATTGAGTAAAAGTGAAAAAGCAAATGCTGGAAAAACTTTAAATATAATTAAAAAAGAAATAGAGGATCATTTTTTAAATAAAAGACAAGAAATTCTTGATATAGAGCTAAACTCTAAGCTAATAAATGAAAAAATTGATATTTCTTTACCTGTAAGACCTGTAAAAAGTGGAAGTATCCATCCAATTACCAAAACACTAGATGAAATAACCAGTATATTAGCAAGTATGGGTTTTGAAGTAAAAGAAGGTCCTCACATTGAAGATGAATATAATAATTTCACTGCTTTAAATATTTCAGAAAATCATCCTGCAAGACAAGACCATGATACTTTTTATTTAAATAAAAAGAATATGCTACTAAGAACCCATACATCTCCTGTACAGATTAGAGTAATGTCACAAAAGAAATTACCGATTAAAATTATTGCTCCAGGAGCTACATACAGGTGTGATGATGATGCTACTCACTCGCCTATGTTTCATCAAGTTGAGGGATTACTAGTAGATAAAAATGCAAATATGGCGCAACTTAAAAGTGTAATAAAGATACTACTAGAAAAATTCTTTCAGATTGAAAATATTCCGGTTAGGTTTAGACCATCTTATTTTCCATTTACGGAACCATCAGCAGAGGTTGACATAGGGTGCTCTAAAAAAAATAACACTTTAGAAATAGGTAAAGATGAAGAATGGTTAGAAGTATTAGGTTGTGGGATGGTTAATGTAAAAGTATTAGAAAACTGTGGTATAGATGCTGAAAAATACAGGGGATTTGCTTTTGGTTTAGGAGTAGAAAGATTTGCTATGTTAAAATATGGTATAAATGATTTAAGAATGTTTTATGAAAATGATTTAAAGTGGTTAAAAAATTATAGCTTCAATCCCAATGGATTTCCAAATATTATTAGAGGATTAAGATGAAGTTTACTCTTTCGTGGCTAAAAGAACATATCAAACTTAATAATAATCCTGCTGAAATTGCCAAAATTTTAACAGACCTTGGATTAGAGGTAGAAAATTTTCAACCTATTAACCCTAGCCTAATGGATATGTTAGTTTGTGAGTTAAAAAGCATTAAGAAGCATCCTAATGCAGATAGATTAAGTTTATGTGAGGTTACATCGGGCAAAGAAAATTACAACGTAGTATGTGGAGCAGGAAATTTATATGAAGGAATGAAAACAGTATTTGCTCCAAATGGAACTTTTATTCCAGGAAAAATGTTTAAATTAGAGAAAAAAAGCATAAGAGGAGTTGAAGGCGATGGAATGCTTTGCTCTGAGGAAGAGCTTTGCTTGTCTGAAAACTCAGCAGGAATAATTGATTTAGGAGATACCTTTGAAGTTGGAAAAAGTTATGGTAGTTACTTTGAAAAAGATTATATCTTTGAAATAGGACTTACTCCCAACAGAGGCGATTGCGCATCTGTCAAAGGTATTGCCAGAGAATTAGCAGCTAAATTATCAAAACAATTAATAAAAAAAGAAGTTTTTCATGAGAAAGATAGTTTTAAAAGTGAGATGGTTTGGGACCTTTCTAGTTTATCAAATAAAAAAGATTGTCCTTTGATTATCGGTAGAGAGTTTAAAATAGAAAAAAACCCTAAGAGTCCTGTAAATTTTGTAAACAAACTAATTCAAATAGGTATTAATCCAAATTCTATGCTAGTAGATATCACAAATTATATATTATTTGATTTAGGACGCCCGCTTCATGTTTTTGATTTAGATAAAATTGAAGGAAATCTTAAAGTAAGAAGAGCAAATAATGAAGAGAGCTTTATAGGGTTAGACAATAAAACTTATAATTTAACAGACAAAGATCTTGTTATAGCAGATGATAAAAAAATAGTGAGTCTAGCTGGTGTAATGGGTAGTGCAAATAGTTGTGTTGATTCTAATACAAAAAAAGTATTTCTTGAAGTTGCCTATTTTGATCCAGATTTAATTTCAAAAACCGGAAGACGACATAATATAATTACTGATGCTAGATATAGATTTGAAAGAGGTGTTGATAAGAATGGTTTGTTAGAGGGCTTGAGTTATGCTACTGAAATGATAATAAATTTCTGTCATGGCAGTTATAGCCAAGCAATTTCTGCAGGAAACTCTCTAGAAAAAAATCATTCAATCAATTATAAAACAGATACCTTTAAAACTATTACAGGATATAGTATCAGTACTGATTTACAAATTAATTATTTAGAAAGATTAGGGTTTGAGATAAAAAAAGAAAAATCTTTTTTTTCCATTACAGCTCCAACATGGAGGCATGATATATTTCATGCCAATGATATAGTGGAAGAAGTTGTGAGGTTAGATGGTTATGACAACATACCCTATGAAAATTCTTTAAATAATGACTTTATGTCAAAGGAAAGTATGCCTTTTTCTAAAAATATAGAGATAGACTTGAGAGAAAAGTTGGCACACCTTGGTTTAGACGAAATAAAATCTTTTACTTTTATTTCTCCAAAAAAAATTATACCTGATACAGACTATAAAGAGGACCTACGTTTAGTTAATCCTATATCTAATGAATTAAGTGTAATGAGAAACTCGTTATATCCAAATTTATTGGACTCTATTTCAAGAAACTATGCAAAAGGTTTTGATGCTTTCGCTATGTTTGAGATAGGTGATATTTTTAGAGGAATTGATTATTCTAAACAAGAAAAATTTATAGGATTAGTTCTTAGCGGTTATCAGACAAAAAAAAACTGGTATTACAATAGAAGATTTTATGATTTTTTTGACATGAAGGCAATTATATTAGATCTTATCAAAATATTTTCATTACAACTAGAAATTGATTTCATAAGAAGTAAAAGTGAATACTATCATCCTGGGAAATCGGCTGATATTA
>MDTC01115348.1_pt1 | contig 11376 bp, 10 predicted proteins | sample 811181 | NCBI WGS metagenome assembly MDTC01 (sample SAMN05326644, study PRJNA326480) | marine metagenome | isolation source: seawater | place: Pacific Ocean: North | collected 2011 | reverse complement strand
GCTTTCTAAAAGCCATAATTGATTATTTAAATGATAAAGACCTGCATCATAATGAAAATTTATATCGTAACTAGAAACAAGAAGTACCAAATATAATAAAGAAACATAAGAAAAAGTCCGAAGCTTATTTATATTGACCTTTTCATAAAAATTTACAAACAATATTAATAAAAACAAAAATGAGAAATTACTTTTAAGAGGTAGGAAAATATTTATTAGATTTAAATAATTGCCCATTAAGAACATTCCAATTAAAGGATAAAATATTTGTATATCTATTCCTTGAATTTCTATATCGTCAGATTTCTCATTAAGAAAACTCTTTGAGAATATAATCATCAAAGACCTTCCTGAAAATGTAAATAGAAAAAATAAAAAATAGAATTTTATGGCTAAAAAAAAGAAACTATCCATGGATTGCCTTATTATACCTACTGAAAAGTAGGTTTACATTTGTTAATAAGTCATTGTTCTTCATTTTTATTTCTCGGCAAACTTTTTATTGTTGAACGATTTTTTAACAAAATTAAAGTTACTAAATAGAATATAGCTGAAAATACATATATTAAATTAAACTGAAAATAAATATCTCCATTGTAATGATTATGAAGAATGAAAAAAGATATATATGCAGTTAAATATGTTATTTTTAACAATAGATTATTTAATTCATAAAAAATTAGAATTGATAAAAATATTGTTAAATGCCCAATACTGTAATAAGAAAACCTTATAGGAGGATACCAACCAATAAATGCCCAAAAAATATTTACTAATACGATCACTTCAAACAACGGTCTTAAATAATTTTTTTTATTTATTAATTTAGAGCCATAAAAAACTAAGTAAACAACTACAAAAATAAATGGCAAATACAAGTATTTAATAACACTTAAATTATCTTTAAAGTAACAAATAAAATTATGCGGTAGTTTTTGGCAATACCACCCTGTAACACCATAAGTATCGATACCCCTTATGTAATCAAAAACCCAAAAAAACTGATTATAAAGTTCAATATTGTGATCAGTCCCTATGGAAAAATAGCTTTTAAACATCTGATAACCAAGTATTGGAAGAACATATTTAATGGAAAAGAAGAATACATTCTTTATTTTATTTTGTGGATAAATATTGTAATAATAAATTAAATACAAACAATATATAAATAGCAATACAAAAGACCTATGTGATAAATAAAGAATTCCTAATAGAAAAGGGAGATACCTGTTGGTAACGAAATTATATTTTCTATATAATAATATTCCAAAAATAATTAAAAGCCCAGTTTGTGTATGGTGACCAGCTTCAAAGATGGTCCACTTATAAATAGGACTTAAAAGAAAAAATAATAAAGTTATTGAATAATTAGAAGTCGTATTTTTTATTTTAAAAGCTAAATTAAATAAATATGCAGTTAAAGAGATAATTACATTTTGTAATATAAAATAAGAAGCTTGAAACAAAAATATTTGATGAACATCAGAATTGAATATATTAATAAATTTGAATATTAGCCAGGCAAAAATTAAAAAAATAGGTCTATTTTGATATTGAAAGTCTTGAATAGAATATAAATTTTCGATATTTTGCAGTGTTATAAAATATGGCTCCTCATCACAGCTTCTTGTATATAAGTAATCCAAATTAATATCAAAAAATGATAAGTTAAAACTTTCAATTCTTGTACAAAGATAATAATTTGTATATGAATCAAAAATTCTAAACATTATCAAATAAAGGAAGCTCGAATAAAAAAATGAAATTGATAAATATTTAAATATCTTAGAAAAATTTATTTTTGATAACACAATCTAATGATAGTAAAGCTTAATTTTGAAATTTAAACTTTCCTTATCTTTAAATAATAAATTATAGAAAATAGGAATAATAAAAAATTTAAAACATTTAAATAAGGGATATTTGTTAATGTATATTTTTTTGGAAGACTATAGCCTTTCTTTATTAACTCTAAACAATCTGTATTATTTTTAGCTGTAATAATCTCGCCATTTTTTGATAATTCTAAAGAGGTATCTCCAGAATCAATTTTTTCAAAATTGAATTCACTATTCCTAATGATTACCTTTTCAATAGTTGCAAAATTATACTTGCAAAATAAATCTTCTTTAGGAGCACAATCGGAATCTATATTTGTGAAAATAAAATCATTTACATTACATAAAATGTTTACTTCATTATTGAACTCTAATAAATAGTCCCTTTCATTATTTTCTTCTTTTGGAAAACCAAGTATGTGCATAACAATTAATATGAATATAAGTCCAGATACAAGAGATAAATTAAAATATCTATTTATTATCTCTGAAATTAAAAGTGAGAAAACAATTATCAAAAAAAAGGAGTAGTAGTAAGTTTTGGCAACATCTCCATTACTTGGATCATATTGAATAAATTGTGATAACGCCATTTGAACTAAGATTCCATAAAAAGGCATTACATAAAACTTTCTATATTTATCTTTTTTTATAATTTTTGAAAAAACTGCAAAATAAAATATTAATGTAAAAAACATTCCAGTAAATGGAATAAATCTATTATTGATTATCTTTGTTCTATCATGAAAAAAAATACTAGAATCATCAGTCCAAAAATTTCCAAAATAATCATCAAAGGTATCTAATAAAAGAACACCCATATATGAGTCTCTTTGAGAGTCCCTAAATGGATTAGAAATTAGTGAATTTATGTCTAGATTATATAAATAACCTAATTCAGCACTTCCCAAGAATTCTTCTGGAGACTGGTGCTGGAAGATTAATAATTCATTTGCTTGGTAATTCTCATAAGATAATGCAACAAAAAAGATTAAAAAAACAGCAAGACTTTTATAAAAATTAGATTTGTTTGTATTAAATATTTTATTTAAATAAATAAATATAAGGTATAAGAAAACCATCAGAGCTAGATTCGCTTTTGTAGTGAAGACAATTGCCAAAGGAGAAACTGTAAGTATTAAAAATAGTATATTTCTCTCTTTTAAGTATTTTTCAAGAAAAACAATCGACCAGATTAAACATGAAAATATTAGAACTTCTGGTTTAAACATTAATCTAAACTCCAAAGCAGGTGGGAAAAAATTAACCATAGTTAAAGTAAAAAATATGTTTCTAGTTTTAAATTTTTTATCTTTTAAAAATACACCTAAACCAACCAAACCAATGAGATAAAAAATAAAATTACCCAATTGAATCATGTTGCTAAAGTATTCTGTAGCATTAGTAGAACTGACTATTTCTGAATTTGAATAAATTAATAAAGAATTAGTAAAGTAATATAAAAGTCCTTGTTCTATTCCTGTTGAGTTTTGTTCTCTTAAAAAATAATCAAAATATGGCTTATAGAAATTATAATCTGGGCCTTTAGTAGTCAAATAATATAAATTTCCAAGAGAGAATGTATAAAGAGTTGAAATAAAAAATAATATTATAAAGAAACTATCTTTTAATTTTTTAGAATTAACCATATTTTTCAATAGAATTTATTAAATTTTCAACAATTAATTCTTGTTTTTTTCTAGTTACATGCTTCCCAATTGGTATATAAAGACCATTGTTTCCAAGTGTATTTGAAATACTTAAATCATCATTTTTAATTTGAAATTTTAATGGAAGAGAAGGTTGTAAATGTAGTGGCCAAAAGAAAGGTCTAGTTTCAATATCTTTTTCGAAAAGATTTTTCATTACTTGATCACGAATTCCATCTTTTTTTAAAAGCACACCAAAAACCCAATAATGATTCTGCATTCCATTCCAATTATTTACCTGAGTTGATAACAAATTTTGATGTTTTTCTAATAATTTTTGATAGTAAAGGCCTTGGTAAACCTTGCTGCTTATTGTTTTTTCCAATGTTTTTATCTGAGATATGCCAAGTGCTGCTTGGAGTCCACTCATTCTATAATTCCAATATATATTTTCATGTACAAATCTTTTTGAATTAACAAAGTCTAAATTACGCATTAATCTTGTCTTTTCAAGAACAGAGTCACTGTTTGTTAAAAGCGCACCACCTTCTCCAGTAGTAATATGTTTATTTGCATAAAAACTCATTGTAGAAATGTCGCCAAAGGAACCACATTTTCTTCCACCCTCTATTTGACCATGAGACTCTGCAGCATCTTCAATCAATATAATATTTTTTTCCTTACAAAATTCCTCAATGGCATTAGCCTCTGCTGCCAAACCATAAAGGTGAACCATCAAAACTGCCTTTGTTTTCTTTGTATATTTATTCTTTACTGATTCCAATGTCATATTCCAAGATTCTTTATCTATATCAGTGAAAATTGGGGTTGCTTTTGTTCTAAGAATTGCTGATAAACATGAAATTATTGTAAAAGTCGGAACAATAACCTCATCTCCTTCATTAAGTTCGAAATTTTGTAAAGCTAAATCTAGCGCAACGCTCCCATTTGAAACAGCAATAGCGTGCTTTCTGTCGAATTTGTTTGCCAACTCTTTTTCAAATTCTCCTACCGAAGGGCTAGTTCCAGAAATATTATTATTGAATAAAGTTTTAAGAACTGAAACTTTATCAGATATTGAAAGTTGGGGTTCAAAAACTCTTATCAATTAGAACCTTGTCTTGTCAATTTCTTCATCATAAGGGCCTTGTTTCACTTCTAGAAACTTTGTATCACTTAATACCTTTAGACCGTGCCCTCCTTTAAAAAGAGCGAGCAAATTTCCTTTTTTTGCCACTCCTGAATCACAAAATTCTAATTCCTCATCATATATTGAAAACTCAATTTCACCTTCTAAAACAATTATTACTTCACTTGTTGTTTTTATATTCCTATCTTGAGGTGGGTGTATATGTCTTAAAATTTCTTCATCTTTATTTAATTTAAAACTTGCTACTTGAAGCTCCTGGCTATTATCTGTAGCAAAATACTTACTATCTTCTATTTTGTTGAAATCTAACAATAGAGCAAGCAACTGTCTATTCTTATCATAAATTTTCATCTTATTTTCTCACTTCCAATGCTACCTTAATATAAGGATATCCTCTTTTTATAAGTTGTACTAATGATGTTGCTGTTTTGGAAGTTCCATGTTTTCTTGTTTCACAAACATAGCCTTTTTCAATAATCTCAACATTGTCTTTAATAAGAGAACTAACAACATAAATAAAATATTCTCCATAATTAGATTTTTGAAAATTACTGATTGAAAAGTATTCTTTTTTCCCAACTATAAATCCACTAGTTATATCAAATACTTTAGATTTAAAAATAAATCTTAATAATTTATTAAATAGATTAGAAAATATCATCCCTAATACTGTGTCATTTGATTTATAAACATTAAATATCGCTTTAATTAATGATTTTTCTTCTAATTCTAAAATTCCCTTATACGCTCCTCCGTCTACAAACCGTGAACCAATAACTACGCTCTCTGGATTATCCAATAATATTTTCACTAAATTCTTTACTGCTTCTGCTGGCATTGAACCATCAGCATCCATCCAAAGAACATACTCATACTTAGAAGAATCTATGCCATCCCAAATAGCCATAGGCAAAGAAGGGGCGTTGATTCTTGAAATAAATTTAACATAATTGCTTTCTTCATTTATCTTGGCTATTAATCCTTCAGTATTGTCTGATGATCCATCATCCATTACTAAAATTTCGAAATCATTTAATTCTGTCTCGTTCAGACTTTCAATTATTTCAGGTATTAATAATCTTAAATTCTCTTCTTCATTTATTGTGGGTAAAACAATACTTAATTGGACACCAGAATTTTTCATATAAATTAATAATATCAATAAAAATTTGTTTAGTTACCAACTATTCTCAATTGATACTTACCTTTATATTTTTTAAATAAGTTATCAATAAACTTAATGGATTCTTCAGGACTCATTTGAAGAAGCTCTTCAACATCATAGTTATATTTGAAAAGCTCTTTTCTATTTTTAACATTTTTATATCCCTCTAAATAAGCATCTTGAATATTCTTAGTAATTTTTTTTGGGAAAATATCATAATTTAAAAATATTGCATTATTCAATTTAAATTCTCCAAGAATATAATTATGAGACCTAAAAACTTCATTTGCAGCAGCTATTGAACACCCGTAGAAATGGTCACCTTTCCAGAAGTGTTCTTCGTCATATATAACGCTGAAGTAGATTGGTGGAGGTATCTTTTCATTTATCTCGATAGATACAATGTCTGGTCTAAAACCACTATAAAGAATTTGATTAATTATTTCTAAATCGTATGAATCAACATCAAGATTAATAAAAGTTAAGTTTTTAGGAACACGCGCATCAGTAAATATTACTTCAACATTATCAGGAGTTACTTTTTTGTTTAATAAATTAACATTTTTATAACTTTTGTAGACATATTTTAATTTGGAAAATTTTTTCTGATCAAATTCTATTGATAAGCCTCCCCATTCTGTGTCTTTAGCAAATTCTAAAGTGGCTGAAGAATTTACCCCATCACTAGCTCCAATATCAACAAAATATTTTTCCGTTAAATTTAGATCTTTCAAATACGCTTTAACAGCAGCTGTTTCTCCATGTCCTGAGAAATCCATATTTTTTTTTGACATTCTTTTTAATAAAAAATAATCATAAAAATCAGGTTTTAAGTTTTTAAATAAATTTTGAATAATTATTGGTACATATTTTCTATACCAATAGTTAATTTGCTTATTGAATAACATTTCCTAAAAACATTTTAACAAATTAAAATCATCATATTATTTTTTACTACCTAAAAGATTAAGTTCTATTTATAATTATTTATTATCTATCAAAATAAAGAATGTTTAGTTGAGATATACGGTGGGTTTGGAAATCAGCTTTTTCAATTAAATTTCGCTCAACTTCTCAAACAAAAAGGTTTTAAAGTATTTGTCAATACAAGAGACTTTGAAAGAGTAGCCAAAGAAAACTCTGAACATTTAACAGCAAGAAAACTTGTACTGCCAGTAGAAAATTTCAATTTAAATGAAATAAGAAGCATAGAATACATAAATTATAAATTTAGAAGAATTAGCAGAAATTATAAAATTTTAAATCGAACAACATTAAATAATAAAACTTTTTCTATAGTAAATGATAAAAATTTAGACTTAGAAAATTTATTAAAAAAGAATCATTTTATTGGTTACTGGCAAGATTTAAACTACCTAAAAGAAAATAGAGAGTCCTTAATCAGGTCTTTAAAAAATAATCAAAACATAAAGAGCTCTCTTGAAGAAAAATCAAATGATATGACTATGATTCACGTAAGAAGAAATGACTATTTAAAATTTAATGAAGAATTGCCAATAGTATATTATGAAAAAGCAATTGAATATTTAAAAGAAAAAACAAATAAATTAAGCTTTAATGTATTTACAGATGATTTAACATGGTCAAAAAACCAAAAAATATTTAGAAATGCTGAAAATATTTATACATCTTCAGATTCTCCAAAGGATACAATAGAAACATTCTCTTTAATGTTGAGAAACAAGAACTTTATAATTGCCAATAGTACTTTTTCATTATTAGCAGCATTCCTTGCAGAAAAATCTAATTCAATAATTACTTATCCTGACCCTTGGTTTACAACTAGAAGTTATAATAAAAATATAACAAATAGTAAATGGCAAAAAATTAAATAAATGGCTCTAGAATCAAACCCATTAGTTAGTATAATCATTCACTCATACAACAGATTCGAATATTTACTTAATGCCTTAGACAGTATATTGAATCAAACATATAGTAATTTTGAAATAATACTAATTAATGATGATTCTGACGAAGAAGAATACTATACCCACAAATTTTCTAGTAAAGTAAATAAAATCGATATCGACAGAAAAAAAATCCCTGATTGGCCTGGTTCTAGACAGGCATTAATTAATATCGGCTCAGAAAATTCAAATGGAAAATATTTAGCCTTTTTAGATGATGATGACATTTGGCTTCCAACAAAATTAGAAATCCAGATAAAACAAATGATTGAAAATGATTACATTTTTTCATCTACTGAAGGTTATTTTGGTAAGGGAGTGTACGATGTTCAAAAAAAATATCCACTTTATAATGGAGAATATTTCTACAAAATCTTAAAAAAGAAATATAGGAAAACAAACTATCTAAAGTCTGGAAAATTTCCTAAAGTTTGGAATCATGATTTTTTAAGCGTCCACAATTGTATTATCAAATCAAGCGTAGTAGTAGAAAAGAATGCTTTTGATAAAATGGGTGGAATAAGAGGTCTGCCTAAAAATGCAGACTATGATTGTTGGCTAAGTTTACTCACTATGACAGACTTGCTTTATGTTGACACTCCCTTGTTTTATTATGATGGATCTCACGGTTCTGGAAAAAATTATACTTAGTTAATTTGAAACTTTTTTATAAGAGATTTTTTGAGGAGATACTTCAAAAATCTCCCAACCATTATTAAATAGAAGTTCTTCCTCTATTTTTTTATGGTCATAGTGACCTTTTACATCATCAAAAACGTATAGTGACCCAATATGTGTTCTAGTATTAAAAAACTCTACCTCTTTTTTGACTGTTTTATAATCATGTGGACCATCAAAATATACCAACGAATATAAATTAATTAAAACTTTCCCACTGTCAGAATATATAGGGATTCCGTCTGAAAATCTACTAAAAAATTCGGTATCTTCAAAATTAAAGAAAATAAAATGACTCAATCTTTGTAATCCGTATAAATATAAAAAAGGTACTGCTTCTTTCCTCATTGTGTTGGTGTATCCTTGAAATTGTAATTTTGACCCTAAATCACCATCTCCATAGTCGTACTCAATATTTCCATAAGGATCAATTGCAATAAATAACCTGTTTGTATCATTATTATCAACTAAGGTATCTATCATCCATTTAGCACTACCACCTAATCTTGTCCCAATCTCGCATACTATCCCATCAATATTCTTTATTTGTTTTGTAGCACTAACTAGAATTTCATAGTTATTGCCATCAGTCTCTATTTTTTCTGTATAGTATGCTTCAGCAACTTTATTAAATTTTTCATCAGAAACCTTTTTGCTGTCTGCAATTCTTTCTTTTAAGTATTTTTTAAATTTTATAGGAAATAGCTTTTTAAAAATTTTATAAAGTATTGTTAAAAATTTCACTTTTTTAATCCTACTAATTTTTTAACTTTTCTTAAGTAATAATTAAGTTTTTTTATCTTACTTAAAATCTTTGACTTGCTTTTATGTATAAATAAAAATAAAAAAGTACTTAATTTACTTTCATTTATTTGAATACTCTCCTTTTCAGTAATCTTCTTTTTGTTAATTTCATTAAACCAAGTATCTACAATTAATTTATTTTTATCCGTATTTTTCTTTTCTATATTTTCTGAAAAATAATTTAATAGCTCTAAATTAATATCAGTATATGATTCAACAAATAATATTGGTAAATCAAGAGATGTTGAGAAAGTATGGTGTTTTTTTGTAATGGGTATATTGCCACAGTAAAGAGTTTCCCATATTCTATGGGTGTCAACCCCGTTTCCCCAAGGACACAAAACAAATTTATAGTTAGATAATCTATCTTTATAATCTGATAAGTCCAAATTAGGCTCTTCAACTAATGCCCAGTCTTTATTTGAAAAGTAATCATAGAGTTTTTCTCTTTCTCTAAAATTTGTATTTTTTACAAAGTTAACGTACATTAAATTTTCCTTAAACTTTTTTGCATTGATCTCCTCAAAATCATTAACTAGCAAATTTTTAGGAGAATAATTATTAGCAATCCCATAAGGGATTGGAATTAAGTTATCAGAAACAAAATCAACATTTATTGAATACCATTCACTTATACAATCAGGCTTCTGACGATAGTAATATTCCGTAATCATTGTATCTGTTTGATTTGTAATCAACTTAATATTATTTAGTCCCTTTATGTTCTTTAGGAGCTTAAATAAATTTATTAAAGTATCTGTATTGGAAAAAATTATATTATTTTCATTAATTTTAAATTTAGTAAGTTTGTAGAAAACATATCTAGATGTTCGATCTATTACAACGTAATCTGAAATATTTAATTCCTCGAATTGTTCAACTGTCACAATCTCGCTAAATACAATGTTCGAATTTCTTGCAAAATTATAACTATTGATAATTTTTTCTGAATGAGTCATTTTTTTATATAATAATTACTTTAATTCACTTTTAATTCATTCTGTTATGGTTTTATAATTTTATATTCTTTTTTTCCTTGAAAATTATAAATCATGCTCATTGCCCATAATAATAAAGTTGTCCCATGAATATCTGGCTCTTTTCTTCCCTCAGTTATCTTTAAGCCGTAATAATAATCTTGACTCTTTTCTTTATAGTAAGAGAATCCATTGTAATCAGTATTAAAATGTTCAGAAATAATTATTTTCACATTATCAAAATAATTATTTATTTCTTCCTTTTTATATTCAGATTGTTGAAAACACTTGAAGAGAACATAGACTGTGTCAACAATATCACAACCTTCAGGATTCGGTTCGTTCTTTAAACAGAAATCAATTATTTTTTCTGGGTAGTGAATTGGTCTATTTATCCAATCAAGTCCTGTAATAACTTTCATCGCACCATTTATAAGCTCTCTATCGCTAACTGGTCTTCCTTTATGGTAAAAACCGCTTTCAGAATCTACAGTTTTATTTAAGTAAGAGTAAAGGTGTTTAATATTTTCTTCTTTTTCTATATTTTCAATTTGAGTAGCAGAAAACACACAAACTGCTGAAAATTGTGCACCAGCTGTCCAGGGAGTATCCCAATTTAAATCATCTAAAAAAGTATTTATCTCAATTTCCGTAAGAGGAAAATCTAAATATTTTTTCTCATTTTCATATCCTAGTTCATAAAGGGTTGCTATTGCTTGTTTGCTTTCAGCCCTAATTGTTTCTATGTATTTTTTTTTGTTTGTTGAAACTTTTTTAAGATTAAACAAATTTAAAAAGAATTTTAAAATATTTTTAATTCCAACTCTACTGGTAAAAGAAGTGTAAAAATTTACCACCTCTTTATCTATAAAAGAATTTATAGGTAGGTTCTTAAAATTTTTTTGAAATGAATTAATATATTCTACCCACTTATCTCTATCTTGTTTGTTTAAACTATCCCACAAACCTAACATATAAAAACATTTGAGGGCATAGCAACTAAACCCTAACCCAAGACTTTTTCCATATTTTGTATTTCCCTTTATAACTGGGTTAAAACTATAAAAATTTTCATCATCTTGAAGTTTTTTTAGAAATTCTTCAATGTTAACTTTTAAATTAATATCCCACTGTTCATCCATATAAGAATTATATTTCATATCAAATCTTTTTTTTCTAATATT
>MDTC01049541.1_pt1 | contig 11376 bp, 9 predicted proteins | sample 811181 | NCBI WGS metagenome assembly MDTC01 (sample SAMN05326644, study PRJNA326480) | marine metagenome | isolation source: seawater | place: Pacific Ocean: North | collected 2011 | reverse complement strand
ACAGTGATCCCAGTAGACCAAACGATTAAACTAAATGTATATTTAGGAATATTTAGTATATTTATAACTGTTTTCTATTTTTACTTAAAAAAAAATAAAACTAAACTGGAATAGCCTTTAATAAAAATTGGTTCATTATTTTACTGAATTGAGCTGGATCAGCAGGCATTTTACCTTCCATTAACCTAGCTTGCTCAAATAAAAGTGTACCTGCGTCACTAACCAAATCATTATTATCCTTCTTTTGTAACAAAGATTTCATATTTTTAATAAGCAAGTGATCTCCATTAATTTCTAAAATTCTTGGAGCACCTTTATAATTAGAGTCTCTTTGAGCCATCAAATGTTCCATTGCAATATCCATATCACCGTCATCAGCAACCAAACAAACAGGGCTATCAGTTAATTTAGATGAAAGTCTAATATCTTTTACTTGGTCCCCTAAAACAACCTTCAATTGAGCGATCAGATCAACGAATTGTTTGTCTTGTTTTACCTTTTCTTCTTTATCATTAGGTTTCTTATCTTTGGTTTTGGCGTCTAAATCATCTAAATTTATTTGACCTTGAGTGATTGAAGTAAATTTCTTTTCTTTAAACGAACCAATCATAGGCAACCAAAATTGGTCAATTGCATCTGTCATTATTAATACAGGTATTTTTTTTGACTTAAAACCCTCTAGGTGAGGACTTGCTAGAGCTTGAGAATTTGTTTCTGCAGCAATGTAATATATATCTTTTTGTGTTTCAGGCATTTTCTCTAAATATTCTGCTAATGAAATTGTATCCTCACTTTCATTAGTTGAAAACCTACACAAATCTAATAAAGTGTCTTTTCTCTCAGCATCTTCATAAAGGCCTTCTTTAAGAACAGCTCCATATTCTTTCCAGAAATTCTTGTAGCCCTCCTTGTTCTTCTCACTAACTTTTTTAAGCTCGCGTATTATCTTTCCTACTAAAGATTTACTGATTTTAGCAACAGCAGGGTTGTTCTGCAGCATCTCTCTACTTACGTTCAAATCAATATCTTGAGTATCCACCAAACCTTTTACAAATCTTAAATAACTGGGAATTAGCGCATCACACTTATCAGTGATAAAAACTCTATTTATATATAATTTTAATGAAGATTTTCTGTCAGGGTTGAATAAATCAAATGGTCTCGTTGATGGAATACAAATAAGATTTGTATAACTAATTGTACCTTCTGTATTATTATGCATTGTTAAGAGTGGCTTTCCATAACCTGCTCCAATATGGGAAAAAAATTCCTGATACTGTTCTTCTGTGATTTCTTTTGTCGGCCTTGTCCAGAGTGCAGAAGCTTCATTCAAGGTTTTAACTTCTGCATCTTTTTTATCAATTTCATAAAATTTAACTGGGTATGAAATATGATCAGAGTATTTTCTTACAATAAATTGAACTCTTGTTTCACCCAAAAATTCCTTGGCGTCTTTTTTTAGAGATAATGTAATGGAAGTACCAGTATTATCTTTATTGATCTTTTCTAAATTAAAACCAGTCTTCCCATCAGAAAACCATTTCCATCCCTGTTCCTCACCAGCTTTTTTGGAAATTACCTCAACATTGTCTGCCACCATAAATGATGCATAAAAACCTACACCAAATTGTCCAATCATTGACATGTCTGATTTTTTATCTTTTGAATTTTTAGAAATCTGTTCTAAGAAAGCTTTTGTTCCTGATCTTGCAATAGTACCTAAAGATGACTTTAAGTCTTCTTCATTCATACCTATTCCATTATCTGAAATAGTTAGAGTTTTTTCTTTATTATTTATTTCAATTTTTATTTCTGGTGCCTCTGATGAACCAGCTATCTTTTTGTCAGTTAAGCTTAGGTATTTTCTTTTATCAAGAGCGTCAGAAGCATTTGATATTAATTCACGAAGAAATATTTCTCTTTCAGAATAAAGAGAATTAATAACTATATCTAAAATTTTACCAGTATCTGCTTCAAATTGATTGCTCATGTTAGACATTTTAGGACCCTTGATTTGATTTTAATTATGTTACGTTAGTTGGGTATTTAATACTGTATTTTCAAGGGATAATCATAATTTTTAATATTAATTAAGGAGAATTTCATATGTTTAAAATTGGCATTTGTGGAATTGGAAAAATAGGATCTGAAATTACCAAAAGATTAATCGAATGCAATCAGACTATATCTATATGGAATAGATTTTGACAAAGCCCTAGATATAATGATGGATAGTTCGGGAGCAGCAAAAATAGCACACTTAAAAACAAAACCTATCCCTGATGCTATGAATAATAATCCAAATATAAAGTCATCGTTTAACGTTTCTTCGTCTCTTAAAGATATGAAACTAATGATTGAAGAAATTAAAAAACTAAACAAAGAATTTCATGTCATTAACGGCGCAACAAAATATGTGGCAGAAGTTGGAAAAGAAGGTTGGTCTGATTGTGACGCCTCATTAGTTAGCGTCTACATCAATAAGAAACTAAATAATTATTTGTAGTAGTCAGAGCCTTCATTATCCAAAATCAACTTAATTTCTCTTAAGAAGGCTGTGCCTGCGGGCAATGGGTGTTCTTCATCATCTAGTTCTTGAGCAGTTTTTTCTGCAATTTCATCGTTTAATATACTGATCTTTTTTCCTGATTGAAGAGCATTAATATATACTTTTGCTGCTCTTTCAAAGTAATAAAGTCTATTAAATGTTTCGGCTACATTTTGACCAAAAATTAATATCCCGTGGTTACCCATTACAAAAGTATGTTTTTTTGGATCTGAAAGTAAGTTTGCACATCTCTCACCTTCTTCTTCAAATGCCAAACCTCCATAGTTTTTGTCTACTACTTGTCTTCCAAAAAACATTGATGCCACCTGATTAATTGGTGGAAGAATACAGTCTTCTAATGAGGCCAAAGTTGTAGCATATATTGAATGAACATGCATTATACATCTAGCATGAGGACACATTTTATGAATAGCCCCATGCAGACCCCAGGCAGTAGCATCAGGTGGATTTTCTTTACTTAATACAGATTTGTCATTTGTATTAAGTAACAAAAGATCAGAAGCCTTTATTCTTGAAAAATGCCACATGTTGGGGTTCATTAAAAAGTCAGTCCCATCTGAATTGACCGCTAAACTAAAATGGTTTGCTACAGCCTCATGCAAATCACTTCTCTCAGCCCACCTAAAAGCTGCTGCTAGATCCTTTCTTTCTTCATAAAGATTATCGTTAGAAATATATCCCGATGATGGTTTGATTTCATTCATGTTGATGCTTTCCCCAAAATTATAACAATCTCATATTGTATTTAGTTTAGTCAATTACTATAAATACTCTATTTAACTAAAAAAGAGATTTATATTGGGATATTTATACCTTTTAATAGCAATAATCGGAGAAATTGTTGCCACAACGTATCTAAAGAGTACTAATAATTTTACAGAAGTTATGCCAACTACTTATGTAGTAACAGGTTATGGAATTTCTTTTTATTTTATGATGCTTGCAATGAAAACACTTCCTGTTGCAATCACTTACTCTATATGGTCGGGCGTTGGAATTTCTGCAATTACAATTTTAGGTGTTCTTAAATATAAAGAAGTACCAGACCTAATGGCACTAATAGGTATAGGTTTAATAATTATTGGGGTAATAATACTAGTTTTTTATAGTAAAATGGGCACTAATTAAAAATGTATAGCCTTAGAGTAAGTTGCTAGTGCAGCTTCTTTTATGGCTTCGTTAACGGTAGGGTGACCATGACAAATTCTAGCAACATCTTCTGAAGATGCACCAAAACCCATTGCCATAGATAATTCGTGTATTACTGTACCAGCCTCATGACCTATCATATGGGCTCCCAAAATTTTATCTGTTGATTTATCTGATAATATTTTTACAAAGCCATCAGTATGATTTATTGCCTTAGCTCTACTATTAGCTGACAAAGGAAAAACTCCTTTATTATAAGAAATTCCATTTTCTTTTAGTTCTTCTTCAGTTTTTCCAATAACAGCAACTTCCGGAGATGTGTAAATAATTCCAGGAACTAAATTATAATCAACATGGCCAGCCTCACCATTAATAATCTCAACAGCAGCTACTCCATCTTCCTCTGCCTTATGTGCTAACATTGGCCCCCTAATAACATCCCCAATAGCATAAATATTTGGAATAGATGTTTGAAAATTCTTATTAGTCTTGATAAAACCTTGTTTGTCTATATCTAAATTTAGAGTTTCTAAGCCTAAACCGTCAGTGTTTGGCCTTCTTCCCACAGCTACCAAAACAACATCTGCTTCTGATTTTTTGGTATCACCGGTGACCACATCCTTTACAGACAGCAAAACTTTTTTATCATTTATTTGTGCACTCTCAACTGCATGATTTAATTTGAAGGTCATTCCTTGTTTTTGTGCAATTTTCAAAAATTTTTCTGCTACTTCATTATCCATTCCAGGTAAAATTCTTGGTAAATACTCTATCACTTCGACATCAGACCCAAGCCTTCTCCAGACAGTTCCCATTTCCAGGCCAATAATACCAGCTCCAATAACAATCATCTTTTTTGGAACTTGACGTAAATCTAGGGCTCCAGTTGAGGTAACAATTCTTTTTTCATCAATATCAATATTAGGAAGGCTTGTTGGTTTTGAGCCGGTAGCTATTATTATTTTTTCAGAATAAATCGTATCTTTTTTCCCATCATTCATAATTTCAATTGAATTTGATGAAATTAATTTTGCTTCTCCAAAATATTTAGTTACCTTATTTTTTTTAAAAAGAAAATCTATTCCCTTTGTTAGTTCTTCAACAATACTCAATTTTTTATTTAATAATTTAGACAAATCTAAACTTACTTGATTGTAGTTTATACCCCAATCTTCATTTCCATTTTTTTTCGTGGAATTTTCATATTGTTCAGATGCGTATAGCATTGCCTTTGATGGAATACATCCTACATTTAAGCATGTACCGCCCAATGTCTGACTTTTTTCTATATTGGCAACTTTTATACCTTTCTGTGCTGCTACAATTGAAGCCACATATCCACCTGGCCCAGAACCTATTACAACGAGATCAAATTTTTTTTCTGACATTTTAACCTACTATTTATATTTAAGCCCCAACTACTAAGCGACTAGGGTCTTCTATTATTTCTTTAATTCTTACTAAAAAGGAAACTGCTTCACGACCATCTATAATCCGGTGATCATAGGATAAAGCCAAGTACATCATTGGTCTAATTTCAATTTTATCATCAATAACTACGGCTCTTTTTTCAATTTTGTGCATTCCCAATATACCCGATTGTGGAGGATTTAGTATGGGAGAAGACATTAATGAGCCATATACTCCACCGTTTGAAATTGTAAAAGTTCCTCCGGCCATATCAGATATACCTAAGCTTCCATCTTTTGCCTTTTTTCCAAAATCAGCTATACTTAATTCAGTTTCTCCAAACGACATTTTATCAGCATCTTTTAAAACGGGAACCACCAAACCTTGAGAAGTGCCAACGGCAACTCCAATATTATAATAGTTTTTATATACTATATCATTACCATCTATTTCTGCGTTAACTGCAGGAAACTGTCGTAAAGCATCAATCGATGCTTTTACAAAAAAACTCATGTAGCCAAGCCTTACACCATTTTTCTTTTCAAAACTATCTTGATAATTTTTTCGCATCTCTATTAGAGCAGTCATATCTACTTCATTATAAGTCGTAAGCATAGCCGCGGTGTTTTGAGCCTCTTTTAATCGACGTGCTATGGCTTGACGCAAACGCGACATTGGAATTCTTTCTTCTAAACTTTCATTATGACTCTTTGATGAAATCACCTCATTGTTGATACTCTTGGATGTGTCGCTAGCTTGAATTGGCTTTGCAATTTCTTCTTGCAACTTATTTGAACTCTCAATATTTGATACTTTAGGAGCTTCACTTTTTCTTTCTCCTTCAACAATTATTCCTAATAGAGCTCCTACCTCCACTGTATCGCCCTCAGATACAATGACACTATCTATAATGCCAGAAACAGATGCAGGGACCTCCAGCGTTACCTTGTCAGTTTCCAATTCAACGATTGGGTCGTCAACTTCTACAAATTCTCCTTGCCTTTTTATCCATTTGGAGACAGTTGCTTCCACAACAGATTCTCCTAAAACCGGAACTAGAATATCCATTCCATTACCCTTTCGATTATTTTTGGTCTTTTCTTTATTTGAATTTTGTATCACTGATTTTTTACTGACATTAGATTTTGTTAAGTGTAAGAGCACATCACCTTTTGTAACTCGCCCATCAACACCGGTGCCTTCTATATCTGTAATATTTAAATTTTTTTCTTCAATAATTTTTGCAGCTGAAGGCATAGCCAATTTTTTATTATTATTTTTATTATCAACCATATTAAGATCTATTCAGCTGCCTCTCTTCTTGTTTTTCTTGATTCTATTTCAAGAGCCTGGTTTACTAAATCTAATTGTTCCTTTGTGTGCCTAGAAAAGGATCCTGTTGCCGGGGAGGCGGCTTCAGATCTACCTACATATACCGGACGATTAAATTTAGATTTATACTTTTTAAGCACTTCCTCTATTCTTCTATCTACAAAAAACCAAGCACCCATATTTTTAGGCTCTTCTTGGCACCAGACAATTTCTGCATTAGGTGTATCGGATAAAATTTTCTTAAGAGTGTTAGCAGGAAAAGGGTATATTTGTTCAAGCCTTAAGAGTTTAATGTTGTGTAATTTACGTTTGTCTCTTTCTTCAAGTAAATCATAAAAGACTTTACCTGAACAAATAACAACTCTTTCGATTTCTTTATCCTTAATTTTTGAATTAGGGTCTCTTATTACTCTTCTAAAGGCGGTATTTTCTGACATTTCAGCTAGTTTTGATGTACACATTTTATGCCTGAGAAGACTTTTAGGAGTCATGATAATTAAAGGTTTTCTAAAATCTCTTTTGAGCTGTCTTCTTAAAGCATGAAAGTAATTAGCTGGCGTACTGCAATTTAATACTTGCATATTGTCTTCACCACATAATTGCAAGTATCTTTCTAGCCTTGCAGATGAGTGCTCTGGGCCTTGGCCCTCATATCCATGAGGCAGTAACATGACTAGCCCTGACATTCTTAACCATTTTGCCTCCCCACTCGAAATGAACTGATCTACAATAACCTGGGCACCGTTGGCAAAATCACCAAACTGCGCCTCCCACATCACTAGAGCAGTTGGTTCAGTAAGAGAATAACCATATTCAAAACCCAAAACAGAAGCTTCTGATAAAGGTGAATCTATTACCTCAAAAGTTTCTTGTCTTTCATTTATATTATTTAGAGGTGTATATCTTTCTTCGGTAATCTGATCAATAAACACAGAATGTCTTTGAGAAAAAGTACCTCTACAACTATCTTGACCTGACAATCTAACGGGGTAGCCTTCTAATAACAATGATCCAAACGCGAGATGCTCTGCAGTTGACCAATCTATACCTTCTCCAGCCTCAATAGCCTTTTTCCTAGCCTCAATAATTCGAAAAAGTTTTTTATTTAGTTCAAATTTTTCAGGTATTGTTGTTATTGCTTTTCCAATTAATTTTAGATTGTCTGTAGATACAGATGTTTCGCCTCTACGATCATCTCCATGAGCGGCTCTCAAACTAGACCACTGCCCCTCTAACCAATCAGCCTTATTAGGCTTATAATTTGTTCCAGCCTGAAACTCTGTCTCCAGAAATTTATTATGATTATTTACTTCATCTTTGGCTTCTTGTTGAGACAAAATCCCTTCGTTGATAAGTTTGGAGGCATATATTTTACTAATACTGTCATGAGATCCAATAGTTTTGTACATAACTGGCTGTGTAAAAGCAGGTTCGTCACCCTCGTTATGACCATATCTTCTGTAACTAATAACATCTAAGACGACATCACACGCAAACTTTTGTCTAAACTCGATACCAATTCTAGAAGCATGAACCACGGCTTCGGGATCATCTCCATTAATGTGCATAATTGGCGCCATAACCATTTTTGCAACATCTGTACAATATGGGCTGGAACGAGAATAGTTAGGACTAGTCGTAAATCCAATCTGATTGTTTACAACTATGTGAATTGTTCCACCTGTTCTATAACCCCTAAGACCAGAAAAATCAAAGGTTTCTGCAACAATACCTTGTCCCGCAAAAGCAGCATCACCATGCAAAACAATTCCAAGAACTGATAATCTATCACTAGTATCATTATGCTGATTTTGCTTAGCTCTAACCCTTCCAATTACAACAGGAGCCACAACCTCTAAATGTGAAGGGTTAGCCTGCAATGACAAGTGAACATTCTTACCATCAAACTCTCTGTCAGCAGATGCTCCCATATGGTATTTAACATCGCCTGATCCACCAGCCTCTTCTGGGTTTGACTGATTGCCTAGAAATTCTGAAATAATAGCTCTAAAAGGTTTATTTAAAATATTATATAAAAGGTTCAGCCTGCCCCTATGCGCCATCGCAATGACAACTTCTTTCATTCCTAGTTGACTACCACGCTTTAAGATTTGTTCAATTGCAGGAACGACAGACTCTGAGCCATCTAAGCCAAATCTTTTAGTGCCGGCGTATTTCTTGTGGAGAAATTGCTCAAATGTTTCAGCACCTACCAATCTTTCATAGATAGCTTTTTTACCTCTTTTTGTAAATTGAGTTGTATTGCGAATAGATTCTATCCTCTCTTGTATCCAAGCTTTTTGAGCTGGATCTTGGACATGCATAAACTCTATTCCTATTGAGCTACAATATGTTTCTTTTACTATCTCCATTATTTGTCTTAGGGTTGCTGATTCCATCCCTAAAACATTATCTATAAATATTGGCCTATCCCAGTCGTTATCACTAAACCCATATGTTTTAGGGTTAAGTTCTGGGTGAATATCTCTCTCTTGAAGGTTCAAGGGATCTAAGTTAGCTAAGAGGTGTCCATTAATCCTGAATGCTCTAATTAACATAATGGCCCTAATAGAGTCAGTTGTAGCAGCTCTCAAATCTGATGCTGATATTACACCTTTACCGACAATACCCCTTGCAACAGCCTTGACACTCTCAACCGTATCTATGGCGCCAATAACCTGGCTGTTTTTTCTAGCCCAACTAGGGCCATCATCTAGGACAACTTCATCTCCGTTGCTCTTAAACCAAATGTCCCACTCTTTTGGAACTGAGTTTGGGTTTGATTTCCATTCTTTATGTAAATCATTAATAAAAGTTGCATTGGTACCAGAAAGAAAACTTTGATCAGAGTTTTGATCATCCATTGTTATTAGTCCTTTTTAGAGTAATAATTAAAATATACTACACAAAAACTTAAAGATTAAATCAAGTTATTTCCATTCATTAATGGCTTTTACAACAGCTTCACCTAAACCTGAGGGGGATTCAGACATAACAAAACCACAATCACTCATTTTTTTTACTTTTGAAGCAGCGTCTCCACTTCCACCACTTACAATTGCACCAGCATGACCCATTGTTCTTCCTGGGGGAGCAGTCTTTCCTGCAATAAATCCAGCAATTGGTTTTTTTATTCTATGATTATCTATAAAAGATGCTGCATCTTCTTCTGCACTACCACCGATTTCACCAATCATTAAAATTGCTTCTGTTTGATCATCATTTAAAAACATTTCTAAACAATCAATAAAATTAGTTCCATTGATAGGATCACCGCCAATTCCTATACATGTAGACTGTCCCAATCCTGCCACAGTAGTTTGAGCGACAGCTTCGTATGTTAGGGTACCTGATCTAGATACTATTCCAATTTTTCCAGGAGTATGAATGTGACCAGGCATTATCCCAATTTTACATTCACCTGGGGTTATTACACCAGGACAATTAGGTCCAATTAATCTGGAATTTGATTGTTTAAGGTACTGCTTAACCTTTATCATGTCTTGAACGGGAATACCTTCAGTTATACAAATAATCAAAGAAATCTCTGAGGATATTGCCTCTATAATTGAGTCTGCTGCAAATGGGGGAGGAACATAAATAACAGATGCGTCTGGTTGAACCTCCTTAACACACTCTTGTACGGTGTTAAAAACTGGAAGATCAAGATGCGTCGTTCCTCCTTTTCCAGGTGTTACACCACCAACCATTTTTGTGCCATAAGCAATTGCCTGTTCTGAGTGAAAGGTACCCTGACCACCTGTAAAACCCTGACAAATTACTCTAGTATCTTTATTAATTAAAACAGACATTTAAGCACTCTCCTTTACAGCACTTACAATTTTAACAGCAGCATCATCTAAATCATCAGCAGGAGTTATTTTTAAACCAGAATCATTAAGAATTTTTTTACCTTCCTCTACATTAGTTCCAGCCAACCTTACAACAAGTGGCTTAGATAAAGAAAGGGCTTTAGCAGCAGCAACAACACCAGCAGCAATAATGTCACATCTCATAATACCACCAAAAATATTGACAAGAATACCTTCTACAGCCTTGTCAGATAGAATTATTTTAAACGCTTCTGTAACTTTTTCTTTAGTGGCACTACCTCCAACGTCTAGAAAATTGGCCGGTGATGAACCTTTTAACTTTATAATATCCATTGTCGCCATAGCTAGTCCAGCTCCATTGACTAAACATCCAATAGTTCCATCCAATTTGATATAGGCGAGGTCAAATTTACTGGCAATTATTTCGGCAGGATCTTCTTCTGTCTCATCTCTCAAACTCAAAATTTCAGGATGCCTATACAAAGCATTATTATCAAAAGACATTTTAGCATCTAAAGCAATTAAGTTATTATTTGCCGTTAGTACCAATGGATTTATCTCTAATAAACTTGCGTCTTTTTCCGTGAAAAGTTTATATAATTGACTAAAGAACTGTCCTGCCTGCTTAAAACTCTGTCCTTCTAATTGAAGACTATTTGCTATTAATCTAGAATGAAACGGTTGGAAACCAATAGTTGGGTCGATATTAAAAGACAATATTTTTTCTGGTGTTTCTTCGGCTACTTTTTCAATATCCATTCCACCTTCTGTAGACGCAATAACTGAAACTCTACTAGAAGCTCTATCTACAACCATTGAAAAATAAAATTCTGAACTTATTTCACATCCATCTTCAATATAAAGTCTTTGAACTAGTTTCCCTTGGGGTCCCGTTTGATGTGTAACTAATTTTTTACCTAAAATTTCATCAGCCGCCGATTTTAATGCATTAAGATCTTTAACTACCTTAACGCCACCTGCTTTACCTCGACCACCAGCGTGAATTTGAGCCTTTACCACATATACTGGACCAGGCAAACCTTTTGCTACCTGCAACGCTTCGTCAACAGAGAAAGCAGGCTT
>MDTC01045299.1_pt1 | contig 11376 bp, 9 predicted proteins | sample 811181 | NCBI WGS metagenome assembly MDTC01 (sample SAMN05326644, study PRJNA326480) | marine metagenome | isolation source: seawater | place: Pacific Ocean: North | collected 2011 | reverse complement strand
TACCCTCGCTTTCTTGTTGCTTAGCATAATTTAAATTCAATTCTAAATCAGATGGATTATCTAGAATTTCCTCATATTTTATTTTTGATGCAAAAGATTCTTGATTAAATAAAAACGATAAAAAAACTATAAATATTATTATACGCATGGCTTAAAGATAATTCTTTTAATAATTAAATAGCAAAAATTTGATTTCATTTCCACAAATTATATATATCACCGATGCTATAATTAGATAAGGACCATAAGGAATTTGAGTTGACAAGTTCTTAGATTTGTTAATTAAAGTTGGTGCGACATATAAAAGAGCTATGATAGATGAAAAGAAAACTATTATTGGAATGCTGGCCCATCCAAACCAAAAACCCATTGCAGATAATAGTTTAGCATCTCCTAATCCCATTCCCTCTTTATTTCTAATTTTTTTATATAAAAATATAATTATCCATATAATAAAGTAACCAACCACCCCACCAATTAATGAATTGACTAAATTTGGGAATAATTCTGTGTCTAAGTCGGGGTAAAAAGACTTAATAGCCCCTAAAAACATCAGCGGAAAAGTGAGCTCGTTGGGGATGATGAAGTGCTCTAGATCAATAAAATAGATGATAATAAAGAATATAGTTAAAGTTATCAGTAATAATGTCGTAAAACTAATACCATAAACATAGTAAATAAGACAAAAGCTCAAGGCTCCAATTAATTCAACAATAAAGTATTGAAAATTTATTTTAAAATTACAATTTCTACATTTTCTTTTTAAAATCAAAAAAGAGATTAAAGGAATATTATCATACCATTTAATCATTTTTTTACACTTTGGACAGGTAGATCGACTAAGAGCAACCCCTTGTTCTTTTGGCAACCTGTATATACAAACGTTAGAAAAACTTCCCCAAATACTACCTAAAAGAAAAAAGAAAAAAAAAATCACTAATTAGATTTTAAATTGCGAGGCTACGCTAATAATACCATCAATACAGTACTGAATAAAAATTACTGCATCCTGAATATGTAAATAAAGACCAGGTGAATTAATTATTATTTCCATTGTTGTTAAAAATACCAAAAAAGCATTAGAATGCCAATTATAAAAATGTTTTTTAAATCTAAAAAAATAGAGCCAAAAAAGGAAGATAATACTTTAAATCAAGATTTGGCCATCATTACACAAATGAATCAGGAGTTTGCAACTTCACTAGATTTAAATGAAACTTTACAAACAGCTCTAGAAGTAATTATTAAAAGATTAAATGCTCAGGCTGCAAATATATTCTTAATTGAAGATAAAAAACAAGTGTTTCAATGTATTGCCTCAAAGTATCAATCTTATTTAGATGAATACGAAATTCCTTTAACACAAGGAGTAATGGGAAAAGCAGTATTACAAAAAAAATGTATAAGGGTTGGAGATGTAAGAAAGGATGTTAGAGAAATTGCTGAATTTTATTTCGACCTGGACAATAAAACAAATTTTACTACTTACTCAGTTCTTTGCTCACCATTGATTGCTGCAAACGAATGTATTGGTGTTATTCATTGCTTAAATAAAAAAACATCTGCAAAGTTGTTTGAGGAAAATGATAGAAAATTACTTGAAACATTATCAGCGCCTGCGGCTTTTGCTATAAGAAATGCAAAAATGGCTAAAGAATTAATTGAAAAAAATAGGATGCAAAAAGAAATAGAAATAGTTGGAGAGATACAAAAAACTTTATTGTCACAAAATAAAGAGGATAATTTTCCTATAGCGGGAATAAATATTCCTGCAAAAGTTGTCTCAGGTGATTTTTATAATTTTTCTGAGATTGGAGAAGGCAGATACGGTTTTGGAGTAGCTGATGTATCTGGTAAAGGCATTAAATCTTCTTTACTTATGTCAAAAGCATCAAGTTTATATAGATGCTTAAGCAAAACAATGTTCTCAGCTTCAGATTTGTTAAATTTATTAAATAAAGAAATTTGTGAAACAGCTGCAAGAGGAATGTTTGTAACAATGTTGATTGGAATTTATGATAGCAATAAAAAGGAATTGGTTTTAGCAAATGCAGGTCATGAACCACCATTAATATATAATAACAAACAAGAATTCTCAAATTTTGTAGAAGCCGATCCCCCTTTAGGAATAATGCCAAAAATAAAATATAAAGAAACAAAAATTAATTTTTCAGAAAGTTCTTTATATATATTTACCGATGGTATTACAGAAATCAAAGATCCTTCTGGTACAATGTTAGGTGCAGAAGGTTTTCAAGAATATATTAAAAAATACCAAGAAAAGCCTAATAATCAAAGATTACGATTGATTGTTGAGGATATTGTTAAGTCGGGTAAAATACAAAAAGACGATTTAACAGTGGTTGTGGTTGATAGTATCAAATGAGTTTTACAAAAATTATGTCGTTTGTTGCAATTTTAGTTGCTGCCGCTTTATACTGGTCTACAACAAATGTTTGTAGGTATAATTTTGCCATTGAAAAAAAAAATAATATATTAAACATCCTTACAGAAGAAATAGATCCATCTATAGGCAAAGCTAATATATATTATTACAAAGAATTAAATTGTGCATCAGTAGATTGGTCATTCGATTACAATAGAGTAATCCAAAATCTAGAAACAATTTCCGTGATGGTTTATCAGCAATTGACTACCGATATAAGGGGAAGGTCTTTAGAATAAAATATTTTTTAATAATTCTCTCTCCAAGAGTTTCTAAATGATCTGAATTGTTTTTCACTTGCTAAAATTTCAATTAAAGTTTTTTCTGGGTCAGATGGTCCTGCAAGGTTAGCAAAAAGACTTCCTCCAAAAACAACAAATCTCGATAAAATACCAGTTCCTACTTCATAACAGCTACCCTTAGCAACAGATGAGTCTATATGCATAGAATCTAATGAACCACATTCATCATCATAAGTACAAGAGTATGAAGTTCCTAGATCACATACATTTTCATTTGGTTCATATACTGGAAAATAAACTTTTCCTCTGTGAATAGTCGGAGCTGCTGAAGCTTTTCTGAATTTATTTGATGTCGTAGATTTTGGTTTTGTATCTGGAGTACCTAAATGATATTTCCATGCACCAGACTCGCTTGTAGTTATACACTGTGGAAAATCAGTACCAGTTGTATTTACGCAGTCAGAACTTTTGCTAACTCTTGGAGTTTTATTCTCAAGAGCATCTGCTGCCTCTTGGGTAAATTTTTCATTACCACTTAATAATGGTGTTGTTAGATTTGAGACAAAATTTGGGAAGTCTGCATCTCTTATTCCATAAACAATATTGTCCATCAAACTTTTACCATTCTCACCTGATTCTGTTGTTTCTGATATTCTATTAAAGTTTCCTGTTCCACCAAAGAGCCAAAGATTTCCCGAATCTCCTCCAATCGCTGCTTCCATTTCAAAAAAGCTATGTCTTTTATTTTCAAAATCTGCCTCTAAGTTTAAAATAAACTGTTGTTCATATAAAGTGCCTTCAGAAGTTAAATTTATTTTAGTAACTTTACCTTCTAGGTCGTTAATATAAACTAACGCTCCTCGCCAATCGGCTCCTCGCGCATTGTCTGCTGTTATTACAATTGGACTTGATGGTATAGAATTTGTTATTGGACTTCCACGATTATAAGTACCTGTGATACCCATTTTATATCCCTCTTTATCACTGTCTAATATTTTCATAAAACCATTATTTTCTTCTTTTGATGATCCAATTAATCTTCCAGCTTTATGTCCAAGCTCAATATTATCTAAATCTTCTTCCGTACCACCTTCTAAATCAACTATAAAAACACCAGAGCCCACACATTTGGTTCCTGAACCCATTCCTCCACCCATAACTGCAACATATCGATCCAAAGACATATCATTGCTTCCACCTGGAGATGGAATTCTAAAAACTCTTGGAGTAGACCATGTCTCACCTAGCCCACTATAATCAAACTCCTTATTATTTATCCCTCCACCATCACATGTTGTTTCTATCTTTATTTTATTTGATTTATCTCCTATTATACCTTCGTTAATAGTTAAGGTCTTACCAAAATCTACTGTTAAAGTTGTACCTGAATAAGTAGCAGTCACTAAGTCTGTAATAGGTGTCCAATCATCACTTACTAGCTCAGAAATTGTTATCACTCCATCTTTTACGGCCCCACTATTCTTAATAGCGCTATCCGGCAACACTATATCAAACGTAAATATATCATCTGAAAAACATGATGTTGCTCCATCATCGTAGGTTGTGTTTATATAATTACTAGTATAATCATCATTACCCTTACAAGCAGCTTTGCTTTCTCTTTCATCAAAATAATCTCCACCTGGAGGATCAGTGTCTGGATTTGGGCCTTTGTCTTTATCTATTACTTCTGCATCAGCATAAATATCAGCTGCGTGTTTAGCCTCAAAAGATTCATCCAATGTCGTAGTTGCTCTTTGATAGGGTAATCTTATTATTTTACCAGTGTGGTCAACTCTTATGACTTCCTTGTTATATGAATCGTTATATATAGAAAACATATGTAATGGTCCTGTCCCAGTTTCACCATCACCTCCAGTTGTAATATTAGGCACAGTCACATCTAATACTGAAAATCCTGCTCCCCCACGACCGTAAGGTATAATTAATAATGTACGCCATGATTTTTTACCTTCATATGATGATCCATCTGGACTTAGTCCAAAGATAAATGCATCGTGAACAACCGGTGATCCGTCCACACCGAATATTGCATTAGTTCCTCCAGCCTTAAATTCTTTTAAAAATTTTCCATCGAGGTCTTTATTAATCAAAAGTGGCAATTGAGATGCAACAAAAGGAGGGACAAATGCCCATTCTTCAGAACCGTCATCACTATTGAATGCATGCAACATTCCTCCATTTGATCCTGCATACAAAATTTTAGGTCTATTTTGATGTGTTGTTTTAAAATTTTGATAACCATTATTTGCTCTCCAATATTTTTCAGAATTATTACCTAAAAAATTCGTACCTGCATTTGGTGCACCTACTTCAATAAGCTGTGAATGGTAAATATCAGTTAAAATTGACTCTCTGTCTTCTGTAATATTGCACGGTCCGGTTCCTGTGGATCCATTATAATCAAAATAATCAACCCCTCTAACAAAATCTATTAGACCATTAATGTCATCTAAGACTCCGTCCTCTACACCTGGGGTATTTTTTACTCCACAATTTGAATTAGAATTATGATAGTCTCTAACCGCATTACCAGTTAACTCAAATAATTCATTGATTGCAGTAGCATTATTTTTATTCCAGTTGTTCCATTTTCCACCAGCAACATAACCTGCTTCGTTATGCACAGCAGTATCAATTACTGTCCAAATATTTCTTCCAGCTGAGCCAGGGCCACCATTTTTAGCTAATATCTCGTGTCCTGCATCCCAATTTTTACCGTTCTCATCTTTATAGTCCATGTTATGATAAATTTTACCATCCTTAAATGCTTTTCTGTAAAGGTATCCCTTCCACTCTTTATGTTGTTTGTAATCAAATTGAGCTTGATAAACAGCTCCTCCAGCTTCAAGACTTGCTGTGATTGACGGCGAAGAAAAAGATAATCTTTCAGCGATAATTTGTCGAATTTTTGATTCTATCTCAGTTTTTAAATCAGTCGGTGTGTTTGCTCCTATTGCACTCTCACATCCCGTCACATCTGGAAGTGGTTCAAAAGTGGTTGGATCAATATCTTCAAAATAACCACCTGGACTCTCACAAGATCCAGCTCTCGCTAACCTATCAAATATTGGCTTAGCACTGGTTTCATAAGAGCCACCATAACCAACCATTAAAGTTGTTACTCCTTCCTGTCTTAATCTATTTAAAGTTCGAAACGCCTCTTGGGAATTCATTATATGACCATCACTTATTACAATCACATAATTTAACTGGCATGGTTTAGTTTCATCAATAATTGGAGTGTCTCCTCGCTTATTTGTAAAATAGTTTTCAGCTATTTCAGCAAACGAGTTTCCATCGGTTCCCCATGCCATATCAATATTTGGTAATACTTCAAGGATTTCATCTGCACCATTAACACCAACTCCTACTTCTAAACAGTAATCATTAAGACAAGTTTTAGACTCTCCATCTGGATGAACTGGATCTCCATTCCATCCATCTTCCATATAATAACACCAATTTACATAGTGGCACCATCTTTCACCTCCTCCTCTTGCGGTTGCCGCCCAAGATAGATTTCCTCGCCAATCCGTTGTACCTGAATTCCAATGACCGAAGCCAAAGTTTGCACCAGATGTTAGAGAACTATCAGTTACGATTGCCTCTATAGCATCTTTTGCGCCTTCAAATTTTGTTACTTTAGCACCCGCATATCTAGCTTGCCACGCTGTATCTTTGTTAGCATTTGTAAACTTATTTTCATCAAATTTATGTATAAATGAATTTCTATCACCTACAAGGATCGTTGAAGAACTGACATATAAGTTCATTGAAACACTATGACTTCTAGCCACTCCTGGCTGATATAGTTCAACGTTTGCAGCTGGTATAGTCCCTGCTTCACCTGTAATTCCTGAACCCTGTTTTCCTATTGTTGCGTCAAGACTTGCTGTAAATTCTGCATGATTGATCTCAATTTTTTGAATAACATGAGAATGTTTGCTTGTTGTGTAAAGCTTATTATTTTCATCTCTAGAATATTTGAGACCAAAAATAGTTTTTATATCATCTGTATATGTATTTTTAACACCACCATTTTGTTCTACTCTTTTATTATTCGTATTAATATAATATATCCACGCTCCATTAGTAGGACAATAACGATTGTTTGTGTCTTTTGTCATCGCGTATGAAAGAAGTTTTCCTCCTGATGAGATATACATAAAATCACCGTTGTTACTTACTGTGATTGACTGAGCAGCATTATTTTTTAAATGATTACCTAAATGCGCTGAATTACCAATCGAACATCTTTTATGGCTTCCAGTTGTTAAATTTTTGACATACATCCTGCCTCTTTGTGAGCCAGAAAAAGTTCTTCCAGCTACAAATAGAATTTCTTCTCCATCAATTTCTCTTATCTCTAACAATCTTGGAAATGCTATACCTGTCTCAGCAAAACGGATCACTTCTACACATTTACCTGTACTATCAATTGCAATTATCTGTCCACCATTTTGCGTGGATAAACCATAAACGACATCGCTAGAGGTTATGTCTCCAGCAAAGCTTTTATTTACTTTTGAATTTATCCCACAGTCTGGGTCGGTAGTTTGTCCTGTAAAATTAATTTTATTTCTTGCAAATGTTGTATCTCTCTCACCAGTTGCAGCTAAGATTTTTGAAAAACCTCTACTGTTTTCAGCAAAAATTATATCACCGTTGCTTAATTCTACCGACCAGTCAACACCATGAGTACCCATACCTCCAGACACAATATTTCTCATACTCACAGAGCTATCTAATAACAGTAAAATATTAGCTGCGACGTCTCCTTTTCCTGATCCAGGTGGAAGTGGTTTCGTAAATGATTTTGGAACTATCAATAAAAGTAACGCAAAACTGATTAAGGCTATTTTTATAAAATTTTTAATTTTCATTAATTTTCCCTCTCTACAAGAGCATCAAAATATTCTGGTGAAGTAACAGCAACACCCTCTATAATTTCATCGTCTATATTTTTAATTTTATAATAATAAATTAACTTATTTCCAATATTCCAAAACTTATATCCAGACCAATTTTTTTTCTGGGTATCAAATGTTCCAAAATTTGATTGAACATACTTATTTAATAAGCCTTTATTACTCTCCTCATTATTTGGACCATTTTCTACTTCTATCTTTAGCGCTCCAACTTTATTATTTACTATGTATCCTTTAATAGTTACTTCTCCAAAATCAATATCCTCACAAAATGCATTCTTCTCAGATGAATAAACACTTACTGGTCCTCCTAGGCCTTTTGATCCACTGCTTTTAGTTGCACCAATCACCTCTTCCATTTGAAAAGCTGGATCTCCCTCGTTTTCATCATCTATCTTACCAAAAATATTTTCTATCGTTGATTTATTCGAACCTATATCTACAGCTAATAAATCACATGCCACGATTTTATTTGGTAAAAAAAATGTGATCATAAAAAATAAAGTTAGAAAATTTTTTTTCATAATTTTAAACATCTTAACATTTTATTTAACCAGGTAAAACCACTAGACTTTCAAGGGGTATTATTACTTTATCCTGATCATAAATTCCACATGCATAAATCCTATAAGCGGTACCTGCGTTAATTACATCTATAGATTTCTGAGCTATACTAGAACCAGCTTCATTAAATTCTGCCCTCCCCACATTAACCATGAAGTATTCATAGGTATAATTTTTTAATAAACGTTCTTCAATATCTTTAAATTTTTCTTCTTTTCCAGAAGCTTTTGAATAAACTTCATCAACAATTGGCTCAATAATATTGTAAAATTTACCTCCAGTATGATGTGCTACAACTTTTTCTAAGTTTATGATGTTCTTAAAACTTTTGTAACATACAGATGTATTATCCACATTAATTTCATTTGTTGGGGGAATATTTTTTGAAGAGGTATCAGTTACCTCTGTTTCAACTCCGTCCGCAATTGCTCTTCTTGATAAACCTAAGAAAGTATTTACCAAATACTTTTCAGCTTCCAGTAATCCTGTTTCTGCAACATAAAAAGCTTGTTGACTTAGGTCATCCTTATTATTGTCTCTATGATCACTCGATGACATGACAATCAATGTTCCACCCATCAACGACATGGCTATAAGTAAAACTAAAGATAACATTAATGTAAATCCCCGAATATTTTTTTTCTGATTTTTCATCTTCCTATATTTCTAGTATGAATACTTACGACTACATTGTCTCTTAGATACTTATCATCATAACCATCCCCCAAATATCTATCAGTCAATAATGTTTTTAAAAATTTTGGCTTTTTTGGTTTATTTTTATAAAATTCTTTATTTGATCTAAACATTAGTGACATATCCACTTGTTTTATTTTGTAAAGACCTGCTCTATTGTCATTATTAGGTAATGGATATTCGTCATCTTTATATAAATCATGACCATTTTCATCAAATAATAAAAATTCCATATCAATTAAATGTGATCGTACCAATTGATCTCTATAACATTCAGCGCAGGTGCTGGTCCAGTTGCCTATTGGGGTTTCGGAAGTTTCTATCCAACTTTCTTTTGTTTTGTAAACACCATAAAAATCATTGTCTTCTTTTCCATCCTCATTATTTATTGGCAATGCATAATATGAAACTCTGTATCTTTTGTATTTTTGTTTTGGATCATTTTTATCAAAATCACCGTAAACAATATGTATTCTATCACAGCAAGTATCATTCGCCCGATTTTTTGAAGGAGGCGATGAAGGCGTCATATCTGCTGGTGAATACCCTAAAGTATTTCTAAAAACTATTATTGGATCATGGCTATCTATTATTCCTCTTCCATCCTCCGTTCCTGAAACATGCGTTAGATTATCTGAGAAAGGAATTTCCTCATCGTTTGTTCCAAAATAATATTTATAACCTGCCAGCCTAATATCTCTCATCATCATTCCCACAATATCTCTGCTTGAACTACTTATTCTTGCTTTATCAGTTACTTGTTTATAGCTGCTATTAACAGCAGAGTATGATGCAAACATCGCTCCCATCATCAAAGCTGTAACCGCAATTCCTACTAATAATTCAATTAGTGTAACACCTGATATTTTATTTAATTTTTTCATTATTCCTTAAAAATATAGTCTGCTTGAAAATATAGCGCTCGTCTCTTATTGCCTCCATTAGTGTTAATTTCAACTCTACCCATATAAATTTCATCAAAAACTGTAACTGGACTTCCAGTCATACAGCCATCACCACCCGTACAAATTTTATAAATTTTTATACTTTTTGTATCTCCATCAGTTTCACCACTTGGATCTTTTTTACATTTTAGATAACGGTCTTCTCCTAGAATAACTTTCCATCTCTCTTCTTTATTTTCTGGTGCACCCTCTGTTAATGCATTTTTATAAATTTTTGTCAGATCTTCTTTTTTAGTAATAGGACCGCCTTTTCCACTACATTTGTTGAACACAACTGGGTTATCTTTAATATATTTTGCAAACTTTTTGACTTTCTCAGGACAATCAGATCCATCAAATTTTACAGGTTTACCATAGTCATTTATAGAACATTGTTTGGATGATGGATTAGTGTTGGCAGTTTGATCTCTCGATCCAATCATATCCTCTGCCACCATGCTAGTAATGTAATTAATTTTTGTCCTCTCAGCAGATACGTCAATTGAATTGACAGAATAATTAACTAATTGAAATACTGCGAGAAAACCTATGGCAACTATTGCAGTTGATACTAAAGCCTCAACTAAACTTATACCTTTTTGTAATTTTTTTTTAGAAAAACTCATTATTGTGTTACCCAATTATTGGCCCATTTATATAAATTAATGCTACCAAATCTACTCCATTCTATACGAAAAAAATTCACTTGAATAGGATCAGTACCCACTTCCTTTTTACAATAGGTTCCTGGGCTTGATTCCTCAGAGTCTTCAGGTAATTTTTTTTGACAAACATATAAGTTTTCAGTAATTTCAAATCCAGCGGAAGTCGTATTATAAAATATATCACTGACACTGTAATATGTACCATCTTTCGAAAAGCATATAGTACCACCAGAATCTGGTATTGGTTTACTATTTTTTTCGGCATTACTTGCTTTATCTATATATGCAAAGCCCATTAAAACTTTTGTTTCATCAATTCTAATTTGTTGAACAGTTAATTCATCACTTGTTGCTCCCTCATCATCCCAATTTATATCCATAGAACATCTTGTATCAAACTTATGAAATTCTTTTTTTGTTGAACCATCCCATTTATCTCTTACCAAATCAGTAAATTCCTTTAATTTTAAACCATTAGTTTCTAAAACTAGTTCTTTACCATCTCGATAAATGTCAAGTTGTACAAAACTATATTGTCCTCTTTGAACTTGTGAAAAAATACTTCTCATCATGGAAGCAACTTTTGTAGCTTCGGATCTAACTTCTCTTTCTGCTATCCATTTCATAAATGGTCGAAAAGCAGTTGCTGACATTGCACCAATGATAGCAATGACAATAATTAATTCTAAAAGTGAAAAACCTTTAACTTTCTTTACCTGCATTTGCATCAATCTTTCCAGCTGCGACAAGGTTTTCTAAAGATTTAGACATAGTAACCATACCATCTTTAACTGCAGTCTGCATGATACTTGGTATTTGGTGAATTTTTGCTTCTCTAATTAAGTTTTGAATTGGAGCAGTGCATTT